>Ga0206836_10172_pt1 | contig 16631 bp, 14 predicted proteins | sample Alteio_BWOrgCont_28_FD_152871 | JGI IMG/M metagenome (GOLD analysis project Ga0206836, IMG submission 152871) | Enriched cells from forest soil in Barre Woods Harvard Forest LTER site, Petersham, Massachusetts, United States -... | ecosystem: Environmental > Terrestrial > Soil > Temperate forest >...
GTATCTCCTGCGGGAATTTCCAATTCGAGAGAAACGCGATGTACTCGGGCGATCCAGGCTCGCTTCTGTAATCGATCAGGACCTTGAGCGGAACGGGCTTTCCTGAGCGGCTAAGCCATAGCTGAATGTCTGTTTTGGGCGACGAGAATGCGATGTGATTGGTTTCGATACCGTTTACGTCGTTGATTCCGACAAAGCCGCCATAACTAATCAGCTTGTGAAACGGTTCGCAGGGGTCGCTCGCCGCGAGGTCGGCCAGCGGAAACGTCAGGTTGTGCTTTTGCTCGGCACGATCCAGCATCGCGTCGATCGAGGGGGGAACGGTCTCGCTGGCATAGACCAGGTTGAGCGGATCAAGAATCGTTACGGTGTCGCCACTGTACCAAAACTGCTTTGCCCCAAGGTCGCTATGATAATCTACGACGACTTTGTCCGGCCTTTGAACTGCGAAGTCCATTGCGCCCGCGAACTGAACCTTGACGTTGGCCGGAAGCACCTCTTCGAACATTACTTCAGCGTGAAAACTGAAGGCATGCGCAGAGCCCAAGGCTTCGCAGAACTGGGTCAAGAGCTTATCGGCATGGCGTGCTATGCGGTTCTGCGCAACACTCGGTTTTGGTGCCGGCTTGGGCTCCGCTGCGAAGGCAGTACCCGAAATCGGAAACAGCACCATCACCAGAAGCGCGACATTGCCGATCAATACCCTGCTGCGCATATTGTCCTCTAAGGTTGAGCGTCCAATCCGACTGCGAATTTTACCGACCCGCCGGACTCTTTTTGCTTCGCACGAATCAACATCGCGTCAAAACAAATTTGACCAAGGGTTGGTACTGTTGCCCCACGACGGGTCGGGCGTCACTGTTTCGAAAGAACTCTTGCATCGGGGTACGCAACGACGAGGATTTTAAATCATTTTTTAACAACCGCACGCAAGGTGATCGTGTGGCATCGGCGCGGGCGGCGAGCTATACCGACAATGGATCGATGAAGAATCGCCGAGGGTTGGCGATTCAGGTCTCTGGTCGATTTGGTTCGGTTGGTAGCCGTCCCTGGGGACTAGAGTGAGAAGCCAATGGTGGGGGCGTCCGTTCGGTGAGTGACTGGATTGGAGTGCGGCTGCGGCGCGCTGGCACCCTCATACTGTCGAGCTTGGTGACTATGGGTGCCGTGCCGATGTTCGCGGGGACACCTGCGTTTGCGGAGGATTGGGGTATGGGCGCGGCGAATCGTCAAATCGCGCGCGGCGCCGTCTTCAGTCCGGTCTCTACGCCCGCCAACACAATCGCGACGCTGGCGTGGTTCTCACTGGCGATTACGCTGGCAATTTTTCTGACCGTAGGCGGCCTGCTGCTCTACAGTATCATCCGTTTTCGGGCGCGTCCGAGCGACGAGCAGCGGGAACCTCCGCAGTTATACGGTAGCAACCCGATCGAGTTTGCGTGGACGGCAATACCGCTGTTGATCGTTTTCGTCCTGGCTCTAACGACAGTCCGAACCATTTACGACGTGCAGGCGGCAGTCGAGCCGGCGAACGCGGTACACGTGCGCGTAATCGGCCATCAATGGTGGTGGGAATTTCGATATCCGGATTTGGGCATAGTCACAGCGAACGAACTGCATGTTCCGCTGAGCGATCCGACGCATCCAACGCCAACCTGGATCGAACTTGAATCCGCGGACGTCGCCCATAGCTTCTGGGTACCACGATTGGCCGGCAAAACCGATCTGATTCCGAACAAGATCAATACGATGTGGATCGATCCACACGAGCCTGGAACTTATCTCGGTCAATGCGCTGAATTCTGCGGCACCGAGCATGCGATGATGCTGATTCGCGTGGTAGTTGAGCCTCGGGCGAATTTCGATCGATGGGTGGAAGCTCAACGGCTTGCTGCAACGGCGCAGGACACCGTTGCACGCGGTCGGCAGGTCTTTCAGTCCAATGCGTGCGCGAGCTGTCACACCGTACAGGGGACTTCCGCGCATGGAACTTACGGCCCCGACTTGACCCACATGATGAGCCGGCAGACAGTCGGATCCGGAGTCGCAACTAACACGGCGGATCATTTAAAGACATGGGTGCGCGATCCAGCCCGAATGAAGCCGGGGGCATTGATGCCGGCGATGAATCTGTCGGAGAAGGATCTCGATGACGTGGTGGCTTGGATGGTGACGCTCAAATAGGACTGCGATGGCCGGCACTATAGACGACCGCTTCACATTCGAAGGGCGAGATTCGGAACTCGCTCCGACAGTTGCGTTACCGATCGCGGGCAAAGTCCATGAGTGGATCACCACGGTCGATCACAAGAAGCTCGGGCTGATGTATATCGGCTGGGGGCTGATTTTTTTCCTGGTAGCTGGGTTGCAGGCCGCTACTATCCGCTTACAACTGGCTGTTCCAAACGCCGGAATCGTTTCGCCGCAGGTATTCAATCGGCTCTTAACTTTGCATGGCACGGCGATGGTGTTCCTGGTGGGAATGCCCATCCTGACCGGTTTCTTCAACTACCTGGTGCCATTGATGATTGGGGCGCGCGACCTTGCATTCCCGCGACTCAACGCCTTTGGCTTCTGGCTGTGGCTCTTCGGTTCGCTGCTATTGTATTTCAGCTATATCGGCGGTGGTGGAATGGACGGCGCGGGCAGCGCGCCGGCGGTGGGATGGTTCGCCTATGCGCCACTGACTGAGACAGCGTTTTCGCGTGGCCATTCCACTGACTATTGGATAATCAGTATTTTACTCGCGAGCGTTGGCTCGACGGCAACAGCAGTTAATCTGATCGCGACTGCATTCTCGATGCGTTGTCCGGGGATGGCTCTGAACAAGATGCCGGTGCTGGTCTGGCTCGCGGTGGTCGATGCCGGTCTGATGCTGGTAACGCTGCCGCCGCTTTCGGCGGCCCAGATCATGCTGTTGCTCGATCGCTATCTGGGCGCGCATTTCTTCGATACGCAGGCCGGCGGCTCGGCTGTGCTGTGGCAGCATTTCTTCTGGATTTTCGGGCATCCGGAAGTTTATGTCCTGGTGATTCCGGCGTTCGCGTTCGCATCGGAGATAATCCCGGTATTTTCACGCAAAGTGATTTTTGGCTACGAAGTCATGGTCGCAGCGTCATGCGCAATCGGATTTTTAAGTCTCGGCGTATGGGCACATCATATGTTCACGGTGGGAATGACACCCGCCGGCAATGCATTTTTCGTCACCTCGAGCATGCTCGTAGGGATTCCCACTGGCATCAAGATTTTTAACTGGCTCGGCACGATGTGGGGTGGCCGCATACGGTTGCGGGTACCGATGCTCTTTGCGATAGCGTTCCTATTCCAGTTCTTGATTGCCGGCCTTACCGGGATTCTCCTGGCGGTGGCGCCGTTCGACTGGCAACTCACCGATACCTATTTCGTCGTCGCGCACTTTCACTACGTTCTGATCGGCGGAATCGTCTTCATGATTTTCGCCGCGATTTACTATTGGTTTCCGAAGGCGACGGGACGAATGCTGGATGAGCGTCTGGGCCAGTGGCATTTCTGGCTCTTCCTCATCGGCTTTCACTTGACCTTTGACACCTTGCACTTCGCCGGATTGGAAGGGATGCCGCGCCGGATTTATACGTATCAACCGGGACGCGGCTTCGAATTGCCGAACCTGATCGCTTCGATTGGCGTGATTTTTCAGGCTCTGGGAGTGATCGCTTTCGTCTACGATGTCATCAAGTCACTGACGTCAGGGAAACCCGCAGGTAAGGATCCGTGGGACGCCTGGACGCTCGAATGGTCAACGTCATCGCCGCCGCCGGAATATAACTTTGCCGATCTCCCCACAGTGCATAGCCGACGTCCCTTGTGGGATTTGAAGCATCCCGAGGATCCCGATTGGAAGTATGAGTAACGTGAAACCCTTGACCATGGAGGCGGCGGCCCACACGATCGCGCCCCCCGCGATACTCCATCCGTGGGGATTACCTTCGCGCGGGCGCGTGGGAATGATTGCGCTGATAATAACGGAAACTGCATTTTTTACGATTTTCGTGACGGCCTACGTCTTTTATATCGGTAAGAGCCTGACGCCGCCGTATCCGCGAGACGTATTGTCCTATCCGGTGTTCAACACCATCTGCCTCTTGTCGTCGAGTCTCACAATCGCGTTGGCCTCGCGCGCACTGAGCACCGGAGCGATCCGCAAATTCGCGGTTTTGTGGTTCATCACCCTGGCACTCGGGGTCGAGTTCCTAATCGGAACCGGATTCGAATGGCATCGGCTTATCTATCACGTCGGACTGACTATACGGACTAATTTGTTCGGCACGACTTACTATTCATTGGTCGGCCTGCATGCAACGCACGTGACGATCGGTGCGACCGCGATTGCACTCGTGATGGTGCTGACGTTGGCCGGTTCGGTTAGACAGGAGCATGCCGAACGGATCGAGATGCTTTCGTGGTACTGGCATTTCGTTGACGCGGTCTGGATCGTCGTGTTTCTGACGGTCTATGTGATAGGCGCGAGGTAGAATTGCGCGTGGCTGAAGCGCTCGATTCAGAAGGTTCACGCCCGAGCATCAAGGCTCCGGCGCCGACCGGAATGCCGCTGCTCGCGGCCGCGGGTATCACGCTCGCGTTCACCGGGCTGGTCACGAGCTTGGTGGTAACGATAATCGGCGTCGTGCTCGCGATCAGCGGCTTCGTTGGATGGTTTCGCGAAGTGTTGCCGCGCGAGCATCGTGAGCCGGTCATCGTGGAAGAATCGCCAGAGGAAGCTCCGCTACCGCATATACGAGTCGCGCATCTACGAGTTGGCGAGCAGGACCATCGCGCTCGCCTCCCGCTCGAGATTTACCCCTACTCGGCCGGGATCAAAGGAGGGATCGCCGGCGGATTCGTGATGGCACTGCTGGCGATGGTGCATGGCGCGGTACTTCATGGCAGCCCCTGGTACACGATCAATCTGTTGGCGGCTGCGGCGATGCCCAGCCTGGCGAGCGCGAGCGCCGCGACCCTGGCGAGCTTCAACTTGCATGCCTTTATGGTCGCGGTGCTGGTCCATGCGTTCGTCTCGCTGCTGGTCGGATTGCTCTACGGAGTCTTGCTCCCAATGCTCCCCACCTATCCCATATTGCTCGCCGGCATCGTCGCGCCATTACTCTGGACCGGGTTATTGTGGTCCACGCTCAACGTGATCGATCCACTGCTTGACGCGCGGCTGGATTGGGGATGGTTCGTAGTGTGCCAGATCGCATTCGGCATTACCGCGGGAATTGTAGTGGGTCGATCGGAGAAGATTCGTACTTTGCAGCACTTGTCATTCGCTGTGCGTAGCGGAGTCGAGGGCGACCTAGACCCCGAGGAGAAAGTGTGAAATCGCAACGGCTGGCCCGGTATGCCGCGACCGCGTTGGCCATGGCGATGATCTATTCGTGCGACCGGATGCCGGGACGGCCGAGTGTGGCCGCTCGTCCACTCAACCCAGATCAGGTTACAGATTTCGCCACGCTATACGGCGAGAATTGCGCGGGTTGTCATGGTACAAACGGCAACTTCGGAGCAGCGCTACCGCTCAACAATCCAACCTACCTTGCGATTGTTGACGATAGATCGATCTCCGACGCCATCGCTAAGGGGATCGCAGGGACTTCGATGCCCGCGTTTGCCGAGAGCAGCGGCGGCATGCTGACGGATGCGCAAATCAAAAGCATCGTGACCGGAGTGCGCGCGCACTGGGGGAGCGGACAGAGCGCAGGCGGAGGCGCGCCGTCGTATGCCTCGGCAGGGACGAGCGATCAGGCTCAAGGGGCGAAAGTTTATGCTGACTACTGCGCCTCCTGTCACAGCCCCAGTGGGACTGACGTCGGAAAGTCGGGGGCGATCGCCGATCCTGCTTTTCTCGCACTGTATAGCGATCAATCGCTGCGAACATTGATCATCGCGGGCCGCCCCGACCTCGGCCATCCGGGATGGCGCGACTACGCCGGCAAGGCCCCTCTCGATTCGACGCAAGTGAACGACCTCGTCGCTTGGCTCTCGGCGAAACGCGGATCGTGAGGCGCAGCACGAGCATCAAAGGATGGCCATGATCGAAAGCTCCGAAATGGGAACCAACGACGCAAGCCCGGCAGAGTCGAGCCGGCGCGGTTTTCTGCTTCGTGCCGGGATTCTGCTCAACGCGCTCGCACTCGCCGCCTTGGCGATTCCGATTGTGGGCTACCTGCTTGGGCCATTGAGACGGGGCGTTTTTCTCAAATGGATTTCGCTCGGGCCCATCGGCACCTTTCCAGAGAATCAGACGCGGCTGGCCGTCTATGCGAATCCGTTTCGACAGCCATGGGATGGCACCACCGACGAGATACCGTGCTGGGTGCGACGGCTCAACGGTAATTCGTTCCAGGTGTTCGCGATCAATTGCTCGCATCTGGGTTGTCCGGTGCGGTGGTTCCCGGAGTCGGAGCTGTTCATGTGCCCATGCCATGGCGGCACTTTTCACGCGGACGGCGAACGCGCGTCCGGACCGCCGCCACGCAGCCTGTATCAATACCCCTACAAGGTTGAAAGCGGCGAGTTGTGGGTCAAAGCAGGCGAGATGCCGGTGATGAGACTTCCCAAGGCTTGAGAGACGGCGAGAGCGCAGTGACAAAGTTGAAAGCAGCGCAACGCGCGCTTATCGAATGGATGCGATTGCGCTTGAGCTCGCCGCAGCGGGCGAATAACGCTCCGTATCGTGTACCACACGGCGCCGTAAGCTGGGGCTATGTCTTTGGCAGCGCGACTTTCGTGGTCCTACTACTGGAGCTGGTAACTGGACTCTGCCTCGCGCTCGTCTATGCGCCGTCAGCCGACAACGCGTGGCAAAGCCTGCTCTATCTCAATTATCAGCAACCGCTCGGATGGTATCTGCGAGCGCTACATTATTGGGGTTCGAACTTCCTTCTTGCGCTAATGATTATTCACCTGGTGCAAGTCTTTGTGCTGGGTGCGTACAAGTATCCACGCGAACTCACCTGGATCGGCGGCGTCCTGTTGTTGTTGCTCATGCTCGCGATGGCGTTGACCGGCGAAGTTCTGCGCTTCGATCAGGAAGCCTACTGGGACCTTGCGATCGGATTCGCGTTGGCCGGCCGCACACCCATTATTGGCGGTTACCTGGTACATTTTCTAATGGGTGGGCCGATCATCGCGGGCGCAACTCTTGCGCGTATGTTCACAATGCACGTACTGATTCTGCCTGCTGTGATCCTCGGCCTAACCGGATTGCATCTGTTGCTGGTCTATCGGCTCGGGATTAGCGAATGGCCGATGCCCGGACGGCTTGTGCGACGCGAGACGTATCTCAGCAACTATCGCGCAACACTCGACCGCGAAGGCGAGCCTTTGATTCCGACGGGCTTGCGCAAGGACCTGATCTTCGCTGCACTCATCGTTCTCGGGCTCATAGTGACGGCAGCCATTATGGGACCGAAAGGTCCGAATGGAGCGCCGAATCCGTCAATTATTCAGACTCGCCCGCATCCCGATTTCTTCTTCCTGTGGATGGAGGCGCTTATGGGATTGCTGCCAGCTTGGCTGGATACTCCCTTCGCGCTCATCGTACTGCCAATCCTGTTACTGGGCTTGTTCGCGCTACCGTTGATTTCTCCGACCGGCGAGCGCCACATTCTGCGACGCCCACTATCGATGGTCATCGCCATCATCGTGTTTGCCGTCCTGATAACAACGACGTGGTTGGGTACTTACGATCCTTGGTCACCAGATATGAATGCCTGGAGCGCCACACCCATCCCGATCGCTTACCTTAAGGGACGGACGCCGCTCGAGTTACAGGGTGCTATTCTGATCCAAGCTAAGCAGTGCCGCAATTGCCATTCGCTAGGTGGATCCGGTGGGATGCGCGGACCCAAGTTGGACACTACCGCGACGCGTCTGACGCGCAACGAATTGATTCGGCAGATTCTGCAAGGCGGCGGCAATATGCCAGGATATGGTAAAGCACTAAGGCCCGCCGAGGTGGATGCGATCGTCGCATTTCTGATGACCATGCATCCGACAAACGAACCCCCTGCACGCAACTCTGCAAGGCCCGCGGAAGCCGGTGGCTGAGCGCATCGGTAATGTATTCCATTGCATCGATAGCAGATACGGCACTCGCGACGTGGCGGTTCCCTTGGTGGACGAGTAGTTCGCTGCTACTGACGCTGATGCTTTACGCGCGCGGCTTTGCGGCGGTACATCGGCAGATGCCGTCGCGCTTTACAGTGCGGCGCCTCGGCTTCTTCCTTGCGGGGACCGCAGCGATCGCGCTCGCATTGATCTCGCCGCTGGAAGCACTTGACGACACACTACTCGCTACGCACATGGTGCAGCACCTGCTGCTACTCACAATCGCGCCACCGCTATTGTTACTCGGTGCGCCGCAGGTTCCGCTGATACGGGGGATTCCGCCCAGGCTTGCAAAGCGAACTATCGGCGTGATCGCCAAGTCGCATTCGTGCAAGCGTTTGTTTAGATTCCTGATGCATCCATTTAGCGCTTTCCTCCTGTTTTCAGTTGCTATGCTTGGGTGGCACCTGCCAGGACCGTTCGAATATGCACTTCGCTCCGACTACTGGCACGCGTTGGAACATGGATGCTTCCTCGTCGCTGGAATGATCTTTTGGTATCCGATCGTGCGGCCTTGGCCCGCTGTCGAGCAGTGGACGCGATGGGCGTTCGTTCCCTACCTGATGATAGCCGATGCCGAGAATTCGGTGCTGGCGGCGTTCATGGTCTTTTCTGGCCGGGTCATCTATCCATCCTATGCCAACGCGGCGCGCATCAATGGGATACCGGCCCTCACCGACCAGCTTGTCGCGGGGGCAATTATGTGGTTGCCAGGCTCAATGCCGTTTCTGATACCCGCGATTGTTATCGTGATCCGGTCTCTCCAGCCGCGCACACTAGCCATACCTCGAAGTAATGCCTATGTGCCCGGTGCAGGTGTTATCGAAACCCACTAAACATGCATCGGTCTGCGTCCACTCTTCGTTTGTGCCATACGCAGGCTGCGCACGTGCGGCGTGCGCGATCACACCTGCCAGTTAGTCAAGCTTACGAATAAGTTCGGCGTAACGCTCGAGCGTAGGCCACTGCCCATCTGGTTTTGCGGTTGGGACGAGGAAGAGCACGCGATGGAATCCAAGTTTAACCAACTCGCGAACTCGTCCTTCGAGTCCGCCGGCGGGAGCCATATCGAAGGCAGTCATTACGCTTAGATCAATATCCTTAAACGACCGTCCGCGTCGCTCTACTTCTCGCCGGATAGCTTCGATCCCGTCCGCCAAATCGACGCCCGCATCGACCGGAATCCAGCCATCGCAATATTCAGCGACCCGCGCGGGCACAAATTTCGACCATGCACCCATTAGCACTGGCGGTCCGCCCGCCTGCACCGGCTTAGGCCAGCACCACATCGAATCGAAGTTCACGAACTTGCCGTGGTACTCGGCGATCTCCTTTGTCCAAATCTCACGCATCGCCAGAATCCGTTCGCGAGTGACCTTCCAGCGGTCCTTGTAGTCCACGCCATGATCCGCCATCTCCTCCGCATTCCAGCCGGCGCCGATGCCCATCAGCAAGCGACCGTTTGCTACGCGATCCAGGCACGCAACGGTCTTGGCCAGATTGATGGTGTTATGCTCCGGCACAAGACAGACCGAAGTGCCCACCTTGAGCTTCTCGGTGACCGCCGCTGCGGCAGCCAGTCCAATGAACGGATCAAAGAATTGTTTATAGTATTCCGGTAGCTCACCGCCCATTACAAACGGCGTCTTGCGGCTAGTTGGAATATGTGAGTGCTCACCAAACCAGACGGACTCAAAACCGTGCGCTTCGGCCCATCGACCGAATTCCGCCGGTTGAATCGTATAGTGTGTGGGTATCGCAACTAGTCCGAACTCTGCCATAAATTTCTCCTTCAGATTGCAAATTCGGCGCGCCCGCCTACTATCGATCGTGTCGATGCTGAGTCGAACGCCGTGCGAGTCGGATCCTCTCGTAATTCAGTACTGACTGTCATGAGGATGGCAGCGGATCGCCTACCATGAAGCGGTCGAGGACGTTTGCGGTGATGCGCGATACGTTGTTGTCGTAGTTGTTATGCGAGAGGCTCCCGCACCACGCGATCGAACCAGTCGAGAACACCGCCCCACCACCTGTTGTCGGGAAATACACGATATCGGCACGAACGCCAGGATCCTGTGTTCCACCAGTTCCCGGGTACGTGAAGAGGATTTCTTCCACGACTCGCTGATAGCTATCGGAGTGCCCTTCCGACGTCGCAATCAATCTTGCGTTGGCCGGCGTACCGAGGGACAAGTCGTAACGGTCCACCTCGTGCCCGGCCGCACCTCCTCCGACTAGGCCGAAATCGCCGATCAATTCATCGTCAGGAACGCCCTCAAAGATAAACCGAGTGTCGGGATCACGGCTGTCAGGCATGCGCCGGTAGCTCGAAGAATAGTCGAAGCCTTGCGCGGCGAAGCCAACACCGACCAGCTTTTGCGGCGGTCGCGCACGATTGCGCCAAACGCCGCCGCGCTCTCCGGTAGTGCTGTGATAATACTCGCCTGGCCGCGCCTGCCACGCGCGAGAACCGCCCTCCCCTTTTCGAACCTCAATCAAGTGGGGCTTTCCTGGATGGTACGAAGTCACCCAGTAAAAGCCGTTGCCCCCAAGATACATCAGTCGGCCACCCGCAGTGAGGAACGTCTCCAACGCGTCGAGCATCGCTGATGAATAGTATTCAGGATGCGTCCCTGTGATCACAACTTTGTAGCTGCTTAGTAATGCGGCTCCTTCCTGATGCAAGTCTTCATCGGTGATGACGTCGTAGGTGTAGGCCCTCGCCTCCAGCCAACCGACGAGATCGAGATCGGCTGCGAAGCCCCACAGCGAACCGGTCTCATGACGGTAGTTTGGCCGCATGTTCGGTATTGGTCGCAGGCGACTCGAGTAGCAAACGCCGCTGCCGTCGGAGTGCACGTCATAAGTGGAGCGCCCTAATTCCGGATGCTCGTAAAGGTATAGATCCTGCTGCTGAACGACCGCCGTGCGTCCAATGATTGCTTCAATACCGGCCCCTATCCCCATGTGCTCGTTGGCATAGGCCATGTAGCTGGCGGTCGGTGCAAGGAATGCGATCTTCGCGGTAGGCCGCGCAGTAACCGGGCGCACGAAGAACGGGACATAGTCGATTGCATCGCGAATACGCAACCGCGCCGCATAAACACCAGAGCGCATCGAATCCGAAATCTCCAGTTCGAAGTCTGACTTCCAGCCGGCATCTTCAAGGTCGTCATCGTGAAAATGAATCGCGCCGTATTCCGCAGGCGCATGGATGAAATGCTCACTCCGGCCGGTCCAGTTATGACCGGTCATCCCCCGCGCTGGCATATTGATACAACGCCCGTTCAGGTTATTGCCCGAACTATCGGTTACCTCGTCGCTCGCGATGCCCGACGAAGCGATCTCATTCGCGAAGTCCCATCGCGCTATGGGTCCACCACCTCCCGGTTCCCTACCTGTAGCCAACGCGTCAAATTCCGCAGCACCAAGCGCGCGAGCGTAAACGCGAGGTCGGTCAATCTTGCCGTTGTAATGACCATCGACGATCGTTGCACCGGTGGCCGACGACCCTGAGGCCCACCCGGCGATCACCATTTGAGATTGCGCAGAAAAATTTATTCGCTCGGTGATAGTCTCGTGCGTGGCCGGAGCGGGTACGATCGCGACTGGTCCTATCAAAGAATTGACAGAGTTCACCAATGGCCGAAGGTCAATGATCGCGCGGCCAGTGGCGCTATCGTAGCTTGCGCCCGCCGAATACCAGACGTTGTCGAGAAGCGGCGTCGGCGCCGCGACGCGCAGGAAGTGACCGTGACCGTCCCCAATCCATAGGGCCAGTTGCCTCTGCTCGTCGATCACCATCGCCCAACCCATCCGCAACTCGGGATCCCATCGGGCGAGAATCCCCTGCGGCCCCTTGCCCGCTGTGGTTGGCATTATGAATGCGTGCAGCGTAATAGCTACACTTGGATTCAGCAGGCTTGCCGGGTCCTCGATCAGAACGTGGGAGCCGGCATAGATCGGTTGGAATCGCGCTGGATATTCGTTGCTGATCGAAGTCTCGATTAACTCTTCTTTGGGTCCGGGGCCTTTCGGGTTAGTGTCGCCGCGGATCAGGCGAACGATATCCGCTCGATAGGACGTTACGCCTTCAGCGCTAACCATGAAACGGATCCGTTGGCCGGAACTCACACTAATGCGATCGCTGTACCCATGAATGGATTCGCTGGACATGGCTATCGTCCCTGGTAGTCGCGTGCTGAAGTTGCCTAGCGCCGATTCAACTCTTCGATGCGCATCAGAAATATTGCGTGCATTGCTTTTGCTTCGGAATCGAAGGATCGCTCATCGACGAACGTTGGGGCCTGCCCACGAACCTTGGAGGTGCGGGCGATTCGCCACTCTTCAAACGGCCGCGTGCAGACCAAGAGATACTTTCCGTTTGGGGCCGTGCGTCTGATCAGATTCAACACGCGCTTCAATCCGTCGCTGTGATTTCCCAGAGGGTCGCGCTCGTGTTCGGCAATAATTTCCTTTGTATGCAGCGGCCGAATTGCTTCGAGCATTCGTCCGTACCACCTTTGGAAAGCGACTTCGCCACGGTCGGAGATGACGCTAGTCTCTCTCATTGATTCCTACCTCGCACTCATTCAGTCTCCAATAGCAACTCAAGCGAAAGTGCCCTCAGGGTAGTCGGGGAAGCGGGTAATCTCTTCCTGCAACTTGAGCCACGGCTGGGCTTCCGAACACCAAATACTGAAGGTTGGTTTGACCTTACCTTTGTCGTCGAGCGTTCCGCCCATCATTGAGCGAATCCCAGGGAAACGGTCGAGCGTGATCGAAATAGCTGATCCACAAACTGGGCAAAAGTGGCGCCGCAGCCGCTTGCCGTCGGTTTCAAACTCGAAAGTCGCCAGCCTTCCCTCAATCGTAACGGCTTCCTTCGGAAAGACCACGCCAATCAAAAACGAGGATCCAGACTGTCGCTGACAGCGGCGGCACTGGCACAGCCCGATGGACATCGGTTCGCCTTCATAGCGATATCGCACCGCGCCGCACAGACATCCACCGGTTCCACCCGAATTCATGTCCATGAGGATTCTCCCTAACGTGGAGTGGCAACCCAATCGAACTCTACGCCGATGCGTTACAGATGACTCCAACTCAACACTGCTACAACTTGACTCAATACGATCTGGGCATGCCGAGTAGATGCTCACCGACGAAGCTCAAGATCAAATTGTTCGAGATCGGAGCAGTGCGATAGAGGCGCGCCTCACGCCACTTGCGCTCGACATGATATTCCTTCGCGAAACCGTAACCCCCCAGCGTGTTCAACGCCGCCTCTCCGGCCTCCCACGCCGCCTCGGAAGCCAGGTACTTGGTCATATTGGCTTCCGCGCCACAAGGTAGTCCTGCATCGAACAAAGTGGCCGCCTTATACCTCATCAAGCTTGCAGCCTCCACTGCCACGTGAGCCTTGGCAATCGGGAACTGTACGCCCTGATTCATCCCGATGGGTCGTTCGAATACCCGTCGCTCGTTGGCGTACTTGACTGAGTACTCGACGAACCAGCGACCATCGCCGACTGATTCACTGCCGACCAGGATTCGTTCCGCGTTGAGTGAACTCAGCACATAGGAAAATCCCCGACCCTCTTCCCCGATCAGCGCCTCGCACGGCAGGATAAGGTTATCAATAAAAAGCTGGTTGGTCCCATGATTCACCATTGTAGCGATAGGTACTGCCTTGATCGCGTCTCCAGTCTCTTTCAGATCCACCAGGAACAAACTCATTCCATCGGTCTTCTTCTTGACCTGTTCAAAGGGTGTGGTGCGCGTGAGTAATAGCAGCATGTCTGAGTGCTGATAGCGCGAAGTGAAGATTTTCTGCCCATTGACTACGTACTGGTCGCCCTCGCGGCGGGCGAACGTCTTTATCCGGGGCGTTTCAGAACCCGCATCCGGCTCGGTGATACCAAAAGATTGCAGTCGTAATTCCCCGGATGCGATTCGCGGCAGATAACGCTGCTTCTGCTCAGCACTACCGTGTTTGAGGATCGACGCCATCGTGTACATCTGCGCGTGGCATGCAACGGCATTGCCGCCACTGCGATTGATCTCTTCAAGAATCAGAGAGGCTTCCAGCATGCCGAGTCCAGCGCCGCCGTATTCCTGAGGAATCAATGCCGCCAGCCATCCCGCCTCACTCAAAGTCTTGACGAATTCTTGCGGATACGCGCCCTTCTCATCACACTGCCGCCAGTAGTCATTGCCGAATCGTGCGCACAACGCAGACACGGCGTCCCGGATTTCCTTCTGGCTATCAGACAACTCAAACTGCATCTACCTGCTCCATCGTTACCGCCATCCGCAATCTAGCGATTTTTCCATACCGGTTTGCGTTTCTCGTTGAAAGCCGCGATACCCTCGAGCCGGTCTTCACTTCCTACGAGTACATTGTAACCGGCGATATCGAGGGCATAGGCAGTACCAAAGTCGCAGTCCGTTCCGCGCCTTAGCGAAACCTTGGCCGCACGAACTGACATCGGCGCGCTCGCGACAATCTCAGTCGCAATTTCGAGCGCCGTCCCGAGTGCCCTGCCTGCCGGAACTACGCGATTGACCAAACCCCATTCATACGCGGTATCTGCCTTTATCGCGCGTCCCGTATAGACGAGTTCGCTGGCACGGCGAACCCCAATCGCGCGGGCAAGATGTTGAACGCCGCCACCGCCCGGCATGATGCCGCGAGTGATTTCTTTGAGCGCAAATTCAGCCGTCTCCGAAGCAACAATGAAGTCTGTTCCCAACGCCAGCTCGCAACCCCCAGCATAAGCGAAGCCCTCAACCGCCGCGACGATCGGTACTGGAAATTTCCATAGAGCCTCGAACATCTCTTCGATCAAATGATGTTGATGCCGCCACTGCTCATTAGTCATTCCGTTACGTTCTTTCAGATCGCCGCCAGTCGAAAACGATCGAGTGCCCTCCCCTGTCATAACCAACGACCTCAGTTGTTGGTCACTGGCCTGCTCGCGAAATAGTTGCAAAAGCTCTGTAATCATCAGCGTATTCATCGCGTTCAGTGCGCCGGGCCGATTCAGAGTCAGCACTGCGAGGCCGGGCGTGCCGGCATCCCAATCAAATTTCAGGGTTTCCATTCCAGAACCTATGGTGCTCCGAGCGGAGAATTCGAAGTAAATATCACAATGGTGCAGGTAGTCATCGCGCAACCCGCAATTATCATGGAATTGGCTTACGGATTAACGATCTCGCCGAGGCGGTAGAAACTAAACACCCGTTCCCATCTGTAAGTCACTAACGAAAAAGGACGGATCTGCAGGTCTTCACTATATTGTGGCTCCTCTTACACCCACCGAGGCACGAAGTCGGGCGCGATGCCAAATGCCATCTTTCCTATCAGCCCAAGCGTTTCATAACCAGTTATGGGATGTATCACGCCGGCCCGCACGTCCCGGTACATCTGTTCGAGCGGACTCGAACGCGAGATCGCTGCGCCCCCGGCAATCCGCATTGCCTTATCCACCACGTTCATCGCGGTCTCCGTTACGAAGTGCTTACAAGCGAGGAGGTCCATGACCGGAGGATCGGCACGCAAGGACGGTTCGCTTAGAGGGCTCGCAGTCTGTATCAACATCGCGCGCGCCGCTTTCAGACCTACTTCCATTTCGGCAGCGAGAAACTGGTTGCCTGGGTAGTGACTCACAGGTCGGTTAAAGGGAAGCTGGGTCCGCTCGCGCGCCCAGTTGATTGCATAGTCCCGAGCGGCTTGAGCGATGCCCAGGTAACAGGCCGAAATTGAGGTCAGGAACCATGAGACGAAGATACTGTTGTAAGTATCCCAGGTGCGCGCCGGCCGAGCTTTTACCCCATCCTCAGGTATGAATACATTTTCCCAGACGATGTCGTGGCTGGCGGAGGCTCGGATGCTCATAGTATCCCAGTTGTTCTGGATCTTGATGCCGGGGGTGTCCGCGGGCATCGTAAAGAACAAACACAAGGGTCCCTTTACCGGATCGTCATAATGAGCGGTTTCTTCGAAGAAATCCGCGCAGACGCACAAGCTGCCAAAGCCGGCGCGGCCGTTAACCCGGTAGCCATCTTCCACTTTCTCTGCGCGCCGCGTGGTGTCATTGAGTCCGGCAAACCCGACTACGGTATTCATCCTCGGATCGCTCGTGCCCGAACATAAGACGAGACCGTCGTGGGCGGCAGTTTTCAGAAATGACCTCTGACTCTCATCGCCCAAGCGCCACTGGTCGGCCCGAACCGCCACGTTGAACAGATGCATATTGATCGCGACTGCGGTCGGTCCATCCCCTTGCGCCAGCCGCTCCTGCGCAAGGACGAAATCAATCAAACCAGCGCCGCCCCCACCTAGCTCCGACGGCAACGTCATGGTCAGGTAGCCAGAGCGCTTCATTGCTTCGATATTTTCCAAGGGGAAGGAATTCTCGCGGTCATGCTGCGATACGCGGGTCTTGAAGTCGTCGGCATGGGTAGCGGCTAACTTGAGA
>Ga0206836_10174_pt1 | contig 16608 bp, 18 predicted proteins | sample Alteio_BWOrgCont_28_FD_152871 | JGI IMG/M metagenome (GOLD analysis project Ga0206836, IMG submission 152871) | Enriched cells from forest soil in Barre Woods Harvard Forest LTER site, Petersham, Massachusetts, United States -... | ecosystem: Environmental > Terrestrial > Soil > Temperate forest >...
TGATCATGAATTCCTTCGCTGGCGGCTCACTCAATTCCGATAATAGCGAATAGCTAGTGTGGGGCGCGGATCAAGGATACGCCGTCGCTGCCTTCGAGCGCGGGGTTCTCAACTGCCATTAATTCGACATCTATCGGTAGCTGACCGGTCACTGTCGTCCACAAAAACTGAAAAATAGTCAGTGGCGCCCGCCAGGAAGCTGTACTCGTGATAAGTCCAACGAGCATAAGGTGCACATCGATTCGGCTTGGTCGGTCGAAGCGATGCTGCTGGCGTTTCACCTGCAATGGGCAATGCCGGGAGCAGCGCGCAGATACGACTGATTCCCGTCGCGCGATCGTCGAGTATTCCTGCCATTCTTCTTATTAGTCGATCGAACAATGTAGATCGCCACGAAGTATTGGTTTGCGGATCGCGTCACGGTTCTGAAAGTCTGACAGACGATCAAATACTGGGAGGCCTGGTGATGCTCTATTGAAGAGCGGCGAGCGCCATGTGCATGAAAGTCGTCATAGGGATCGGAGAGACAATCACGCTGACGAAGTCGCCGTAACCGCCCACGTTGATCAGACACACGCTGTAACCGCGGTAGCGATAGAAGAGAAGATGATGTACCTCGGAGTGGTTGACGGCGGGCGCTTCAAATCCAGTGACCTGCCTGAACATGCACATTACACCCGCCTTCGGACCACGAAACCATGTATAGGTGACCGGTGAGCCGTCAGGCAAACGCTCGAAACGACCGCCTTGGAGTTTGTAACCTTGCGGGCCGAAGTCCCACATGTAGGGTGGCATCCCATCCTCGATGTACGCAGTCAGCACCGTCTCCACCGAGGCGGACGGCACATTCGAACGAAAATCCGTAAGCGATTGCTGATAATTCTCAATCGCAAGGTCGAAGTTGGGTACCCGTCCATCGGCGCCGATTCCAACCTTGAGAACGGTTAGCAGCAACGCAGCCGCGAGAGCAGTTGCCACCGGAAATACAACGCGCGCGTCGAGCCACTCGGATTCACGCGGCCGATCGAGTGACGAGCCGCTGTCTGCGTGCCACAGTTGCTCGGAATCGAGCCACGCCGCGCCTGCGACGACCGATAGCAACGTGAGTATTGCGCCTGCGAGTAGCTCCCAGGCGATCGGATCGCTTGCACCGCTGAAAAGCTCAGCCACAATGGCGAAACACGACGCGGCGACCCCGATCAATCCACCGACCAGCCGCGGCCGCAGCGGCATCGCACGGCGTGTTGCCCAGAACAGTGTCAACCACGGCACCGCGGCAAAAGTTAATTGGCGGCCAGCCGTGGAGAGAAAGTCCGTCGATGGCGGCAGAGTCGGGTTCGATGACCCGAATTGAACAATCAACACCGCGGCAACCCCTCCCAACACCAAGAGTATCAATTCAGCGTCGCTGCTCTCGCGGCCCGGGATCGAATTTCTCAACGCCATCCACGCTGCAGCAATACTTACAAAGATAAGCCCCGAGGCGCTGAGTCCGAAATTGTGGAAATGGGCCGCGGCCACGAAATCGAGCAAGCTATTTGGCAGAACGGCTAGAGCCAGAATCGCCGCTTCGAGCAGAATCCATAGCAGCAACCGAATGCTTACCGGCCATAGCCGCTTTACCGGCCGAAAATCGTGGATCAAACGATCGATCAGGAGTCCATAATCGATTTCATCCGCCTTCGACATTTCTCTAGCGCCGCATCGACCTCTTAAGAGATTCATAGGCCCTATGTACCCGGACCTTCATCGAACCGACGCTGGTTCCCGCTCGCTGCGCCGCTTCGGCAATTGAAAAGCCGGATAACTTGGTCAATTTCAGTGCCTCCAACTGGTTCGCGGAAAGCTGGTTTAAGCCGTCGCGTAATTCGACGCCCAAACTTGACTCGTCTTCGGCCCAGGTTTCCGGAATTTCGCTCGTGGGTGCTTGCCACTTGCCGCGCTGCCGATTGCGCTGAAGATACGCGGCGATCACATTGCGGACGATTGCAAACAGCCAGGGTTCAAACGGGCGCGCCGGCTGATAGGTGTGTCGAGACTTGAAGACTGCAAGTAACGCTTCCTGGCACACATCATCGACTTCCGCCTGATCGAAAACGCGCCGCCGCACGAACAGGGTGATTAAAGGTCCGATATCGGCAAAAAGAGCTTGAAACGCCTCCCTGTCCCCCTTCTGAGCGCGTTCCATGAACCGTCCCCGGCTCGCGCTCTTATCCACTTCGTCTCGCGCCACCATTTGTTAATTGCGCGTGATCTCGGTGAAAGTTACCGACTCTCGCCAATCCGCATTTTCTTCGCTACCCGATCTGCCGGCATCGAGCAAAGAATTGCGCAATCGTACAACCTTGCCTGATAGCCTTCTTTTCGGGAAATTCATGCGCCCGGTATAATATCCGACGGACCGTGATGACCCAGCTGATAAACTCGCAAAAGGAGAATTTCCGAAAGGTGCTCGCCCCACTAGTGGCAATTCTAGCGATCGCCATGGTCTTCGCGTTCCCCACGAAGGCCCAGGCCACTCCAGGACTCCCAGCGGCCGATTTATCGCCAGGTACGGTCATCACCAATCAGAACTGGGAGCAATACCGAGCGTTCATGTCCGAGGGGATGATCGCGTTGTTCGAAGGAAATCATTTCTGGCACATGCCGACTGATCTCAAGATCGAAGTGGGCCCAACCATATCGATTCCGCTGCCAAAAAAATACCTCGACGATACCACCCGTTATTCTAGCCGGGTGAGGCTGACTCCGATCCCGGGGGGCGGCTACATTCCGTCCGGATACGTAGCAGGACTGCCTTTTCCGCGTCCGCTTGACGGAACCCCTGCCCTTATCGGCCAGCGGATCTTTTGGGATTCTTACTACCGCTATCAGCCACGAGTGCAATGGGCCCCTACCTTTACCTATACGCTAGACAGTTTCGGCAATATGACGCAGTCTTCCGAAGTGAAATCCGTATATTCGCAACTGGCATTTCTCAGCGACGTCGGGTACCCGCAAACAATACCGGATTCCGCTGGTTACTACTTCGTCAAGTATAACGAGCAGATTGCTCCGGAGCAGGGGAAATACTCCGCGATTCTTGACCTGACACCTGGGGATCCAACCAGGCTCGACGAACTCTACGAATATATTCCAACCCTGCGAAGGTCGTTGAGGTTATCTCAGGCCGCGCGGTGCGCACCAGTATTTGGCAGTGACTATCTAATCGATGATGAAAGCGATGGACCACCAGGACTTCCTCAGCTCTACCAGATTGACTATCTGGGCGAGAAAAAGATTCTGGCGCTCGAACATGCCAATTCCGCCGCTTTTGATTCGCCGGGAGGACCGACACAACTCGACAACAGATACTATTATCCTGGTACTCTCGGTATCGTGCCCTTCCCTAAACCCACGATGGGTAAATGGGAATTGCGTGACAGTTACGTAATTTCATTGCGACGGCTCCCGAGCGCGGCGCAAGGTTATTGTTATTCGCGTCGGGTGATGTACGTGGACAAGGAGAATTACTTCAGCGCAGGTGAACTCGACCTGTATGATCCGCGCGGCGATCTCTTTAAAGCGCAATTTGTGCTTTTATATCCGGCTGTGATCCCGAAGACCGGCGGTGACGTCGTCGAACTTCTAACGGGGCCGAACGTGGGATTTCTGGTCAATTTCATCAATAAGCATGTAACGGTGTCTCCCGGTCTGAAGCCATGCGTCAATGCGGACTGCGCCAGTGACGGATATCTCGATATTCGCCGATACGCGAGTCCGGAAGCGCTGATGAAAATCGTTCAATAGCAAGAGGCCTGTCGCGTCGAAAGTGAGAGAAGGCGCAGGCGCCGTCCGACCAATGCGGAGAACGGATCGCCACGACGGACGGCAGTCCCGGGAGCTTCGGGCTTGTTGCAACTGAGAAAATGGCAGACAGTTCTAATGCTCGCCGCGATCTTGGCCGGCATTGCCTCTCGGAGCTACGGCCAGACGCCCGGCAATGCGAATCCAGATTTCGATGGCTTCGCCCGAGAGATTTTCCTCGGCAGTAACGAACCTTTGCTCGATGTAAGCGGCTCCAACGAGTGGTTGAGCGGGTTATCTGTGAGCGGATTTCTGCAGAACACCTCGGGGATGTGGGCCAACTCCTCGGCACTGACGAATTTCGGTCGGCAAGCCGGGGAACATCATGGCGCCAACTCCCTGGCCGTCGAGCGCGAACTGATGCAGCTCGACACGAATTATCTGTTAAACGCTGACACCCAGTTTTTCGTTCGCTTCTGGCTGGTCTACGAGCCGCCATATCCATGGGAAGCGAAAAACATAGCGGGATCGAATCTGGTTTATGACCAGAGCCAGTCGCAAGTATATAACCGCTACGATGTTCGCGATGCCTACTGGAAATTCACCGCCGGACCGCTGACCTGGTTCGCGGGCCGTCAGATTGTCACTTGGGGCGAATCGATTGCCTTTCGTATTGGCGACGTGGTCAACCCTCAGGACTTGAGCTGGAATTTCGGATTCGCAAACCTCGAACAGTCCCGCATGCCTCTATGGATGCTTCATCCGATACTGAGTGTTCCAAGTCTTGGCCCCTTCGACTCAAACTTTGTTGAGGGCATCTGGGCTCCGGCATGGCAGCCTCTTTATACCGGAGTGAGTTATACGGACCAAAGATACAATGGGCTCAACAGTGTAGCCGGTTCAGTCAATCTTTTAGCACCTAGCGGAGGCCGATTCGACCCGTATCCGTATCCGTTTTCGATACCCGCTCAGACTCCAACCGGTCAGCAAGCGGCCTTTCCGCAGGTGCGGAATTTCGTCAGTCCTTTTCAGAGCTATCGGCTACCGACAGATACCTGGGCCAATTCAACCGAAGGAGTGCGGGTCCATACTGTACTTAGAAACGCGGAAATCACTGCGCTGTATTGGCACGCACATCAGCTGAACCCTACAGACTTCGTCATCGGTCAGATGTTCGCGGGACAAACTTTGCAGTTTCAATATCCTGAGTTCAACGACCTCGGGGCGACGGTCAATCGACCGATTTATCTAGAAGGAAATATCTTGTCGTCGGTGCCACTCGTTTTACGCAGCGAGGGCGTCTGGCAGGACCGTACACCGTTCAACACTCTCAATCCGGCGCGCCCGTCCGCAGTGGTCTATTCCAGCACACTCAATACATTAATGGCCTTGGACGTCGACGACATGGCAACGCCGTGGCTCAGTTCGACCGGCGGTCTAACCACCAATCTGGAATGGAACAACTACACGATTCTGAGTCCGAACAAGGATTTAGTATATACCGGTTATGCGGAACGATGGCGTCACAACGAAGAGAACTTATTGTTCAACGCAAGCACTAGTTGGTGGTGGGGTGCAGCCAATCCGACGCTCACTTCTATTTACAACCCGGACGGCGGTACGTGGGAGTTCTTTCCGAATGTGGTATTCACGCCGCCGTGGACCGATAAGTATTCGCTGATGCTTCAGTATATCGGTATCCTCAGCAACGACAAATACAGTTCCTATGCGGGCGGGGTGTTCAAGGGCAAAAGCATCTTTTTGCTGCAGTTTCAGTACAACTTCGACTTGATCCGGGGCAAAAGCTAAGCATCAGTAACGCTGATCGAAATTGCCCAATGCGATTTCTGCGCTCGTCGAGGAGGACCGCGATCGTAGTGGCAATCGTGCCAGCAGGTCCCTCTGTGAGACTGTGGATTGTACTGAAATTACGCCGCAACTAATCGCCTCATGCGATTGCATGCCTCCGCGAGAGACTAATCGGGGAAGTATCAGCGAAAAGCCTTCTTTGGGTCAGCACTAGTACTTACGGATTATCTCGTCTCTGAACAATTAATGGTCGCTCGTGGCAATTGAATTCGTGTTTGTGAGCCATACAAAGAAGCACCCATTGGGAAGGAGAAAGGTGACGACGAACGAGGAAGAAGGAATCGCGGATGAGGTATTGGGCCGACCTTTTGGAGGGACGTGACGCGACGACGGTTTTTTCGAAACTGGAGATTTGGTTGAGGAGGTGAAGAAGCGCTTAACGGAGCAGATGCTCAACGCCGAGATGGGCCATCATCTGGGTACAAAGTGGAGGAAGAACTGCTAATCACTTCAATTGCTACAGCGGCAAGATCGTTCTGACGGATACCGGCCAGCCGAGACTGGTGATTTTCTGCGAGCGTCACCCGCGCTTCGCGCGCTTACTCGGATGATGATCGCAAATCGCCGCGGGATTACTTAGCGAAAGCGACCGTCGCATTCCGTTCGAAAAAACGCACCCATCTATGCCGAAACATTGGACTGGTCGAGAAAATAGTGGAATTACCCCGCCTGCAAATTCGCGCAGAGCCATCACACCGGGCGACGTCGGCGCAATGCCTGGACCAAAGCTTGGGTTGGCGAGTATTTGAGTCGACTGGAACACGCCCGCTCCATAAAGACCGAGCTCGTCGGTCACGAGCGGTACTCTGACGACAGAGACACCCGAATCGGCGTCACCCTGCGCGTCCTGATCGTCATCGATGCTAGATGATTGAGCCGCTGACTGACTTACATCCTCCGGCACCGAAGGGTCAGCGTGTTACCATGAGAATTCGGTTCGCCCGCCATGCAGCGCATCTAAAGTTCCACACAGGTACATAGACGTTCGGCTTATGTGAAAGTTTCAGTTGGACGGATGATGCGGTGCACCTGCTTGATAACAGAAACAAAAAAGCAGCCCTTCTCAAATCGAAAATGACAAGTGTTGGCATGCGGGACTGCACGAGACTTCACTTTTATAGCCTCACGGTAGCAGCGTAAATCCTCGTTCATTTACCTGCGCTCATTGAAAAGTCGCGTTTGAGCTCTTCTTCGCGCCTTGCATCAGGTGCGTGGACGCATTGCGCTCGCGTTGCCTTAGCCGTTTATTCGCCTTCGGGCCGAGACCGATAGAAGAGTTGCGTTGTCTAAAATAGTTTCAGGGCCAAGGCGCCTTGCCGTGACGGTTCTGCGATTTTGCCCGGCCGCAAATTTCCGCCGCACCGCGACGTAACCTTTCGAGGTTGTGGCCACAACCTCTCTATGAAAGACGGCGAAGGCGCCGCTGCCACCTCGAGCAGCGGCGCTCCTCAACGGCCGTTATCTGAGAAGAAACCATCGGAACAAAGGCCATCCATTCAGGGCTCGATGAAGCAGGTTACGCCACGTCGGCGCAAAAGGTCCTCGCAGAAACTAAGAACTAGGAAAGAACAACTCATTACAAAAATCGCCGCTTCCCGCCACTGCGCATTTTATTTCAATTAACAGGATGAGCCTCGTCATCGGGAATATTTTGAAAGAAGTGTCAGTACATAACCAGAGTGCAGAAACTCGCTAATTGAAGGAGCTTTGAGAGAGAACCAATGAACAGCGTCAAAACGACAGCAGCAGCTTTTATTTCCAGCGTCCTTATCGGCACCGCAGCTATGCCAGCGTGGGCTACTCGTGCAACTCAGCAGCCAATTGATGAAGTGCTGCTTACCAAGAGTGTAGCCGGACCACTGCCCGCCGCGCGGAGTTGGTTCGATCCGTCCCCGGTCGATGCCGCGCCGCGCCAGGACGCGACGAACTGCAAAGCGGGCAACATCTATTCACAGCATGACATCGTCGGCGACCGGCAATCCTGCATCGTGAACCGCCTGACTATCGGCGGGGTAGCGCCGTAACCGCATTCGGAAACAAATGAGCGAGTGACCCTCGCAGGTACTTAAACCAGACTGTTTATCGTGGCGGTCACTCGGGTCTGACTGGCCTATTAATGATAATCGACCGAAATCCGGTCGCTTACAATCGGAAGGAGAACGTCTTGGCCGCACAAAGTGTCATATCGTCGATAGTGGATACCGGAGTTCGTAGTGAGCAGATCATGTCGCTGGCACGCGAAACCCAAGTTAACAACCGGTTATACCTAGAAGAGCTGCAAGAAAGGATCGCTCCGCTTCGAGAAGAGCTGCTGAGTCATCCGATCTATAACCAAATCGACTCGGTGGAGCGGCTTCGGCAGTTCATGCAGATGCACGTCTTCGCCGTCTGGGATTTCATGTCGCTAGTGAAGCGATTGCAAAATGAAGTCACGTGTCGGAGCTTACCCTGGCTGCCGCCGACCAGGGCTCACGTAGCTCGATTCGCAAACGAAGTCGTTCTGGGCGAAGAGAGCGACCTGGGTCCGGATGGAAAGCCTGCGAGTCATTTCGAGCTGTATCTGGACGCAATGGATGAGATCGGAGCCGACACCGCTATAGTCAAAAGCTTCATTCGTAAAGTCTCCCGCGGAGAACGATGGGAAGCGGCATTCACGGGGCTAAAGGTCCCGGCAGGTGTATACGAGTTCGTGAATGAGACTATGCGCTGCGCAATTAGCGGGTCCACTGTCGAGGTAGCGTCCTATTTTCTCTTTGGCCGCGAGGACGTAATTCCGGAAATGTTCAAACGGCTCCTCAGTCTTTGGGGCAACGGCGGAGCGGAAGTGCCGAGCTTTGCTTACTACCTTGAACGGCATATCGAACTCGACGGCGAAAGCCACGGCCCCTGGGCCCAAGAGATGCTGATCGCATTGGCTGGGGAAAACGAGCCCCGTTGGAGGGAGGCGACATGTGCAGCCGAGCGGGCGATCACGAACCGCATCCAGCTCTGGGATAGCGTTCTGTTTCACTTGAAGAATCGGTAGTCGAATCACTATCGCACGGAGCATCACTTCGCATCGATCCGTACCGAATTCTCACTTGAGCTCATATGCGGAGCAACACGGCCAGACGCCTGCATCAATTGCAGGTCGTCTGGCCCGTCAAGCGAAGCGGTTAGGATAGTCTCGGCTGATCATTGGATAAGTCAAATCAGGGCAAATCCCGAGAACAGGTTTCTAAAACCCTTAACTGTTATTCAACCGAATGAAGGCGTGAGCCGCCCTGACACGGCACATTCATGAAATTGGCGCCTGTAAGAAGCCCGGATATCATGACGTGGCTTAACCGGCAAGTTTGCCGTGGTGTCTTCGAATCACCGAACGCAACCACGCCTGAATGCGGAAGCTGCCGAAGCTGGGAGCACCGAGGCAGCCTTTGGCCAACTTTGCTGATAGCGCGCCACTGGGTCAAAGCAGCAGCAGCGTCCGGGTCAAGAAATAGTACCCCGGGCCGGCAGGATCCAAGACGATCCTGAGCACCAGATGATTTTAAGCCGGCCATTTTTCTACTCGCATTCGCAGCGGCCGCCTTCGTCAGACAACATGGCGCCCGCACGTTCGAAATAGCACTGGTGAGTTTAGTGGCATGACTGTGCTCACATCGATTTGCAACTGGCGCGCATGGCATAGTCGGATCGTCTTGACGAGATCGTTTACGGTGGCCGTAATTTGATCGGGAATATTATGCCCTATCGATGAGTAATACCTTCTGAGAACCGAATAGCGGCCCGGATTTCGGGTTGCAGTGCTAATGTGGACCTCGCTCTGGCACCGCCTCCCCAAGCTTTTGCGTTTGGCGATCTCACGATACTGACAGCTCAGCTGGTTCCCGCGAATGGAACAACATGAACTATGGAGATAGTGGTGTATAGGAAAGTGCTGCGAATTGTTCCTTAAGTCGAGATAATCCGCTTTGGAGACTGCGGGAGTTTCAACGAGAGAGGCTTGGCCGTTTGCCCGAGAACGACTTATACCGTCAACAGAATACCGTCCCGTGTGAATTTAGTCGCTTGCGTGAAAACGATCGCGCGCTGGGAATAGCCGCACAGCATGCCCTACAGCCATGCCTGTCCGGAGGTCAGGTGATATGTCGACGGTTATAGCGAAAAGCCAAGCATGGTTATCGAGTCAAAGCAGTTCCGAGAGCATTTTAGCATTGGTCGACGGAACGTATTGTGAAAGCAAACGTGGAAAACGCTCGGCGAGCCGGATTGTCGATTCCAGCTGCCGGATCGGGACCGGCATCGGACGATCATATGGAGGCTGAAGGATGGATCGCCGAAGGGCGGACTCTTTGCTGAACAACCGTTTCATTGTCGCAATATTATCGGCGCTGATCATGTTGGGTTGCGCAGCAACACATCGCAATGATGCCTCGCAGCCTGAGGAAATAAAAAAAACCGAGGCAATGCTCTCTGACGCTGGTTTCAGGACAATTAAAATCGACACCTCCGAGCACGTTGGACTCGCGATAAGCCTCCCGCTGCGCGAACTTCGTAGCTACGACGCCCAATCCGGAACGGTCTACTGGTATTACGATCCGGATATCTGCTCATGCGTGTATGAAGGCCACCGGGATGAGTTCGACCGCTACAAGATGTTGGTGAGGCAGCAAAATGACACCGTGCAGTATGTCGCTGAATCCGAGGACGAAGAGGTCGCCTCATTGTATTCTCTGAACCCTAATTTCTTTCCGCCACCGATATTCTGGGTTGGCGGAGATGCACACGCGCAGGGTGGAGGGCATGGCGGCGGCCACGGCGGCATGCACGGAGGGGCACACGGCGGTGGCCACGGAAAATAATACGGATGTGAAATTGCTTTTCACGGGCCCGGAGGTGTGCGGTCTGTCAGCGGCCAAGTCCGTCGATGCCTTATAGATCGCAATTGCAGCGATTCGTTTGTGCGGGGTTGGCTCGGTGCAGTCGTATCGTTCGCACTCGAGTCGGTATCGGAACTCGTGCTGGTGACACCAGGTAGCGTGGAAATTGTGGATCCCGGAGTTACAAGATTGGCCGTGCCGGATCCGATCATGGTGACCACCCCTCCGATCATTCCAGTGGTCGAGCTCGGCGCAGCCGCGGTGCTGGAATCTGACGTACTCTGAATCCCGCAGACATTCCCGTGGCCGTGTATATGACGAACAGTGGATCTTTGATCCACCATCGCCTCGGCCTATATTCAAGCAGCATCCATCGTGGGCGGAAACCGTAGCGGCCATGAAGTTCGAAGACCGATCTGCTGACCAGCGCGAAGAAGCCAACGCGACGGGGGATCTTGTTCGCGTATGCCTTCTAGGCGGTGGTGACCAGTACGTCTAGGTTTTGAAGCTCGCGACCGTAGAGCACTTCCATCCGCACCGTGTCCTCAACGTAAGACAATGGCAAAAGGTCGTGCAAGTTGCGGCCGCCGACGCCGGTCCAGCATAGATGATCGGAGAGCCAGGCAGGCTCGAAGCGATGCGCAAGCGTGGTAAGCTGCCTCAGATAGTCGAAATTGAGCGGATCAGCGGAACCAATCGAAAGCGCCACGCCGTGCATAACGATCGGTATCGTGACCGTACTCCTTCAAGGATTCGATAGAGCGCCATGAAATTCTCTGAGGTGACCTCGAACCAGTCCATTCGCGGATGATTGTCGAGAACGGGCAAGTAATGAGGGGGCCCAAGCCGACACCGAAGCCGAGTTGCATAAAATCTGAACGATTTATGGGTTTCCCATTACAAAAGCACGCCTGCAACGATCGCGTCACGGATAGTCTGGTCCGAGGTTTCTTTAGGCTATTGTCCGCCGGCTATGTGACCGCCTTTATCGGCACATTCTTGAGCCGTCGGGGTCATCACAAATCCTTGGCCTTTGCAAGAATTCTGACCCTTGCACGCGTGATTGCCGCCCTTGCAGGAGCTCTGCCCCTTGCAACTATTGCCACCCACGCATTTGACGCTGGCCGAACTGGAGCTCCCGGATGAATCCTGGGCAAACAGCGGCGTAGTGAGAAACATCGTTCCGACCGCGGCTGCCAACAAAGCGCCAGTCAATACTTTTCTATCCACGATTCCATCTCCTTTAACGGCCGGTTGGCCGAAGCCACCTGACCTGGTTTGGGTATCCGCCCTATTAGATTCCAGCTGGCCGCCCAACGTTTCAGGTGATGCAAATGTCCTTTTCCTTAGAAACTTGGTTGTAACCTTGTAAGACCCATTCCGAAGTACCAAGCAGGCATCTCTCGCATTTCACGACTCGCATCCAGTGAAGATGCCAGAACAGAGCCCAGGCTTAAGAGAGGACGATAGTTATGACAAGTGAATGTTCAGGGGCTGTCTTAGCGCCGTTGCGTTTAAGGCCCGGCTACGGGTTGTCCCATCACCCGCGGGGAGAGGACCACGAGCTGGTCGGCCAACTCAAGGCCGGCGACGAACGGGCATTTGAGACGATGGTGCATCGCTACACCAACCAGATGCTGGCAATTGCACACAGACTCCTTGGGAGCAAGCACGACGCTCAAGATGCTGTGCAACAGGCTTTCATCTCTGTTTTCAAGGCGATCCGCGGGTTTAATGAGGAAGCGAGACTATCAACCTGGCTGCATAAGATCGTGGTGAACGCCGCATTGGCCCAGCTTCGCTCCCGTCATCGCATAGTACCTGACCTGCTACTCGAGCATCTGCGCACCGAAAGTGACGCTCTAGATCAACAGGCTGGGGGAAGTTCCTGGGTGAGCCATGGGAGCGAACAAGCGATGGCCGCCCAGGAGACTCGGGAGATGGTGCGAACTTGTATTGATCAGTTGCCGGAAAGCTACCGCTCAGTCTTATTTCTTCGTGATATCCGAGAGCTTGACACTGCGGAAGTCGCAGAACGGTTGGCGATCTCACCTAATGCCATCAAGATTCGGCTTCACCGTGCTCGTCAGATACTCAAAAACTTGGTCTGGCAGGAGCGAGCGCGGACCTATTGAGGTTCTTGCCAACGAAAGCTTTGGACGCGATCTCGCCGCAATTGTGTGATTCACCTGATGAGCCTACTTATGCGAATTCGAACGCAAATCGAAGAAGTGCTGACATTGCTTGGAAGGAGCGAGTGGGTCGTGCAATTACTTGTGCGGCTTTTTGTTGGTTATTTTTTTATGGAGACGGGATGGGGCAAACTGCATAATCTTGATGGATTCGCGCAGCGGTTCGCAGGCTGGGGTATTCCGTACCCATATTTCAATGCAAACTTATCCGCATACACTGAGTTCATCGGCGGCCTGTTGACCATGTTCGGTTTGGGGACGCGGCTGGTTTCTATCCCGATGATAATCAACATGCTGGTGGCGATCCTCAAGGTTAATTTGATGCAGGTGAGCAGTCTTGACGATTTCTCCGAGCTCGACGAACCGCTATATGCGCTGGTTTATCTATGGCTTCTGCTTTCCGGACCTGGATGGGTCAGTGTCGACTATCTAGTCAGCCGGGCTCTGGGTCTAACGGGATCGGTAGACTGTGTAGTAACGGGAGTCCGGAAGGAAAGCGCGGACACCGGAGCCGCGTCATGTCTGCCGGAAGATCCCAACTAGGTGTCGTCATTTCACCGCCTGATACAGGCATGGTCCGAAATAGAGAGATTTAATGAATGGCTTCAGATGAGCTGGAGACAAGCTGTAAAGCGGAGACCGGCAAATCCGCGGCGCCGGCTGACAGCAAACGCTTGCGGAGCTTGGGTGGTGGTTTCGGTGGCATGTACGCCGCGCTCTGGCTAGAAAAAGTGTTGGCAGGGCGGGATGGCCTCGAAGTGACGCTGATCACACGAGAGAATTATTTACTGTTTTCGCCAATGCTTGCAGAGGTGGCTGCGGACGAACTTGAGCAAAACACGATCGTCAACCCGCTGCGCAAGCGGCTCCGAAGAGTAAAGAGTTTCGTCGGGACGATCGAAGAGATCAATCTCGATGTCCGGCATGTCCTGGTCTCGCATGGATTCGATGGTCAGCACGAGTTACCTTACGACCAGCTAATCCTGGCACTGGGTTCTGGAACAAGCTTTTTTTGGTCTTCCCGGTGTCGAGACGGCATGCCTGGCGCTCAAGACGCTCAGCGACGCGGTTGCCATTCGCAATCGGCTCATCACTCATCTTGAGGAAGCTAACTCCGAGTGCGCCGCCGTGCAGCGCCAGCCGTTGCTGACCTTCATCGTGGCGGCAGGAGGATTTGCCGGGGTCGAGACGATTGGCGGTATCAACGACTTTGTCCGCGAAGCGATCCGGTCCTATCCGAATTTACATTCAGGTTACCTTCGGTTTGTCCTGGTAACCCCTGACGATGTGGTTCTGCCGGAGCTGAAGCGGACACTCGGTGTATACGCTCGGCGGAAGTTATCCAGCCGCGGGGTGGAGATTGTCACCGGCGCAAAAGTGAGATCGATCAGTGATGGCGTGGTTGAATTGACCAACGGTGAAAAGATCCTGGCGACGACACTTATCTGGAGCGCGGGCACCGCACCGAATGCATTGATAGCGAAACTGCCGCTGCCGAAGCGCAATGCCCGCATCGTAGTCGATCCATATCTCGGGGTTGAGGGGCGGACAGGAGTATGGGCAGTCGGAGACTGCTCACTTGTGGCGGACCCGCAAACCAGCGGATTTTATCCGCCCACCGCGCAGCTGGCGTTGAAGGAAGGCCGCTTGGTGGCGCGCAACGTGGTTGCAGCCCTGTATGGTGGTGATAAAAAGAAGTTCGAATCGCAGACACTCGGACAGCTTGCTGCTATGGGCCGCCGGAGCGGCGTAGCCAATATTCTAGGGTTGAATTTCTCCGGCTTCTTGGCCTGGTGGCTATGGCGAACGACCTACCTTAGCAAGCTGCCGCGGCTGGAAAAGAAGATAACTGTTGCCTTGGATTGGACGCTCGACCTGTTTTTACGAAGGATTTCGCGCGCGTGACGCCGCCGCGCTGATGCTGCATCACGACTCGGAAGATTGACCGAACCGGGCGGTTGTAACGGCCTTTAGGGTCGTCACTTCTTAGTGAACCGAGTTGAGTAGACGCTGCAAATTCGCTGTGTCGCCGCGAGTCGACGAGGTTTCACCCGCCTGATCATACAGTACTGTACCGTGGCTATCGATCGCAGTGATCGTGGGTATGTAACCACGGTAATAAGCCGCCACCAGTGGTTGCTGCTCGGACCCAACGTGATTCAGATCGACAATCACAAAGTGAACCCGATCACGAAATTGCGGGTAGAGCTTGACCAGACGTTCGGCCTCGCGCGCGGTATTCCAGCAGTTGGACGTTCCGAAGAAAATCACCGTCGCTTTGCCCGGAGTCGAGCCTCCTGACAAATTCGACCCCTGGACTGGAAAGTTCGGACTCGAATCGTCATTGAATGATAGCCCGGAAGCCAGTTTCAAATCCGACGCCGCGTCAACGCGGCTAGCCAAAACCATCGGGGCTTGCGTAACGAATGCAAGTGCCAACACGAATCGCAAGACTCTCATCGTTGGCCAGTTCCGTATGAAGGAATGCCGGACGACATCCGGATGTATCCCATGAGATTGGTTTTGCTGAATGGTCAAATTCCAGAACCCCTACTGATCAATTCGATTCGGCACCCCGAAAGTTACACTTTTGTGGAAGCGGCCCCCTTCCGCTAGCACAATCCGCGTACCGATCGCTTGCGTTGGTACGGCGATAAGTTTCAAATCTCCAGTACGACCATGAGCTGGCAGTTCAAAACGAACACGTTAGCGTAGTGCCTTGACCAAGTCGCAGAATGAAAGAGTTGGATGAAGCTCGGCGGGGCGAGCGCAGCCGTCTGCGTGCTGAACTGATGGAGGCATTGCAAAAGGGTGATCCTGACGCGTGCGCCGCGCTTTTCGACGATATTGGGCCTTCCCTGACGTATTTCCTGCGGCGGCGCGTGGCCGATGCGCACGAACTGGAGGATGTTTATCAAGAAGTCTTTATGGCGCTATTCGAGGCCCGTCACACCTACGAACCGGGACGGCCGTTTGAGCCCTGGCTATTCGCGATCGCGCGCAATATCGCCGTCGACTATTCCCGCCGCCGGTGGTCTCGAGCCCGCTGGGAAGAACTGGTCGCGGAACCGCCTGAGCAATTGACGGAGGCGTTCAATAGGGGAGCTCCCGAGCTTGAAACCTTGCTTGCCAAACTTCCATCAGATCAGCATGAAGCCTTCGCAATGTTGAAGCTCGATGGCCTCTCGATCGAGACCGCTTCGGTGAAAGCTGGGGTTTCGGCGGGCGCTTTGAAGGTGAGAGCGCATCGCGCATATAAAGCCTTGAAAAGACTGCTTGGTGAATGAGTAGTTCAGCGCAAATGATTCACGACGAGCACCATCGAGCCTTAGTCCGGCGCTTGGCCGCCGAGCTCAAGCCAACCCGCAGCATGTGGCCGGTCAGCATTCGGCTGGCACTCTGGATGGCGCTGGAGATCGGGATTCTGATGTGGGTCATGACCGGTAGCGGCAGGAATGTTATCGGAAGATTGAAAGAGCCGGCCTATGCGATGGAGGCGCTGTTTTTCGGCTTCGCGGCAGTGATACTGGCCGCGCTCGCTTTACGGTCCGCCATTCCTGGTAGGTTTCTAAGCACTCTCGAAGCGACCATTGCTGGGCTCCTGGTTCTCGCTGGGACATTGCTGATAACTGCGTCGGTACCGATGGATACCGCACGGTCAGTGGCCGAATTTGTCCGGGTCGGTCTGCAATGCGCATTGCGTATCGGGCTTTACTCGGCGCTGCCCTTGGCCGCCCTGTGGTGGATGATCGTACGCGGCGCCTCGATGCAGGGCGGCTTATCGGGGTTGCTGGCAGGCGGGAGCGCGGTTTTTTTTGCGATGACCATCTTGCGCCTTGAGTGTCCAAATAACGAGCCACTGCATATTCTGATCTGGCATTTGTTGCCGGCCCTCCCGT
>Ga0206836_10165_pt1 | contig 16528 bp, 15 predicted proteins | sample Alteio_BWOrgCont_28_FD_152871 | JGI IMG/M metagenome (GOLD analysis project Ga0206836, IMG submission 152871) | Enriched cells from forest soil in Barre Woods Harvard Forest LTER site, Petersham, Massachusetts, United States -... | ecosystem: Environmental > Terrestrial > Soil > Temperate forest >...
CTGGTTATCCTGGCTAAAACCATACCTTACTTGCTTGTCTCATTGTTGAACCTTGCTGCCATTCTCCTTATGAGCGTTTATCTTCTTGACCTGGCCATTAAAGGAAGTGTAGTGCTGTTAGTTCTGGAAAGCACCTTGTTTATCATTTCGTGCCTGGCTTTGGGCTTGCTCATATCCGTAGGTGCCGAGTCGCAGATGGCAGCTATGATGACCTCGCAAATGAGTTTGATGTTACCTACTATGATGCTAACCGGGTTTATGTTTCCTATAGAAAATATGCCGTTTTGGATGAGGGGAATCTCTTATATCGTACCCTCTCGGTATTACTACACTATTGTAAAATCTATAATGTTGCAAGGGCTCGGCTTTTCATCTATATGGCGCGAAACACTCGTTCTGGCTTTCATAACTTTTGTACTGGTAGTTATTAATATTAGAAACTTTAAAATACGCCTGGCATGAGAACGCTAAGATTTTTATTGCAAAAGGAATTCAGGCAAATATTGCGGAGCAAGTCGCTGTTGTTTTCAATCATTCTGGGCCCTATTATCCAGCTTACATTGTTGCCACTGGCCGCTAACTTCGAAGTAAAGAACATCGCCGTTGCCGTTGTTGACCATGACCACTCCACTTATTCAAGGAAGCTGATTGATAAGATATACGCATCCAAATATTTCAGCGGAGGGCGTTATCGCCAATCGTACAAGGAGGGAGCTAAACTGGTAGAATTGAATGATGCGGATATCATACTCGAAATTCCTCAGGGTTTTGAAGACAACCTGGTACGCGACGGTCACGATGGATTATTCATTGCAGTAAACGCGATTAACGGCACTAAGGCCGGTGTTGGCAGCGGATATCTGGCCAACATTGTTGCCGATTTTAACCAGGATATCCGCCTGCAATGGAACCAGCCCCAACATTTTACCGAAGCAGCAACCATTGACCTGGTGAATGAAAACTGGTACAATCCATTCATGAACTACTTTCTGTATATGGTTCCGGGCTTAATGGTTTCGTTACTTACGGGTATCGGTGCCTTCTCTGCTTCGCTCAACATTGTGAAGGAAAAAGAGATTGGCACTATTGAGCAGATTAATGTTACCCCTGTAAAGAAGTACCATTTCATCATAGCCAAACTGGTGCCTTACTGGGTATTATCTATGGTGGTGTTTACTATAGGTATGATTATTTCCCGGGTTGCATATAGTATTGTACCGGTAGGTAATATTGGGCTATTGTATGGCTTTTTATCAGTTTATCTGCTTTGTCTTCTCGGCGCAGGCTTGCTTATCTCAACCTATTCCGATACACAACAACAGGCAGTTTCGCTGGCCTTCTTTTTTGTGTTAGTGTTTAATATGATAAGCGGTGTTTTTACACCTATCGATAGCATGCCCGGTTGGGGACAGATACTTTCATACATTAGCCCCATGAGCCATTTTGCCGCCGTAATGCGCATGGTGGTTTTAAAAGGAAGTACGTTTAAAGATATTTTGCCCCACTTTACCGCCATCATTATACTGGCAATTATTTTTAATACCTGGGCAATACTGAATTATAGAAAGACAACCTAACCGGTTCATCAAAATAAACAGCATGGACTTTCTCTGCATCCTCCAACTTCAACCCTACTACAAAGTAAAAGCCAACTGGACCGACGCCACCCGCAAAGTTCAGGGCGACCACTGGAATTATTTGGTAAAGCTCCACGGCGAGGGCAAAATAAAATTTGTCAGCCGCACCAATTACGAACTCGATAATGATGCCAATCGTGGCCTTGCCGTTTACGTTGTCGATAACGAACAACAAGCCCGGGATTTAATGATGAATGATCCTTGTATTGTGAATGGCGTTATGACTGGAGAGCTGCATCCATTGTTGGTATTTATGTTGGGGAATGAAATAGTAGAGCGCTAGTCGGCAGTTAGAAGGTGCAATAAAAAAGCCCTAAGAAAAATCCTGGCATAATCATCAGTAATCCAACCATGGTCCATAAACAAAGCGGTAAACCACAAAACGGTTGCTTTCTATCTTATAGGCAACTACCCACTTATCCTTATAAGTGAAGCACCTGTATTTAAACCTGGCAAGTTTGGGCTCTTTGCAAATTGCATGATTTACATGGCTGGCTGCTACTGAATTTAACTCTGCAAATGTTTTTACCAGCCATCTGTCGCCGGCACCAGGCGTATTTTGTTCTTCTATCCAATCAACTATATCTGCAAGTGTATTTAATGCTCTTTTCCTAAGTTTCAGATTCATCTCACTTCTTCTTTTTCTCTACACGCTTTTTCCGTATATATTCCAAAGCTTCTTCCGCAGTAAAACTCTCTTCATTGTCATCCGGTTTGAGCCATGCATTTAAAGTAGCTTCCGATACCCGGCGTGTAGGAGGCCTTCCCATTTCTTCATCCGTAAGCGGGGGTTCATTAAGTATATGGATATCGCTATCAGTAGCCTCTAATTCCTCAATATATTTCATGAGTTTGGAGCCTTTATCACTGTCCGAGTTTATTTCCACCAAATATTTCATACCAATAAAGTTACCGAAAAACGTCCATAAAAAAAAGCGCGAAGAAAACTCTCCGCGCTTCGCCAAGGTGAAGTTCTTTAAAGCTACTTAGCTACCTGCGCTCTAATAATATTCAAAGCACCACCAGCTTTAAACCACTCAATTTGCTGTTGATTGTAAGTATGCGCAACCTCAAAAGTTTCGGTCTTACCATCTTTATGGGTTAGTTGTATAGTCAGGTTTTTACCGGGGGCAAATGATGTCAATCCCAAAATATCAATCACATCATCTTCCTGTATCTTGTTGTAGTCTTCTTTGTTTACAAAAGTCAAAGCCAACATACCTTGTTTCTTCAGGTTGGTTTCGTGTATACGGGCGAACGATTTTACCAATATAGCACGCACACCTAAAAAGCGCGGCTCCATAGCTGCATGTTCGCGGCTGCTGCCCTCACCATAGTTCTCATCTCCTACTACTATCGAGCCAATCCCTGCTGCCTTGTACGCACGTTGTACAGCCGGCACTTCGCCATACTCACCGGTTAATTGATTTTTTACAGAGTTCGTTTTTTCATTATATGAATTCAAAGCCCCTATCAACATATTATTCGAAATATTATCCAGGTGGCCGCGGTATTTCAACCATGGGCCCGCCATCGAGATGTGGTCAGTAGTGCATTTTCCTTTTGCTTTAATCAAAAGCTTAAGGCCTTTCAAATCACTTCCTTCCCATGCTGCAAACGGAGCTAACAGTTGTAAGCGTGTTGAAGTTGGGCTCACCTTTATTTCAACCTTGCTGCCATCTTCAGCCGGTGCCTGAAAGCCCGGGTCATCGACCGCAAACCCTTTGGTAGGAAATTCAAGGCCGGTTGGCTCATCCAACTTCACCTTTTCGCCTTTCTCATTAGTCAAAAAGTCGGTCATCGGGTTATAGGTTAAACTACCCGCAATTGCAAATGCAGTTACTATCTCCGGCGAAGCAACAAATGCATGTGTATTTGGGTTACCATCATTACGCTTTGCAAAGTTACGGTTGAAAGAAGTAATAATAGAGTTCTTCTTATTCGGGTCACTGGTATGACGGGCCCACTGGCCAATACAAGGTCCACACGCATTAGCCAAAACCACACCGCCCATGTTTTCAAAAATACCAAGGTAACCATCGCGCTCAACAGTAAAACGCACCATTTCGCTGCCCGGTGTAACGGTAAACTCAGCCTTTGCTTTTAATCCTTTGTCAACCGCTTGTTTAGCTAACGAAGCCGAGCGGGTAATGTCTTCATAGCTCGAGTTAGTGCACGATCCAATCAAACCAACTTCCAATTCAGCAGGCCAGTTATTTTCTTTAACCGCAGCAGCAAATTTCGAAAGTGGCCATGCCAAATCCGGTGTAAAAGGGCCGTTAATATGCGGCTCCAATTCGCTCAGGTTAATTTCAATTACCTGGTCAAAATATTTTGCAGGGTCAGCATAAACTTCTTTATCGCCTTTTAAATGTTCGGCAACCGCATTAGCCAAAGCAGCCACATCAGCGCGACTAGTTCCACTCAAATAAGCAGCCATCTTTTCATCATACCCAAATATTGAAGTAGTAGCTCCAATTTCAGCGCCCATGTTACAAATGGTACCCTTACCGGTGCACGAAAGCGAATCAGCACCTTCGCCAAAATATTCAACTATAGCACCGGTGCCACCTTTTACAGTTAATATCCCGGCAACTTTCAAAATCACATCCTTCGCCGAAGTCCAGCCCGATAATTTACCGGTCAGCTTCACTCCTATTAGTTTAGGGAATTTCAACTCCCATGCAAGGCCCGCCATTACGTCGCAGGCATCAGCGCCACCAACACCAATGGCCACCATACCCAAACCACCGGCATTAACCGTATGGCTATCAGTACCAATCATCATCCCTCCGGGAAAAGCGTAATTCTCCAAAACCACCTGGTGTATAATACCTGCACCCGGTTTCCAAAAACCAATACCATATTTATCGCTCACCGAACCTAAAAAGTCATAAACTTCACGGTTGGTAATATTCGCCTCTTTTAAATCTGCACCGGCGCCATTTTGCGCAACAATCAGGTGGTCGCAATGCACCGTCGAAGGCACTGCAACTTTCGGGCGGCCCGCTTGCATAAATTGTAACAAAGCCATTTGCGCAGTTGCATCCTGCATCGCTACACGGTCTGGTGCAAAATCAACGTACGATTTTCCACGGCCAAAATTCTCCAGCTTTTGGTCGCTATGTAAGTGCGCGTATAATATCTTTTCAGTAAGCGTTAAAGGGCGGTTCAGTAAAGCTCTGGCTGCTGCAATTTTCGAAGGAAGCCCAGCATACAACTTCTTAATCATTTCAATATCAAATGCCATGTTGTGTGTTTTTTAGGTGTTACAATTGAGGTTCAAAAACAAAAATTCTTCATTTGCGCCCCAAATGTAAAATGTTTTGGTTAATCGAAAAAACTATTTAGCGAAAATTCGCTAAATAGTTTATAATGTTATTGATAACCAATTAAGTAGCCTTCCAAAGCTAAATTTTAAGGTGTTAAAATAATCAGGTTATGGGGTTGCCCATCCGCCTCCGCTGACTAGGCCGCGTTTTCCGCTACAACTCCTCGCTCTCAAAGCATCGCTGCGGGGTTTTCGCTGCAACCGCTAACCCGAAACCGCCGCCCCGGTTGCCTGGGTATCTGACACTTAGGCCTTGCCTGTTGCTGTGCTAAAGTGTCTGACACCTCAACCCACCACCAAATTCCAGATTACCGGAAGTTTTTCGGAAGTTTTTTTGCCTTTAACTCACCCCCTAATTTAGGGGAAGCAACCCTAGGGGTGATTCCGCTGTTGGAATTTCAACTTGAAATTCCCAGGCTATCGGAAGTTCTTTGGAATTATTTTACAATTTTTTATAATCTGTTTTGCAGAAAAATTAGGCGACAGTATCGTACAGTCTTCTCCCCTTTCAATCTATTTCAGGCGCTGTAAACTTTTGTCAAGTTTTGTCAAGCTTTTAACTTTTGAAATTAAACTTTTCCATTCGCTGTAACCTTTTGTAACCCTTTGTAAACTTTTTCCAAAAATTTGGTCGCTGACCTTTTTGTTACTTTTTTAAAATATTCTTCCTCCATCAACCCGATATAACCCACCACTCCAAAATGCCAATCGGAATTTACACTCTCGGCGCTTCTATTTTAAGCAGCAAATCTAAGCACAACTTTATGCACTTTTCGCAAATTCTTTCGACACCCCATTTAACAAATTGGAATTCCCATGCAGAAAACCACCACCGTTGAGACGCCATATTTTGCGTCTCTGTATTACCGGTAACTATCCGCGTGTAATATTAACTGCAACACCATCAAAGCAATTCACTATATTAGTACTAAAATTAATGCCAAATGCGAACCCATGTACTCGCCCTGTTTCTTTTGGCTCTTATAGTTCCCGCCCTTAGCCCGGCGCAGCAAGGCACCTGGGTTTGGATGGGTGGCGACACCGCCAATACCGGCTCGGCCGTTTATGGAACCTTGGGTGTGCCCGATACTAACAACATCCCCGATGCAATGTACGAAGCCCCCAACTGGACCGACCTTGACGGTAACTTTTGGGTGATGACAGGGCCGAGTGATGATCTGGGTAATACCTTGTGGAAATACAACCCACCCACTCGTACCTGGACCTGGGTAAACGGCCCGCAAGCCGCTGTTGCACCACCGGTATACGGAATAAAAGGGGTACCGGCACCGGGCAATATTCCCGGTGCCCGGAGCTTAGGCAGCATTTCGTGGACAGATAATGTTGGCGATTTATGGCTGTTCGGTGGTTCGGCTGACGATGTGCGCGGCCATAATGGAGGGATAAATGACTTGTGGCGATACCATATTGCAACCAACGAATGGACCTGGATGACCGGTAGCGACAGTACATACCGGCCCGCCAATTTCGGTACTCTGCAAGTTCCCTCACCTACCAACGAACCCGGTAGCCGTTTCGAAACCAACGCGGGCTGGGTTGATTGTAGCAACCGCCTTTGGATGTTTGGCGGTATCGGTGCAGTACATGGCAATGCAGCCCAACTAAACGATATGTGGCGCTATGATATTGCCAGTAATATTTGGACATGGATGAAAGGCGACTCTGGTAGCACCACCACGTACAACTATGGCACCATGGGGGTTGAGGCGGCAAGCAACCTGCCGCGCGCAAGGTACAATTATACGCGGTGGAAAGATGCCGAAGGTAACTTTTACATATGGGCCGGGCTTGCTGATACCCTGGTGAGCGATGTTTGGAAATTTAATCCCGTAACCAATAACTGGACCTGGGTTGCCGGTCCCCCATTTTCGCGCGATTCCGGCGACTATTTGCGGTACTGCATCGATTCAGGCCAACCCATGGCCCGCTTCGAAAGTCGTACGGCGCAGGTAATGGGTTCCACCAATGTATTTGTGGGCTTCGGCGGTGCCTACGGTTGTTTTTGTTTTGGCAATTCGCTCAGCGATTTATGGACTTTTAATGCACTAACCTATAAGTGGAAATGGCTAAGTGGCACCAACGTTATTAACGATGGGCCTGGTAGCTATGGCACACGCGGCGTACCGGCAAGCAGTAATCACCCACCGGGCGTTATGGGCCAATGCGTTTGGATTGACACCGCCGGCGCCATCTGGATGATGGGTGGTGTGGTTGGTCCCGCCAATTATATAAGCAACGCCCTTTGGAAATTTATACCCGATCCCTCCTGCCTTGATGGCCCTCTGTCCTCCCCGGTTACAGTCACGGGGCCCTCATCCTACCAACTATCACGCAACCATCTTTGCAGTGGCGATACAGCGCTACTCACACTAACAGGTATCAGCCAGCCACATGTTACACCCACCGGTTCATTAATCTGGATAGATTCCACCGCCGACTCATCACACATTTATCTCTTTCCCCAAACCACCACAACCTATACCATTACCGGTAATACTTTTTGTTCGGGCGTCTTCAACCAGCAGTTTACTATAACTGCTTCTAACACCAGTGTGGTTATTAGCGGTAGCACCTCGCCATTATGCCCCGGCGATAGCGCTAAGTTTTGCGCCAGGTCCGTCGCAGATATATATTTATGGAGTAGTACCGACACAACCGCCTGTATTGAAGCAACAAGGTCAGGCACCTACCAGGTAACCGTTACCGATGCTAACGGGTGCACCGCATTATCCAATCAATTAACGTTAGTGGTCGATACTCCACAACCGGTGTCGGTTACGGTTAGCCATGATACGTTACGCGTAAATAACGAAGGAACCCAACAGTGGTATCTTAACGGAAATATCATGATAGGCGATACTGGAAAAACTTTAATAGCAGTGCTTCCCGGTAACTACACCGTTCAGGTTACCGATTCACTGGGTTGCACCGCCACCTCATCCGTGCAAAGCATTTCGCTGGGCATTAACAATATAGATGATAACGGTATTTATTTATACCCTAACCCTGCTACCAAAAAATGTTCGCTTCAACTAACCGGTACCGGTCAGTACTATTCAGCAACCATTATTGATTTAACGGGGCGTGAAGTACAACCCCTTTTCAACCACCAGCAGATAACAACATTCAATTTCAGCATCGCAAATCTGACAACTGGTATATATTTTATCCAAATAACGAGTAATCAGGGTAATGTTGCCGAACTGAAATTGGTAAAGAAATGAGCCCCGATAATCCCTGCCTCGGTCTCATTTGCAACTATACTTAGTTGATTTGAAATTTACTGCGTCGGCCCCGGCACATTACCACCTGCAGTAGCATCGGTTTTAGGCAACCAGCAGCCCGAGTATTTAAATGAAAGCTTACCGTAGTAATCGGTACTGTAAAACGCCACGCGGTCAAGCGTAGCATCAAGTTCTTTCTGGTCCAGCCCTTCAACTTCCCTAAGGCTCAATACATATATCCAGTTCCCCTTTTTACACATCCACGAGCCATACATCAAAAAATTAATTTCAAGCAGGTCCTGGTAAAAATCCTGCAACTTACTGTCAGGCGGCGCACAAAGCGGACTGCTTACCTGTATGTAGTAAGTATCGGGTCGCTCATTAAAATTAAACACATCAATCCAAACCTTGGCGTCCTTCATGGTATATCCCCATTGGCCGGGCTTTTCACCTCTGCAGGCAGCGGCGTCCAATTTCAGCCCGGCAAGGCTGGCCTCTACTAATTGCGAAACTTCTGGCAGTGTCATAGTGCTTTTGTTTTTACTATACAAATCTAAACAGATTGCCGATTATTAAAAAAAGTGAAAGCAGTCGGTATTTAGAAATTTCTACCGGTTAAAGTTCGGTCTCAATCCTTTGCTCCTTCCAAATTAACCATATTTGCACTCAGCAAATTATGGCCACAAAGGCAAACCTAAGCAACACATTCAGGGCATTCAAAAACCGCAATTACACTTTATTTTTTAGCGGACAATCCATTTCACTTATCGGCACCTGGATGCAGCGCACCGGTGTAAGCTGGTTGGTATACTCAACCACCCACTCCGAGTTTATGCTCGGCGTTACCATCTTTGCATCACAGTTTCCATCCTTTCTTTTTTCCTTATTCGGCGGCATTGTTGCCGATAGGTACAACCGGCACAAACTATTGCTGCTTACCCAGGCCGCCGCTATGGTGCAGGCCGTATTGTTGGCCATTTTAACGCTTACAAATCATTATGCCATTTGGCAAATACTCACCCTAAGCGCAATACTCGGCATCATCAATGCATTCGATGTACCCGCCCGCCAACCCATGGTGCACGAGCTTGTAAGCAACAAAGCCGACCTGCCTAATGCCGTAGCCCTAAACTCTTCCATGGTCAATGTTGCCCGCTTAATCGGCCCGGCCTTATCGGGTTTAGTATTGGGCAAATTTGGCGCTGGTATTTGTTTTCTCATCAATGCTGCCAGCTTTTTGGCGGTTATTGTTTCGCTGTTGTTAATGAAGCTGCCGCAATACACGCCCCCACCGGTAAAAAAGAAAATAGTATCCCAACTCGCCGAAGGCTTTGCCTATATAAAAAACACACCGGCCATAAGTATGGTGCTGCTCATGCTGGCCTCCGTGTGTTTGCTCGTATTACCTTACGACACCCTGCTCCCGGTTTTTGCCAAAGTAATTTTTAAGGGCGATGCAGCCACATTCGGCTATATTTTCAGCTTTATAGGTTTAGGCGCCATTGGTGGTACGGTACTATTGGCCTCTTTAAAACCGGGCACCAATCTTAAAGCCATACTATTAGCTAGCGCCATTATTTTAGGCATCGGCCTCATATTGTTTTCGCAGGTTAGCTATTTTCCTCTCGCAATGTTATTCGCTGTCTTATCGGGCTTCGGGTCAATGGCGCAAAACACCATCTGCCTCACCATCATACAGGTTAACGCCGATGCCAAAATGAGAGGCCGGGTAATGGGTTACGTAGCCTTGGCCTACTTTGGCATGTTGCCATTAGGCAGTTTAATTGTTGGCGCCGTATCGCAACAAATTGGCGCACCTAACACCCTGCTTTGCCAGGGTATTATTGCCCTGATTATTGCAGCAGTATTTTATAATTTTCTGCGCAGCAATAAACTGAATAAACAAGAAGTAGAAAAGTTCAACGAAGTTGAGGAAGAAGTAATGACAAAAATTTAATCCCGTAATCAGTAAAAACAAAAATCCAACTAACGTCCTTTCCGTTAATTGGATTCTTCTCTGGCGGAAAGAGAGGGATTCGAACCCTCGTTAGCCTTGCGACTAAGACAGTTTTCGAGACTGTTCCATTCAACCACTCTGGCATCTTTCCGGGGGCGAATATAGGGCTTTACAAAATATTAGCTTTGCAGTATTTCATTAATTTCCTTCATTTACATATATGCCGCCTATAGAATTTGAATGGGATGAGGGAAATCTTGCTAAAAGCAAGCTAAAACACGATATATCACCGAAGGAAGCCGAATTATCTTTCTCGGATAAGGACAAAGTTATTTTTTACGACCGAAAACATAGTGGCGATGAAATTCGTTATATTTGTATTGGTAGAAGCGAGGGCCAAATTCTTACCTCTTATTTTACCACACGTAACTGTAGAGTTAGAATTATAGGCACCCGAAAAGCAAATAACTCAGAAAAAATAAGGTATGAAACCTTCAAGCAATAATAATCTATCGGTAAAGCCCCTTAAAATAAAGGACTTTAGCAAACGGGTAGATTGGGAAAAGCCGCTCAATTTAGAACAAATTATAGCTGCCGAAAAAAATAAGTTCACCAAGCGTAAGCCAACGAAAAAAAAGGTGGCTTAACCAGCCTGCCATTAATTTTCTACCAACAATCAGTTCAATTCTCCCATCCTAAAGTCTTGATTAAGTTTAACGCGGACAAACATGTTGCAAAGTCCATGATCGATTTATCACATTGCCGAATTACCGAATTGCACTAAGTTTGCCCTACACAAATGAACCTCACCGAAAACATAAAACTGGCCTTACGTGCTATACGCGCCAATATTTTGCGTACCGTACTCACGCTATCCATCATTATGTTTGGCATCGCAGCGCTTATAGGTATCCTTACCGCCACCGAGGGCATAAGGGTTAAAATGCTTGCCAGTTTCAGCGAAATGGGTAGCAACACCTTCGGTATTAAAAACTCGGGCCAGGTGCACAGGCACGGTGGCCCACGCAGGCACCGCAAAATCGATAACCCGGTAATCACCATTCAGCAGGCCGAAGAGTTTAAAGAAAATTTCAAATTTCCGGCAACCGTTTCTATCTCCAACATTGCAAACGAAATTGCCATTGTAAAATACGAATCTAAAAAAACCAATCCTAACGTTAAGATATTTGGCATTGACGAAAACTACCTTAAGGTTTCAGGTCAAACCATAGCCGATGGCCGTAATTTTTCTAAAAGCGAAATCGAAAACGGCAGCGACGTAATTTTGCTGGGCAAAGATGTTGTAGCCAAAGTATTTGATACAAAAGATACGGCAATAGGCAAGCTGATAAGCGTAGGGAACAAAAAATTTAAAGTGGTTGGTATTTTAGCCTCTAAAGGTGCCAGCCAAATTGCATCCGATAACCAGGCCATGGTACCGGTTCAAAACGCGCGTTGGAGTTTCCCGGCCGATAATATTTCGTACGAAATGAACGTAATGGTGAACGACCCTAAAGATATGGACCTGGCCATTGAAGAGGCCACCGGTATTTTACGCAGCATTCGCCATTTGCGCTTAGATGACGAAAACGACTTCGACCTGGCAAAAAGCGAGCGCCTTGCCAACCAGATATTAGACCAGCTAAAAAATATAAAGTACGCCACCGTTGTAATAGGCATACTAACGTTAATTGGTGCCGGCATTGGCTTAATGAATATTATGTTGGTAAGCGTTAACGAGCGCACCCGCGAAATTGGCATTAGCAAAGCATTAGGTGCCACCAAACGCACCATAGGCATTCAGTTTTTAACCGAGGCCATTGTTATTTGCCAGATAGGTGGCATACTGGGTATCATCGTTGGCATCATACTCGGCAATGTGGTAGGCATTTTTCTTAAAACAGGATTTATCTTTCCTTATGTATGGGTTTTCGGTGGCTGGATTTTTACTTTTATTGTTGGCCTGGTGGCCGGCATATACCCCGCCATCAAAGCATCGGACCTTGACCCTGTTGAAGCCCTACGCTACGAGTAACAATTATCTGCCTCACAATTGCTATCTTTGCAAACCTAAATTGGAAAAATATCTTAGTGCACCTTAGTGGTCTAAGTGCCTTAGTGGTAAATTGTATTCGAGAATGATAAAAATAGGCCCCATAGAATTACCCGATATGCCGCTTTTGCTGGCACCGATGGAAGATGTGAGCGACCCTCCCTTTCGCCGGTTATGCAAAAAGTACGGGGCCGATATGGTATATACCGAGTTTATCAGTTCAGATGGCTTAATACGCGATGCTGAGAAAAGCACCAAGAAGCTTGATATTTACGATGACGAGCGCCCGGTAGGCATTCAAATCTTCGGTGGCGAAGAAGGCCCTATGATGCGTAGCGCCGAAATTGTAGAAGCCGCCAAACCCGAAATACTGGATATTAATTACGGCTGCCCGGTTAAAAACGTAGTGTGCCGTAATGCAGGCTCAGGCATTTTGCGTGATATTGATAAAATGGTTTCGCTTACTGCAGCCATTGTAAAATCAACAAAGCTACCGGTAACAGTTAAAACCCGTTTGGGTTGGGATGATAATTCCATACGCATTGTCGAAGTAGCCGAACGTTTACAGGATATCGGCATTCAGGCCATTTCAATTCACTGCCGCACCAAGCACCAAATGTATACCGGTAAAGCCAACTGGAGTTGGATAACCAAAGTAAAAGAAAACCCGCGCCTCAAAATACCGGTCTTCGGAAACGGTGATATCGATACGCCTGAAAAAGCGCTTGAGATAATAACCAAATACGGCGCAGATGGCGCTATGATTGGCAGGGCCTCCATCGGCCATCCGTACATCTTTCGCGAGATGCGCCATTTTATGAGCACAGGTCAACACCTTGCCCCCGCAACGCTTGCCGAAAAATTAGATGCCTGCCGCCAACACCTGCAAAGCAGTATTATATGGAAAGGCGAAAAGCTTGGCATACTCGAAATGCGCCGTCACTACGCCCCATATTTCGCGGGGCTTCCATTCATTAAACCATTCCGTTCACGCCTCGTTGTTTCCGAAAACCTGCAAGAGATTTTTGAGATATTAAATGAAATAGAAGTTCATTACGCTAAAGAAGAAAATCTTGTACTCGCGGTAAAGGTGAAAACCGAGTATGCCGGTTTAGACGGTTAGTTACTCAAGGTATTTGGTAATCCAGTTGCGCCGAAGCAGTCGCCGTGCCGCCGGGGGCAAGTGTAAAAGTAGTATTAGCCGCGCTAACATAATCGCCCGAGTCCATTATTCCATTTCCGTTAGCATCGTAGTAAACATACAGGTAGTATGTTCCGGGGTGCATCATCGTAAAAGTAAATATGCGGGTAGCTGAGTTAAGCAGCACATAACGCGACCGATAAATCATATTACCCGAATTGAACGCAAAGTTTGATATAAGCGGTTGGGTATTTATCAAAACAAACACATTACGATTTGCGTTCAACGCATAATCCGAGCCATAGTTGATGCTTGCCTGTCCCACATAGGGCTGGGCACTCGCAGGATACGGGTCACCCACATTCTGGTAATATATACTTTCGGTAACATTCATAAAAGTGGAATCGAAATTCTGCACCAACACCTTTTGCGGAAAATTAAAATGCGTTTTTGCTGCCTGGCACGAAGTTGTGTCCTGCAGCTTAGCCCGCCACTGCATGTGTTGGGTAGGCGTAGGTAAGGTATTGTATTTGTTGGTGTACGATTCAATAATCAAACTATCCTGCTTAAAAGTTACTTCGGTAATGGTTCTTTTCGCGCCCTTCACAAAATCAACAAAGCGGTAGTACGACAGGCTACTTGTTTCAACCACGCTATCAATCTCCATGTACGAAACTCTTTGCAGGTTGGTAAAGCTGCCGCCATTTCTAAACGCCAGTTTATATGCCGAATCGTGGTATGTAATAAAAAACGACATGAAAATACTGTTGGCTGTGTCCAACTCATTTTTCGCCCCCACCTGCGCAGCACTTATTGGCCTGAAATCAACAATCCATTCAGGATAACCACCCAGTGCCGTTGTTGAGGTAACCCCTCCATCCCAAATACCGCAAATTTTCGAAAGCAGGTTATAACCCTTTACCTGGGTGCTTGCGGTTATTGGTGGCGGAGCGTTATTAACCACCTGCTGGTGTTGATTATTCGCGGGTTTTTTACATCCCACAAAAAACAAACTTAAAAGCAACAGCACAAAACCAAGGCGAATAGCCATACTCTTTAGAATTTAGAGCAACAAAGGTCGCAAATTTACCTTGGGTAGCAATGTCATTAAAAACCATCGTTTTTGCCAATAAAATCATAAAAACCAATAGACCTTCGCGTTTGCTACAATAATCTTCCTGCCATAACGTCTTAATTTTAGACAAAAGGATACCCCAAACCCCTTTTGCACGGAAATTGTTATTACAATTGCTCATCAAAAACTTAAAGTTTTATGTTAGGGATATATTTGATTGTTATCGTTTTTATGCTTCTAAGCTGGGCTGTTAGCAGCCGCCTAAAAAGCAAATTCAAAGAATACTCCGAAATTTCATTCCGGGGCAATCTTTCAGGCGCCGAGGTAGCTCAAAAAATGTTGCGCGATAATGGCATTACTGACGTTCAGGTAATTTCCGTCGACGGCCAGTTAACCGACCACTACAATCCCACTGAAAAAACTGTTAACCTGTCGCCCGAAGTTTATAGCGGAAGAAGCGTTGCCTCTGCCGCAGTAGCTGCGCACGAGTGTGGCCACGCTGTGCAACACGCACATGCCTATAGGTGGTTAGGTTTAAGAACCAACCTCGTGCCCGCAGTTAGCATTGCAAGCAAATACATGCAATGGATTTTATTAGCCGGTATATTAACAATCCAGGTATTCCCTTACCTGCTTTTGGCCGGTATTGTTTTGTTTGCATTCACTACCCTGTTTTCGTTCATTACCTTACCGGTTGAGTTCGACGCTTCAAACAGGGGTTTAGCATGGTTAGAAAGTTCAGGCATTACCACATCGCAGGAACACGACATGGCTAAAGACGCATTATGGTGGGCTGCTATGACATATGTAGTTGCTGCTCTTGCCTCACTGGCCACATTGATGTATTACATATCATTACTGTTGAGAAGAAGATAAAAACAGTTTAGCACAAAAAAAAGCCGCCCCAAAAGGGCGGCTTTTTTTGTGCCATTTTGAAAAACAATCGTCAGCAAAACTTAACCCGTTCGCAGTTTCCCCTTTGGCGACGGAAGGGCCTGTATTTTAATGATTCGACGAAAAGAAATTCCTCGTCTCCAAAACCACCACTCCACCTACAGTATCTCCATATTTAGGCGGAATAAAACCACTATACATAGTATAGGTTTCAAGTCCGCACAACGGTATATCAGCCGATGCCATTACTGCCCCTCCATCTACATAGTACTTAAGCGAACCTTCACGCGCTCCATGCACATATGGCACACCGTTTATATCCACCACTCCCGGCTGCGTTTCAGTAATATCAATAAGCTTCATTACCGGGTCCTTTGTAAACTCCGCTCTCGTAACCACAACCTTATCCCCATTTATAGGATCTATAATAGGAATATGGTCCTCAAGTATAACTACCACACCGCCTTGAACGGCAGTGCTTAATTCAAGATCAAGGGCCCTTTGTCCGTCATCAGTAACTTTAACTCCCGAAATAGTGGTGCTATTACTCATAAACATAGCCGTAACATTATAAACACCAACCGGCAAATTAGGCGAGTAATAAAATCCGCTATCATTGGTAGTGCATGTCAATTGATTACCCATACAGTCAAAAACCACGGTAACGTCAGCAGCAGGCGCTTTGGTATCCGGGTCTACAACCCTACCCATAATTTTTCCGCCGCCCGTGGCAAACAAAAACTGAAAACTAAAAGACAATACCAACATCAATGCGGCTTGCAAAAGGAGTTTCGATTTCATAGGCTTACTTTTAATTTATTGGTTAAAATAATTTCTATACTGTAGATGATGGGCAAAGTGCATTACTAATTATCATTAACACATTCGCACATTAACACCTTAACACTTTCTAAAATTAAACCTATAATTCCTGAATTTTAAAATAACACCCTTGCATTTTCTGCGCCTTATCAAAATATGACAATTGCATGACAATTCATCAAAATTTCAAATCAAAGTAAATGTTGAATATTTCATTTATTAAGCACCGGTGTAGCCATAACCGGCGTGCCGTCAATAAATATTTTTACCGGTGCGCCTTTTACATACAAACGGCCATTATAAATATCAACCCCCGCTTGCGCCATTAACACGTCGCTAAATGATTCCGAGGCCCTACCCATGTCAGTGCTGG
>Ga0206836_10175_pt1 | contig 16394 bp, 21 predicted proteins | sample Alteio_BWOrgCont_28_FD_152871 | JGI IMG/M metagenome (GOLD analysis project Ga0206836, IMG submission 152871) | Enriched cells from forest soil in Barre Woods Harvard Forest LTER site, Petersham, Massachusetts, United States -... | ecosystem: Environmental > Terrestrial > Soil > Temperate forest >...
TCGGTGTTCATGGCGTCGGCGGCATCTGGGGAGCGCTCGCGACCGGCATCTTTGCCAGTGCGGCAGTGAATTCCGCCGGTGCTGATGGCCTGCTCCAAGGGAATCCGTGGCAACTGGTCGTGCAGGCGGTTGCGGTGGGAGCCAGTATCGGCTTTTCCTTTTTCGGCAGCCTGATTTTGTTGAAAGTAACCGACGCGATCGTTGGCCTGCGGGTGGATGCGGAGTCCGAATCGATGGGTCTCGATATCAGCGAGCACGAAGAGAACGCCTACGCGCTCGATGCGTAGTTCGGCTGGCCGGTGCTAAGGTATCGGCACGTTCCTGAAGGTGCACACCTCCCAGGCCGACTCGATCGCCGCCGGGATCAGCGACGCAAATACAGACGGCGGCATCCGCATCTCAATAGAGATGCTGATGCCGCCGTTGTCCTAGACCGGGTGCGTTAGGCAGTGCTGAGCAATTAGCGAACGGGCGGCAAAGATGTTTCACGTGAAACATCTTTGCCGCCCGTTCGCTTTTCGGAATCTCAAATTGGTGGCGCCGTGGCCGGTATTGAAAATTTATGGAGGCGGCGAGCGGATTCGAACCGCTGAATGGAGGTTTTGCAGTCCATGCGCCCCATATTTCGAAGTGGATACTCAGAGCCGTCCAGGGCCAAAGAAAACAACTATTTCGCTCTGGGCGCAATCGCTGAGTATCCCACACGGCTTCGATTAGCTCTGAGTTCGGAGAAAGTCGGGAGAAGGTCGCGAGGCTGTTTTTGGGATGCACTGAGGATTCAGAAACCCCTCGGCGCGCAAAAGCGATTCTCTGCGTTGAGGTTCATCATCGACCATCTTCCAACCTTATCCCCACGGTGGTCGATATGAGCCGAAACCCAAGTCATGCACCGGCGACTGGAAGGCATCTGAGCACCGGTCTCTACGTCAAGAGCAAGAACGGCATCAAGCTGAGGGATCTGGCCGTACGCCGGTTGGTGCGAAAGCTACGCATTGCATGCCCGTGGCTCGAGGATTCGGACGCACCGGCCTGTCGCGGCTGGGCTCAACTTGAAGTGCTGGCGTCCAAAGTCTACGCCGAACTACGAGATCACGGCTTCTTGGGCGCCGAGGGCGAGCCGCGCAAATTGCTCTCGGAGTTTCGTCAGATTCGGCAAGCTCAACTCTCCTACGAGCGTGAGTTGGGCATGACACCGGCTGCTCGTATGACGATTAAGGCAAGCGGCACGCGTGCGGCACTCGACCTCGCGGCGGAGTTCGCGAAAATGGACGTCGAGCAGACCGAGGTGAGGGACGAATAAATCACCTGGAAACGCATATGTCTGGCACCGTCAAAACCCTCAAAACCCGACTTGGAGGCGGCCATGAAACAGCGGCTAGAGGCGTGGAGGGTTGATCCTGTCGCCTTCATTGCCGAGGCACTGATCAACCCGGAGACCGGCAAGCCCTTTGAATTGTACCCGGCGCAAGTCGAGTTTCTACGACGCGCCTTCACCCTGACGGCGACCGGCCGGCTACCCTTTCCTGAGATCGTGTTCTCGGCGCCCAAGAAGAGCGGCAAGACGGGCTTGGCGGCGATGGTTGCGATCTACGTCGCGGTCGTACTTTCCGGCCCTTATGGCGAGGTCTATTGCCTGGCTAACGACTACGAGCAGGCAGCATCACGAGTCTTCCAGGCCGCGGCGCGCATCATCGAGGCAAGCCCGTTGCTGCGGCATAGCGCGAAAGTCACGGCCAATCGCATTGAGTTTAGATCGACAGGGACGTTCATCCAGGCTTGCGCCTCCGACTACTCGGGCTTCGCCGGCTCCAACCCAAGCTTGACCATTTGCGATGAGTTGTGGGGCTTCGTGCACGAATCCAGCCGCCGGCTGTTCGACGAAGCCGTGCCCTCGCCGACGCGGAAGGTATCGGCCCGGCTGACGGTCACCTATGCGGGCTTCGAGGGCGAATCCACCTTGCTTGAGGGGTTACACAAGCGTGGAATGGCGGCTCCGGAAGTGGCGCCCGACCTGCACGCCGGCGGCGGCATCATTTGTTACTGGACCAACCGCGCAGTGGCGCCGTGGCAGACGCCGGAATGGCTCGATCAGATGCGGCTGTCGTTGCGGGCAAACCAGTTCGCCAGGATGATCGAAAACCGGTGGGTCACCACGGAGAGCACTTTCGTGGATATGGGTTGGTTTGATTCGTGCGTTGACCCGGAATTGCGGCCGCTGGTCAGTGACCGCTATTTGCCAGTCTGGGGCGGCGTAGACGCCTCGGTGAAGCGCGACAGCACTGCGATCGCAGTTTGCGGCTGGGACACCGCTACAAGGCGCGCACGGCTTATCTGGCACCGGATCTTTCAGCCGAGCCCTACCGACCCGTTGGACTTCGAGGCGACGATCGAAAAAACGCTGCTTGAGCTTCGCGAGCGCTTCCAACTCCGCGAGGTGCGCTTCGATCCGTACCAGATGCAGGCTGTGGCACAGCGGTTGACGTCGGCCGGGCTCCCGATGGTCGAGTTTCCTCAGTCGGTGCCGAACCTCACCGAGGCGAGCACGAACCTGTACGAACTCATCAAAGGCCGCAACCTGGCGGTCTATGCGGACGCCGAAATCCGGCTCGCCGTGGCGCGCTGCGTCGCGATAGAAACGTCACGCGGCTGGCGCATCGCGAAGGAAAAGCAATCGCACAAGATCGACGTCGTCGTGGCTATGGCGCAGGCGGCATTGGGAGCGACTATGAATCAGGCTTGGCGGCCCGGGATCCTCGAGTTTATGAAGGCCGAGGCGGAGCGAGAATTCGAAATTGACGAGGCAGCAAAACGAGGCAGTTATCGGGACGGAGTGCCGACCCGCGAGCGGCCGCAAGGCAATCGGCTCATCGAGATTTACAATAGAACTCGTGAGGCAGTAGAGGCCAAGCGGCGAAACCCAGTTGTGCAGCGCGGGGATCAGCCCAGGGCCAACCCTTTCATCCGTGACAACGTTTGCGCACACGAGGGCTGCGGCGCCGAATTAGAACTCGTCGGGATGGAATTCCGTTGCACGCGTGACCGGTGGCATTCGGTCACTAGGCGAAGGGACCAAGATGGCCGCAGGCCCACCGACCATCCGCAACGTTAGAGCACCCCACCACTCTCAGCCCTTTGTGATCAAAGGCGATCACGATCGTCGCGTCGCGCCACCTGCGTGCTGACTATCACATAGAAGCATGAGAGGTTTCTAAGCTGCCCGAGGCTTGGAAATGGCGCTCGGGCGAACCACACTTTCGGCGCTACGGCGGGCATCTTCGGGGTTTGCATCAAAACGATCTCGCGGTTGTCGCGGAACGGTTGATTTCATCATGTAACGTCGAAAATGCACAAAAATAGCATCGGCCATTTCGTCGAACACGCGCTCGCTCAGATTTTTGTCGCTAGCCATACGAACTTAATCTCTAGCAGAACCTACTAGTGGAGTCACGAAGACGACGGAGCCGTTGACGGTGCTTCTTCTGATGGCTTCGATGGGGGCGGAGTCGATGGCTCTGGCGGTTGCTCGTTGAGCCAAAAGCAATATGGCTGGCCTTGTTTCTCATAATAATCGGCCCACGTTTCGTAAGAGTAATAGAGTTCGATAAGTTCAGGCGTTGGCTCTTCGATCTTCTCAAAGAGCTCCTCAACTTCAACTCTGTCAATCACGAAATCATGCGAGGGGTAACGCGACAATAATCTTTCAAGAGCGTTAGTCTTCAAATTCGACTTTGCTATCCGATCTGCGTATTCACTAATTATCCGTACTTGCCGTTGCACCTCCGCCAAGCGAATCGGGTCTATTTGTTGGTAAAGAGGCGCCAAGAGTCCAATGGTCATTGTGGTCGCAATTTCCGCTGCCATCTTGGTCGAAAACGTCAGGTCTTCGGAAAAGCGGAGATCCTTAAAGTGCTTTTCGAACAAAGATCCCGATTCAGCCGCCAGGAAATTCATAGCTTGTATCGGAGTCAACCCGGATGTGCGCTCTCCGACTTCCTCGGGTTTACGCAATTGGACATCAATCGGGCCCAATTCAACAGTTGGCATGAAAAAGTGACGATCTGCTCCTAGGATCAGTAGAGTACCAGCGCTTTTGCAATCGGCTGGCACGAAGGCGATGAAGGAGCCCTCTTTCGGATTACCTGCTCCGGCACTCGTAGTTTTGTACCGACGCTGAAAATATCTCGCAATTCGATACGCCGCATGAGGATCGCCCCCCAAGGTTTGCAAAAATAGGAGAACATTCTTGCGCTTCCTGCGGTTTCGTCCCCAAAAGATTAAACGTTCGTCCAATGGATAACGTATGTTGCCGAAGTACGAAACGACGTCCGCGTCGAACGCATCGCTTACTGCCTCAACCGCTAGATCTTGTCTGGATTTTGCTGCTGCCATGCCGTTGTCGGTCCCTCCAAGGGCGAATCAGACCTACGTGCGTGTCGCTCAAGCTTTCGCCAACTGAGTCCGGTGAATCGCGATAATGTAAAAAATGTACACAAAGATTGCGGTCGCCGCTAGGGAACAACGATAGCGGCAATTTGCGCGGTCTTCCGCACTGTGGCTCCCATTTGCCCACGGCCCAGAAAATGGCGAAGGTTCCGGGAACTCCGCTCGCTTTAAGTTAAGGTTTAGAGGGAAATCTGCGGCGTTGCGCCGGGGTCTGACGCAGCGCAATAATTCGGCGCATTAAGCGCGCCCGAACCGCCGAGGTCAAGCCGGCGAAACGGCTCATGTGTATTGAATTAATCCAACTCCTTAGCTCTATCATCACCGCAATCGTCGCATTGCTGGCAGTAGCATTCGCCGGTTGGCAGGCGCTCTTGGTGCGGCGCTCCTCCGGTACGGAAGCCATGTTTCGGCTCGACGAGCGCTGGTCAACTCTGCGAGCAAACCGCATCCTTGCTGCACGGCTTCTGCTTGACCCAGCGCAAAGCGCACGATCGATCTATGATGGGAAAAGTGAACCGCTTGACGAAGTTTTGGACCATCTTGAGACGATTGCTCTCTTCTGTATCCGTCGGGCCATCGATCGTACACTCTCATGGCACACGTTCTATTGGTCGCTGGCAAATTACTGGTTAAGTGCCCGAGAGTACGTCCAATATACCCAGGGCAAAGAAGGAGCCTCCACTTGGAGCGATCTGCCAGTTGGCCTGCGGCTTATGCAACGGATAGAGGCCCGTCGCAGGAAATGCAATCTCGATGAAGCACTTCCATCTGATGACGATCGACGAATATTTCTCAAAGAAGAAGCCGAGGAAGCACTGAGTAGTATCTGAGTTCGATACCGCCCGGGGACTTCTATGCCTACAGTACGGTTCACCGGTCCGAGTTGCGCGCAATGAACCCTCGAAAGTTGAAGATCGGTGACCGCGTTGTCGCACTCGGTGCTCGTTTATCCCGGCGTAGTAGTCGGGATCGGCAACCTTGAGGAACCGCACGGGCTCTATACGCAGGTCTATATACGGCTGGACTCCTGGCAGCACACCGTGTTCCGAGCGCTGTCGATCTTTCCCGACGCTGCCGAAAATGAAACTTAATCACTCCGTTTTATGACGCGTCCGAAGCTATCATCACTGTCGATCCTGATCGTGTTGGCCTTGTTTGCAAGCGCAGCAAGCAGCACGTCCCAGCCAAACGCGAATTCCCTCAATGCTCGCGAAAATTCGAGCCCCCAGGTCAGTCAGAAAGCCATCAGCAGAGCTTCCGTAAAGGATAGTGCCCCCCCCATACCACCCGTTTTGATAAAGTCCAAGACTTCTGAGCCGCAAACGGATCAGGACCATTCCAGCGTCAACACAAATAAAGAGACGACCTATACGGGACTATTGGTTATTGTCGGAACGCTCGCGATCGTAGTCGCCGGATTCCAATATTGGGCCGCCAATAGTTCCGCCAAGGCCGCCGAAAAAGGTGCCAACGCGGCCATCGCGGCAAGTGCTGCGCACCTTCATCTGATGCGCGTCCGATTGGGAGATCGACAGGACAGGGACCTAATGGCGGATGCCGTGGGCGTGATTGATCCAATTCTTCATTATGGGTTTACCAATTACGGAAAATCGCCTGCCTTCTTGCAAGAAATGTGTTGGGAGACCATCAACGCGCCACATCTGCCCGAAACTCCTGTCTACAAAAATAGAGGGCCGGTAGGTGGCCTGTTTGTCATTGCCGGTGAGCAAGATATCGACCACGGATTTAAATGGAGTCACCTTTTCGGAAAATATCTGACCGAACAAGAGATCGAGCCAGTCCGAAAAAAAGAGAACAAACTTTACGTTTTTGGGTTCTTTAAGTTTTCGGACGTATTCGACCGGACTTCGTCTGTCGGATTCGCTTACCATATCGATGCGAAAGGCACGGCTCACGTAGTCGCTCCCGATATTGCTCCCGGCTACTGGTACAGACGGCTTGAACAACTGCCCAGTTGGTGGGTGCGGTTTCTTCGGCGTTCTTCTTCCTAAACGTGGCTCCCTGCGAAAATCATGCTCCCGCAGGGCATAAAGCATTACTCTGAACGTCGTTCCCCGAAATAAATATTCACAGCATGGTCGCCTTTCATTGTCCGTAGCGCAACGGCGCGAAATTTGTCACTGCTTTATTTATACGTTATCGTAAACCCCTTGCGGCAGTAAGGGATTCTGTTATTCGATCCTACGCAATTCTCCTATATGCGCATAAAAGCGATTCTGCCCGTTGGGTTTAGCGAGCATCTACGGAATCTGATATTTCGCCACAAATGGTAGTTGACAACTTGCTTTAGCTCTGGATGCTGGTGAGTGCAGAGGCGAGTTTTCAGTTGCAGTGAGGTGCTTTATGGTTCGATCGAAACGTCAGGTACTGAACCGGGAGATCGGAAGCGATCGGCTTCTCGCGAGCTACCGGCGCGCAGGCGCAATGCTCGACGTCGCGCCCTGTACGATCGGGAAGTTCGTTCGGAGTGGCCTTTTGCCGGCGGTCCATATTGGCGGCGCCGTGCGAATTCCGATCTCGGCATTGCGAAAGCTCGCCGAACCGCGGAAGCGCTGATGACAACGAACCTCATATTGGAGTCGCTGCCGCCGGAAGAGCTACTCGCTCGGCGCGAAATACGCCGCCAGCACCTGTTGTTGCAGGTCGAGACGGTTTTGATCGCCGCCGCCTACACGCGCCCGCGATTCCAGGTCGCCGATCTCGAGGTGTGGCCGGCTTTTCAACTGCGCTCAGCGAGACGGATCCGCCAAAGACATGAGCAACGGGAAACAATTTCTGCGGCGGGGGCAGGGGCGGCGTGATCCCCCGCCTAGCGCGAGCCTTCGGCGGCATCTGAGGGTATTCGTTGCCGTTTCGCCGCTATTTTTTTTACGCCCGCGGGGTGAGGTGATGGATAGTTCCGCATTCGCGCGAAAATTCGGCTGGTGGGGCATTCTCGCCGTGCTGGAGTTTGGCTTTTTGGGCGGTGCGCTATTTACAATTTTGAAGTGAGGTGAAGTCGTGGAACAGATCGAAGTGAAGCGGGAACACTCGAAGTTACTCGCCTCGTATCAGGGGCTCTCGGCTCGCCTGTCCGAATTCGGCGGCGATCCCCAGCTTGGCGACCTGCTTGGCGGAATCGATCGTCAACTGACGGTTTGCCGCGAGATTGTTTTCGGTTCACGCGAGCACCCCTGGCCGTCACCTGGTGATGCTGATTTGTCGCGAGCCCTACAGGCGGTGGCAGCCGGACACGGGCTCGTGTCTAAGGCCCGAGCCCGTGTCGCCGAGATAACCACCGAGCGCAATCTTGCGATGGCCGCAAAGCGCACCGAGTGGATGGACGGCGTCGCATCCAGCATGACGCCGGACGTCCTCGTGAGAACGATCGAAGCTGATGGCCAGTACCAGCTATCCGTTGACGCCGCGGGCAGCCTGCGGGTTGCGCCCGACGGCTTGTCGGAGCATCTGCTACACGCGCTGCGGTACCACCTCGAGCCCGTGCGAGCGATCGTTAATAGGCGACGGAACTTCACCCTGATCGGCTGAATCGGAATTGAGCCCACCCTCGTTCATAAATTAGGAAGGCAAACAGAAATGAAAGTTTCTGATCTCCCCAAAGAACACCCGCTGCGGAAAGCCCATTCCCACCTCATGGCCTTGGGCGGCGTCCTGGGCACGATGGAAGGCCTAGAGCCGCGTGACGCGAAATATCAAAGTCGCATGGCGTCGGCGATCCAGGACGCAGACGCGCGGCGGGCAGCCGCGGCGGCCTCGATCATAGAGCACGTCGGAAATCTAAGTCGCGATGAGCGCACCGATCCTTCACCTCCGGTTAGCGGCGACGCTGATTCACCAAAAAGCGCGGCCGTGCAGGCGCGGGAGAGCGATATCGCGGCCCGCGATCAGATATCAAAGACGCTCGTGCGCCCATCGAACCGCCGCCTGAGCGCGACCAGCTTGGGGTCATAAAGTCGAGGGTGAACCACTGTGGTGTAAGTTGCGATGGGTGTGACTGGACTTGGATATTTCAACCTGCACGCTGACGATAGGGCACAACCCTAGTAGTCGACACCTGGAGATACCCGTTACCCTCGCGTTGCCTGTTGGTGATTAGCTCAACTCGGTAGTGCCGGTTTTTGGTAATGAAGTTTTCCACCCAAGGAAACTGATCGCGATAAAAGACGCATTCTTCGGCACAACGAACGATCAGACGATTAATTTCAACGAGTTCACTGTGACTGACGTCCCTTTTGACATGATCAAAGTTCGCAAAGGATAGATCCGCGCGTTTTCCATTAATCGTCAGATCCGGTCTGATCCGCACTGCTAAGTTCGGTGCTAGTGGTACAATCCGGTTGACCACTCCCCAGTGCCTGGTAGGCTCAATCGCGACTGGAAAATCGCTTGTAAAAAAGGGGCTCCCGCCGAAACGATTGAACAGAATGTCCCATTTGAAATTTCCGAACGCGGCGACATTTTCCATTATCCCCTGGATTCCCAGCGCCTGCGGATATTTGGGATCGACTTCGATTTTAATATCACCGCTTTGCAGAATTTCGGAAATAGACCTTCCACCAAGCGCCTCGGGCGATGTGGGTAGGGCCTTGTGCTCATCAGCCACGAAAGCAGTAGTCTCCAAGGCTGCTTTCAACGGTTCGGAAAAGGTGCGCATACCTGTCGGCGAACATCTAATGACGTATGCGACGAATCCCGCAATCGCATAGATCGACTCAGGGTCGATTTCGCCCTCCATCAGTTTAGCCACCGCGCTGTTATATTTAGGCTCAATTGTTTTCAGAAATTCCTCAATTAAGCGATCATTTTGTAGATAGGAGTTCGTGCTCCCGTCCTCGATTCGACAGACCGATTTTGAATTGGGCGTGAACGACCGCAAGTCACTCTTTCGGGTTGCATACATAAGATCGCCAAGAGCGGGCGAGTAGAATTTCCTCAGGTGTACTTGGGGAACGTAATGATCGAGCGGCATGGTCGGAGAATCTAAACCTACTCTGTTCGATTCACCAACTCTTTTTCTCTCGCGCCGCTTCCCTGAGTTACTTCGCCTTGGTTCGCCAATCGGGAGATCGTCGGGGAACTGGAAACCATTCCGGCGCCATTCGGGCGACTCGTAAGGCTTTAGAAATGGTGCAGGCGGCGATCGTTTGTTCGAACGAGTTGTCGAGAAGCTTGCCTGAGCCTAATGCAGCGCCTGGCCGGCCGTGGCGGCGATACCGTCGCAAAGCGCAGCGACGGCACGCCGGTGAGCGACAGCCAGTTTATGCGGGGCGGTGCGGCCGCATTCAGTGCGGGGCGGCCTTTACAATCACCGATGACTGGCGGCGGAAAGGAAAAGTCAGCCAAGCGGACGGCCGCCAAGGAGTGACTGGGCAAAAGCAGGCGGCGAAGGAAGCCCGGCGCCTCGAGAAGCGCGCCAAGAAGATCAAGAAAATTAAGGACGGCTGGTTGACCGAGCGCCGGAACTTATCCACACCCCTGTGTAAAACCGGTGGCGCCCGAATTGCGGGTTTTCCGCAATCACGGTAGCGTTTCAACTGGAGTATTAAGTCGGCCGAGAGACCGCGTATAAACGCGGCAGACCCACCGGCGACCTTTATCGACGGTTATGTAGAGAAGCTTAAAAACGACAATTCGCGCATAAAGCGCGACGGAATTACTCGATCTGATTCGAGGCAAGGTAAGGGACCGTCGCGATCGACCAATTTTGGTTGATCGCCACGGTCCCTTTTTTATTTTTCACCAAGGAGGTTTTGGAGAATGCGAACGAAGGAGATTGCTCAAGCTCTACGTTGCTCCGGTTATCAGGTCACAAAGTTGGCGTCTGAATTGCCGACGCCCGTTTTGCGCGATCGAAGTGGTCAGCGACGCTTCACCGAGGCCGACTTGGAGGCACTCCGCCTGATTATGTATCCCCCGCCCGACCGCCAAAACCCAAAGGCCGGCGCGCAGTCGAAGCGCACAAAGGAGCGCGGCAGTAGCAGCAAGTAGTCGAGGGCGCGACAGGAGTCCGATAGGTGAGCACCGATTTCAGATTGCAAGCGGATTTTCTCAGCCACCATAAGGTGCGGCGGCTGCGTGCACGATTGGGGCCGGATGGCGTACTGGCTTGGTTGGGCCTTATAGGTTTCGCCGCCGCGAATAAGGCTGACGGTCGGCTCGCCGGACTCAATTCCGAGGATATCGCACTCGTCGCCGGTTGGAACGGCGAACAAGACTTCACTGGCACTCTTATCGAGCTGCGACTGCTCGATCGCCACGGAAAGACGTTCGCATTGCATAACTGGCGCGAGCGACAACCTTGGGTGATGGCGTCAGAAGCGCGCCATGCGAAAGCACGCAAAGCGGCAAGCGTCCGCTGGAAAAACCGCGGAACCTCAACGGACACAACGGTTTCAACTGATTTTGGGAGTGATGCTCAGAGCAATGCTCCGAGCATACATGATGGGTGCTCCGAGCATGCTCTGAGCAATGCCCCTAACCTAACCCAACCTAACCATACCCAACCGAAGAATGGCGCTCTGTTTGAGGATGGCAAGGAAGCCGCATCAGAGCGGCGGAAAAAACAAGATCCCCTCGAGCATTGGTTCACTAATCGCTTACTGCCCGCGTTCCCACGCGAGGGACGTTGCCAACAGCTCGCCGCGCAGCGTTATCTGCGAAAAGCAAAGCCTTCCGCAGATCAGCTCGCCGACTATCTCAACCAAGTCGAGCAATGGAAGCCAAATTGGGCCGAGAGCGGAAAGTATCCGGGCCTGCATTCGTTCTTGACCGAGGGGAAATATCGCGGAGTCCCACTAGCATCATCGACTGGCAATCGCACCGACAAAGCGCCGGCTGCGATGCCGCCCACTGCGGATGAATATTACAGCCCAGGGAGAGGCGATGAGCCTCATCGATGATTTTTTGCGCCGAGTTCCGCCGCACGATTCGGACGCGGAGCGGTCCGTGATCGGAGCGCTGTTAATCAAGCCCGAATTCTTCGATGCGGTAGCCGAGATCATCGAGACCGATGATTTCTACCACGAGGCCAATCGGACGATCTGGAACGGGATCAGCGCGTTAGCGGCGGCGAAAACCTCGATCGACTCCGTTACTCTGACCAACGCTCTTGGTGGGAAGGCAGCCCTGGAACAAGTGGGCGGCGCAGCTTATCTCTTCGGCGCAGCCGACATCGTTCCCGTTCCCTCGATGGCAACGCATTACGCGCAAATCGTTCGCGAGAAATCGATTCTTCGCCAGTTAGCAACCCTTGGCGGTGAGATCGCTGCGCAAGCATATGAGGCTCCCGGGCACTGGTCACCGGACGCCACCGAAGAGCTTATTGCCACGGCCGAGTATGGAATCGCGCAAATCGCGAGCAAGCAGATCCGCAAGCCAGAACGCGACAAAGCCGAGACGCTATCGCAGGTGCTCTGGAATCTCGAGCATGGCGTCGAAAACGCCGTGGCAACCGGATTCGCCAGCCTCGATCGCAGTTTTGGCGGCTTCAACATCGGCCAAGTGACTTTCATCGCTGCGCGCACTTCGAAAGGCAAGACCGCGCTCGCCTCGAATATCGCCATCAACGTTGCCAAGGCCGGAATCCCGACCGCGTACTTTACGCTTGAGATGACGACCGACGAAATGTGGCTGCGCGCACTCGGCTCCGAAGCCCAGATCGATATGTTCAGCGCCCGGCGCCGTGGCTATCGCGATGGCGAGAGCGCCCGCGTTCATGCTGCCGAAAAGCTACTCGGCGAGATCCCTTTAGAGATTCTTTACCGGCCGTCGATGCGACCTCGCGATCTGCGCCTGGAGTGCCGGCGCCACGGTCGCGAGTTGGGCGGTTTGAAACTCGTGATTATCGACTACTTCAACCTGATGCGCGGTGACCGCCGCGAGCGCGAGCGCTGGATCGAAATGCAGGGAGTGATTTTGGCGCTCAAGGAAATCGCCGGCGAGCTAGGGATTCCACTGCTCGTGCTAAGCCAGCTCAATCGAGAAACAAGCGAGAATGAGCCGCCATTGCTGTCGAATCTACGCGATACCGGCGCGGCCGAAGAGCACGCGAGCAACGTGCTCTTCCTGTGGCAGAAGCCGTTAAAGGATTCCGCGCCTGCATACGACGAGTGGGAGGACCTGGATGTAATCATTGCGAAACAGCGTAACGGGCCGGCCGGGCTGAGAGTGCCGATGCAATTCAAAAAGAACTGGGGCTGCTTTAGGGACGCCTAGTAAACGACGATGCTGAACGTCCTAGCAGATCGGCACCCCGTCGCCGTCCCTACCGTCGATGAGCTTGCCTCAGCGCCGGAGCTTGCGGCGATTCTGCCGGCTGCCGTCACCGCCGCGCTCCTGGGAAGGTGCCGAGTCGCTGCCGCCGCCCTTGAAGCGCGACTGTTAATGCTTGCAATCGAGACACGGCCGCCCGAGGCGAAGTCCGAAACGGAAAAGACGCTTACCATCAAGGAGGCCGCCGCCCTCCTCCACAAAAAACCGCAGTACCTGTACAGAGGCAAAAGCAGGTTCCCCTTCATCAGGAAAATCGGTGCACGCTCGTACGTCTGCGATGCTGCCGGTATCCAGCGCTGGCTCTCGACCCGAAAAGCTTGACAGGCAGATATCTGACAATCTACCATTCTGGGCATGAAGAAATCCGAATCACCGATCGAAACGGTCAAAACCTCCCTCAAGCTGCCGAAGAAACTCTGGCGCGAAGCCCATATCCTGGCGCTCGACGATGGCCGAGAGTTCCAGGAGATCGTGGCGGCCGCCCTCGACACTTATCTCGCCGCGCGCCGGAAAGGAGGAAAGTCATGAAGTTGCCAGAGGGTCTCTACTACCCAACCTATCGCGACAAGAAAACCGGCGAACTCAAACGGTCCGCCATCATCTGGGCGCGCTACTTTCGCGGCGGCAAAAAGCACTTTATATCGACCGAGACTGCCAACATCCGCGAAGCCAAGAAGTTCCGCGAGCGCTGCGTCGGCGGCGCCAAGCCCATCACGACCGCGTTAAAGCGCACGACCTTCGAAGATCTCGCAGCTTTCGTGACTTCAAACTACGCGGTCAACGAACTTCGCAGCCTCAAGCGCATCAAGGAGGCTCTCGCTCACCTGCGGGTGTTCTTCGGCGCTGACCTCGCGCGCGATATCACCACCGACCGCATCAGCGAATATATCCTCTGGCGGCGAGATGATCAGAAGGCTTCGAACGCCACCATCAACCGCGAGCTATCTGCCCTGCGTCGCGGCTTCAAGTTGGCCGCGCAGACGAGCCCGCCACGCGTGGACATCGTCCCGTTTTTCCCGCATCTCAAGGAAGCGTCAGCCCGCAAAGGTTTCTTCGAACGAGAAGAGCTTGATCAGGTGCTCGCGCATCTGCCGGCATACTTGAAGACCCCGCTGACGGTCTCCTTCATCACCGGCTGGCGGACTCCGTCCGAAGTCCTGACGCGGCAGAAGCAACATCTCAATCTCGACGCCGGCGTGCTGCGTTTGGAGCCGGGGGAAACCAAAAACGGTGAGCCACGCGAGTTCCCCGTCGACGCGATTCCGGAGCTACGCGAAATACTTGATGCTCAACTCGCACTGACTCGTAAACTTGAAGTCGAAACCGGTAGCGTCATTCCTTGGCTCTTTCACAACAACGGCAAGCCGATCCGCCAGTTCTACCGGCGTTGGCATACAGCCTGCGCCAAGGCCGGGCTCTCAGGTAAAGTGCCGCACGACTTTCGGCGCACCGCAGCGAGAAACCTGATCCGGGCCGGCGTCCCAACCCTCATCGCCAAGCGACTTACCGGCCACCTCACTGACGCCGTCTTCGCACGCTACGGCATAATCGATCGCTCCATGCTCGACGATGCCACCGCCAAACTCGCCATCGTCTTACAGGCGGATCAAAAGCGACCCGCAAAGGTCGTCGCTATCGGTACGAAGGACGTTTCGGATAAGGTTGGGAGAAAGTCAAACCCCGCACAAACTAGCCCCGAGGAAAAAAGTGCTTGAAACGCAAGGATTTATTTGGAGGCGGCGAGCGGATTCGAACCGCTGAATGGAGGTTTTGCAGACCTCTCCCTTAACCACTTGGGTACGCCGCCCCGGTTGAACAATCGCCGTAACGCGCCGGCCAGCGAAGCTAGCACGGCCACCGCGAACGCATCAATTATGCGCTGTCGGGCGGTCCTTTGCGAGGCACCGCGCGGTTCCGTCCACAGACTTACGGCGCGCCATGCCCATTCTCGCGCACTATCAGCTTCACGTCACAGCTTCCGCCCTCGGTGCCGTAGCAGAGATCGCGCACGATTCCGTGAACGAATTGGCGGTTCTCCTGCGCCTGGCCTGCGCACACCCAGCTTCCGCCTTCGCGATACATGCCGACGGCATACCATTGCCCGCGCTCGAGCGACCCGGTGACCTGCCCGACCACATCGCGGGAGTCGAAGATCGTAAAGCCGTCATGGCCGCCGGACGGATCGAAGCGCATGAAGATCATCGTCCAATGACCGCTACCCTGCATGGTCGCATCGTAGGTCATCGGCTGGTTCGAGGAGAATACCGGCTTATCGCGGCATAGCCATGGACGGGGCTCGGCCGCGCGGGCGGGTACTGCCGCAATCAGCGCAGCCGCCACGATCGCTATCGGAAATGACGCCGCTATCGTCCACCTCGGCAACTTCATCGTAGATCGATCCCCTTCCGCCCCGCTCATATACGTTTCGAATTATCCCGCACGCTCATGCCTCGGCGTCGCGCTCTTCGCCGATCGCAACGATGCGGTCGATAATTGCGCCCAGATTCGAATCCTTCGGCGTGAAGACTGCGCGCACGCCCAAGGCCATCAGGCGTGCACGATCCGCCTCCGGGATAATTCCACCCATCACCAATCTGACGTCACTCGCTCCGCGTTGATTCAGCAGTGTGAGCGTTTCGCGGGCGATGGTCATGTGCGCCCCGGCCAGACTGCTGATCGCGAGCAGGTCCGCATCCTCCTGCAACGCAGCCTCGACGAGTTGCGCCGGGGTCTGTTTGAAGCCCGCCAGGATCACTTCCATTCCGGCCTGCATGCAGGCGTGCGCCAGCAATTTGACCGCATTGATATGCCCGTCGAGACCGGCCTTACCGATCGCGATCCGGATCCGCCGCCGCGATTTCGTTAGCTTGAAAGCGCCCACAGCCGCATTGCTCTCGAGAATCGGCGGGGTGTAGCGCCCGTGCGTGGCGCGCTCGATTGCGGTGGTCCATTCTCCGACCGTGCCGCCCGCGCGCGCGAGCGCCAGCGTCGCCTCCATGGTGCCCGCCCCCGCCGCGGCCGCACGCCCGAGCTCCGCCAGCGCTTGTTCCACCGCCCGGTTGTCGCGGCTGGCGCGCCATGCCGCCAGCGACTGGATTCGTTCGCGCTCGAGTTCCGCATAGTCCGGCGTATCCACGTCGGCCGCCGCCGGCGTCAATCCGATTTCGCCCATGAATGCGTTGACGCCAACCTGGAGAATTTCGCCGGCTTCGATCCGGCGCTGGCGTTCCGCGAGCGCGTGCGTCAGTTCGGCGCTGACCAGCGCGATCGAGCGCGCATAACCGGCCTCCCGCAAGCGCATCGCGATTGAGCGGGCGCGGCTCGCGGTCTCATCGGTAAGCTGTTCGATAACCTTGCTGCCCTCGAAGATGTCGCCGTAGCGGGCGACGCCCGTCTCGTGCATCAGAACCTGTTGCGTGCGCAGGCCGATTAGTTGCTCGGCCTGATCCGGCAACGCCATCGCCTCGCGAAAACCGGGCAGTTGCAGGGCGTTAACCCGCGCATTCGCCGATAGCACCACCGGCAACGCCTCGTAGGCGATTCGGATGATGTTAACTTCGGGCTGTTGTTCGGTCAGCGTGAGCGATCGCACCTGGCAGCCGGCGCGAAACGCGACGCCCTCAATGCCATATTCGTCGCGGCACAGATCCCGCCATAGC
>Ga0206836_10176_pt1 | contig 16392 bp, 8 predicted proteins | sample Alteio_BWOrgCont_28_FD_152871 | JGI IMG/M metagenome (GOLD analysis project Ga0206836, IMG submission 152871) | Enriched cells from forest soil in Barre Woods Harvard Forest LTER site, Petersham, Massachusetts, United States -... | ecosystem: Environmental > Terrestrial > Soil > Temperate forest >...
GAAGGCAGCCAGCACTTCTTCTTTGACGGCCTCAACCACGACAACCTCGATGAGCTCTTCGGCGACAAGCACGAGACCGACCAGCCCTTCACACAGGCCCTCCCCGCCGGCGCCAGCCTCACCATCGACAGCCCTCGCGGCGGTGTCAACATCTCCGGCGTCAGCGACGATGGCCAGTTGCACATCCAGCTCCATCGCGCCATCTACACTGACAGCGACAGCGATGCCGCCACCAAAGCCCAGCAGCTCGTTCCAAAAATTGACGCCGTCGGCAACCGTGTCTCCGTCACCCTGCCCTCCATCACCGGCACGCAGGCCGACATGACCATCACCGTTCCCGCCGCCACGCCGCTCACCGTTACCGCAAACCACGGCCCAATCGATGTCACCTCGATCAAGGCCCCCATCGTCCTCACCGCAAACCACGGCGACATCGGCGTCAGCGCCATCACCGGCTCGGTCACCGCCCACGTCAATAACGGCGACTCTTCCTTCGCCGCCCACAGCGTCACCGGCGTGGTCACCCTTATGCAGAACGGCCACGACATCACGCTCGCCGAGATCTCCGGCCCCGTCACCATCACCGGCAACTCCGGCGGTTCCACCCACCTCGAACACATCGCCGGCAACACCAGTTATCACAGTGGCCGTACCCAGTTCGACGCCACCCGCCTCGACGGCCAGTTCGACATCAGCGGCAACGACCTCACCGTCGACCAGGCCGTCGGCCCCGTCACCCTCACCACCTATAGCTACAACATTATGTTCGAGCGCGTCGCCGGCAACACCACCGTCAGCAACAGCAACGGCTCCGTCGACCTCACCAGCGCCCCGCCACTCGGCAACGTCGCCATCGAGAACCGCAACGGCACCGTCACCCTCACCGTCCCCGAGCACAGCGGCTTCAGCGTGCAGGCCACCACCACCAACGGCTACATCTCCACCGACTTCCCGCTCGCCCAGGAGAACCGCAACGCCCACAACACGCTCAATGGCACCGTCGGCAACGGCGGCCCCATCCTCCGCATCACCACCACCCACGGCGACATCGCGCTTAAGAAGGCCGACCTCCAGCCGCTGCCGCCCGCCCCCGTCGTTCCGAAACTGACCCTCATCGATCCCAACGACCGAGGTGCTCTCTCAAGAAACATTCGTAGCCAGGTGCAGGAGTCCGTAGCAGAAGCAAGATCGGCAGTCCGCGATGCCGAGCGGCAAACCCACAACGCCCAGCGCGAAGCCCAGCAAGCCGTAGACCAGGCAAAACGGGATGCCGCACGCCAAAGCAATCAATAGCCTGGAATCATTTACTGCGTCGAAGTCTCAAGCCGAGTCGGTACAGGCGCTCCCTGTAGCGTGACGAAGCGCTGAGGTTCGCAACAGGCTCGGCCTAGCTTCGCCAGATCGGCCTGCATCGTCCGCTCCGCCTTCAGCGACATCAGCGTGGCCTCCAGAATCGAAGCGGCTCCGGCATCCTCTGGCCGCTCAATGCTGTAATGCATCCACTTCCCTTCCCTGCGTGCGTTCACGATGCCCGCCTTGCGCAGGTACGCCAGGTGCCGCGATATCTTCGGCTGGCTTTGGTTCAGTATCTCGACGAAATAGCAGACGCATACCTCCCGCCCATCCATCAGGTTCAGCAGCTTCAGCCGCGTCGGATCGGCAAGCGCCGCGAACAAAGGAATCAGATCGAATGGTTTTGCGTTACGCGTCATATTTTCATCATATATGTATTGACGGATATGTTCCAAACACAATATATTCATCCTGCATACACGACGCATTGATATCTTGCATACACACCACACCAAGAAGGAAGCAGCCATGTCCGATCACTACAACGTCCTGTTCCTCTGCACCGGAAACTCCGCCCGCTCCATCATGGCGGAAGCAATCCTGAACCGGAAAGGAGCGGGTACCTTCACCGCCTACAGCGCAGGCAGTTTCCCCAAGGGAGCGCCACGCCCCGAAGCACTCCAGCAGCTTGAGCTCGCCGGCATTCCCACCGAGGGCCTGCGCAGCAAGTCCTGGGACGAATTCGCAGCCCCCGGCGCGCCCCACATGGACTTCGTCTTCACCGTCTGCGATGACGCAGCCAACGAAGTCTGCCCCGTCTGGCCCGGCCAGCCCATCACCGCGCACTGGGGCGTCCCGGATCCCGCCGCGGTCAAAGGCGCGCCGGATGAGATCGAGCGCGCCTTCGACTATGCCTTCTCCCTCCTCTCGCGCCGCATCGATCTCTTCCTCTGTCTGCCCCACTCGGCTCTCGACGAACTCGCCCTCCAGCAACACCTCGATCACATCGGCCGCCAGTGAAGCCCACCCTCGCGCACCGCGTAGTCGCCGAGTTCACCGGCTCCATGTTTCTCCTGGCCGCCGTCGTCGGCTCGGGAATCATGGCGGAGCGCCTCGCCGCCGGCAACGTCGCCCTCGCGCTTCTCGCCAATACCATCGCCACCGGTGCCGCGCTCGTCGCCCTCATCCTCGCCTTCGGCCCCATCTCCGGAGCGCATCTCAATCCCGCCGTCACCCTGGCCGACGCGTGGATGGGCGGAATCCCCTGGCGCGAAACCCCCACCTACATCGCCGCGCAACTCGCAGGAGCCATCGCCGGAGTGATTGCGGCCCACACCATGTTCGGCCTTCCGCTCGTTTCAGTCTCCACACATCTCCGCAGCGGCCCTGCCCAGTGCTTCAGCGAGTTCATCGCCACCTTCGGCCTGCTCGCCGTCATCTGGGGATGCGTCCGCAGCCGACCCTCCGCCGTCCCCTTCGCCGTCGGCGCCTACATCACCGCGGCCTATTGGTTCACCGCATCCACCTCGTTCGCCAATCCGGCCGTGACCATCGCCCGCTCAATGTCCAACACCTTCGCCGGCATCCGCCCCGCCGATGTAGCCCCCTTCATCGCCGCGCAACTGGCAGGGGCGTTCAGCGCAACGCTCCTCTTCCGCTGGCTCACCCCGTCGCTCGAAGCAGCCGCCCCCGCGGTCCTCATCAAGCACGATCGGCAATAAGCGCAGCGCCCTCCGGAAATCGGCCCACACTAGCGCAGCAAAAGAAAAGGCCCACTCCGAAGAGTGGGCCTTCCCAATATAATGCCGGCGATCACCTAATCTCCCACACACTTACGCGTGCAGTACCATCGGCCCAACGAGGCTTAACTTCCGTGTTCGGGATGGGAACGGGTGGGACCCTCGTAGTAAACTCACCGGCAAATTGTCGAACGATCGCCTAGCGATCCTTCACAACTGAATAGATTGAGCAGACATTACCTTGCGTATTATTTGTTATGTCAAGAAACGAAATTGTCGCTTCTTTTATAACTACAAAGCTTGTGTTGAATATCCTCAGAACAGTGACTAAACACTGCGCAGAGTAAATTCTATGGACAAGCCGAACGGGCGATTAGTACTGGTAAGCTACACGCATTGCTGCGCTTCAACCTCCAGCCTATCAACCTGGTGGTCTTCCAGGGCCCTTCATTTCCCTTACGGGTTGGGAGATCTCATCTTAGAGCGTGCTTCCCGCTTATATGCATTCAGCGGTTATCACAACCGAACTTCGCTACCCAGCCGTGCCATTGGCATGACAACTGGAACACAAGAGGTTCGTCCATCCCGGTCCTCTCGTACTAAGGACAGCCCTCTTCAAATCTCCTACGCCCACAGCAGATAGAGACCGAACTGTCTCGCGACGTTCTGAACCCAGCTCACGTACCACTTTAATCGGCGAACAGCCGAACCCTTGGAACCTTCTACAGCTCCAGGATGTGATGAGCCGACATCGAGGTGCCAAACCATTGCGTCGATATGAACTCTTGGCAATGATCAGCCTGTTATCCCCGGCGTACCTTTTATCCGTTGAGCGATGGCCCTTCCATACAGAACCACCGGATCACTAAGGCCTGCTTTCGCATCTGCTCGACTTGTAGGTCTCGCAGTTAACCACACTTATGCCTTTGCACTCGACGGTCGATTTCCAAACGACCTGAGTGTAGCTTCGCGCGCCTCCGTTACAATTTAGGAGGCGACCGCCCCAGTCAAACTACCCGTCTTACTATGTCCCTCTCCCGGATTACGGGAGGAGGTTAGAATCACAACACTCGCAGGGTGGTATCTCACCGTTGGCTCCACCGAACCCAAAAGTCCGGTATCAAAGCCTCCCACCTATCCTGCGCAGCAAGAGCCGTAACTCACAGTAAAAGTATAGTAAAGGTGCACGGGGTCTTTTCGTCTAGCTGCGGGTAACCGGCATCTTCACCGGTACTACAAGTTCGCCGAGCAACTCGTTAAGACAGTCGAACGATCGTTACTCCATTCGTGCAGGTCGGAACTTACCCGACAAGGAATTTCGCTACCTTAGGACCGTTATAGTTACGGCCGCCGTTCACTGGGGCTTCAGTTCAAAGCTTCGCCTTGCGGCTAACCTCTCCCTTTAACCTTCCAGCACCGGGCAGGAGTCAGCCCCTATACGTCGTTTTTGACTTTGCAGAGACCTGTGTTTTTGTTAAACAGTCGCCGTTCGCGTTTCACTGCGGCCCCCCTAGGCTTGCACCCACGGGGGCGACCCTTCTCCCGAAGTTACGGGTCTAATTTGCCGAGTTCCTTAACAAGCTTTCACTCGAGCGCCTTTGGATATTCTCCTCGTCTACCTGTGTCGGTTTGTGGTACGGTTCCCAATCTCTCTCCTTAGAGGTTTTTCTTGGCACCGTGAAATCAGCTGCTTTCAGCCATTCGGCTTACTGCTTTGCGCCTCACTGTTAAGCCTCCCCGGATTTGCCTGGAGAAACCAGCTTGCGCGCATCGAACCCCATAGCCATAGGAGGTCCAGCTTATCCTTATGCGTCACCCCATCGTAATAACGAAAAATCGGAAGTTCCGGAATATTAACCGGATGTCCATCGTCTACGCCTTTCGGCCTCGACTTAGGGACCGACTAACCCTGAGCGGATTAACCTTCCTCAGGAAACCTTAGACTTTCGGCGGGAAGGGTTCTCACCTTCCTTATCGCTACTTATGCCGGCAGGGTCTCTTCTCTAATGTCCACGTATCTTCCCAGTTACGCTTCATCCACGAGAGAATGCTCTCCTACCACGCACCCCTAAAAGGGATGCATTCGCTGCTTCGGTATACAGTTTTAGCCCCGTTGTATTGTCGGCACCGGACCGCTTGACCAGTGAGCTATTACGCTTTCTTTAAAGGATGGCTGCTTCTAAGCCAACCTCCTGGCTGTCTGAGCGTTCCGACTTCCTTTCCCACTTAACTGTAATTTTGGGACCTTAGCAGGCGATCTGGACTGTTTTCCTCTCGACTGTGAAGCTTAGCCCCCACAGTCTGACTCCCGGGCTGGTTGTAATCGGCATTCGAAGTTTGGTTGGATTCAGTAAGCCGGAAAGCCCCCTAGTCCATCCATGTCTCTACCACCGATCCAAATCACCCGAGGCTAGCCCTAAAGCTATTTCGGAGAGAACGAGCTATCACGGAATTTGATTAGCCTTTCACCCCTACCCTCAGCTCATCCGAGCTTTTTTCAACAAACACCGGTTCGGTCCTCCAGTAGGTGTTACCCCACCTTCAACCTGGCCAAGGGTAGATCATCCCGCTTCGCGTCTATTCCTGCCAACTTAACGCCCTATTCAGACTCGCTTTCGCTGCGGCTCGCTCACGCTTAACCTTGCTGACAAGAATAACTAGCCGGCTCATTATGCAATAGGCACGCGGTCAGACATTCCTCCTTACGGAGGCATAGTCCTCCCACTGCTTGTAGGCACACGGTTTCAGGTACTTTTCACTCCCCTCAATGGGGTGCTTTTCGCCTTTCCCTCACGGTACTGGTTCACTATCGGTCAGAAACGAGTATTTAGCCTTACGGGATGGTCCCCGTGGATTCAAGCAGGGTTTCTCGTGCCCCGCCTTACTCAGGTACCTGCTTCGAGTCTGGATCGCTTTCGCCTACGGGCCTATCACCCTCTTTGGATCTCCTTTCCAGAAGATTCAGCTAGCAACCAGATTGGTAACTCTACTTTTGCAGGCCCTACAACCCCCGAGACACCTTAATGTCACGGGTTTGGGCTGTTCCGAGTTCGCTCGCCACTACTATCGGAATCGAGGTTTCTTTCTCCTCCTGGAGGTACTGAGATGGTTCACTTCCCTCCGTTCGCTTGTTCCTACCTATGAATTCAGTAGGACATAACTGGGTTTTGCCCAGTTGGGTTTCCCCATTCGGAAATCTCCGGATCAACGCCTGTGTGCGGCTCCCCGAAGCTTATCGCAGCTTGCCACGTCCTTCATCGCCTGTTTCTGCCAAGGCATCCACCGTGCGCCCTTAGTAGCTTGACCATAGAATTTACTCGCACGCAGCAGAGTAACTACCCCCGCCCGTAGAGAAATCTACGTCTATTTAGTCGCCTGAACAGCCAACTCCAGCCCGAAACTACCGGACCTTCGTCGCTGTTCCAAAAATATTCTAAAGACACTCAACACTGATTGACAGTTTCGCACCCCGGAAACAACCCGGAGAGCTAGCTGCTCAGCCTTGTAGTTATATTTACCCAATCTATTCAGTTGTCAAAAATCGTTGGAGCGATCCGCATTGCTGCGTCATCACTTCGCGCCCTAGGGCGGCTTGAGCTTCCGCTCAAGGTTCAACCCCCACATAAACCGCTATGCGGAGACTCAACCTCAAGCAGCTTCGCTTGTTATTTCAAAACCTCCATTCGCAAGAGTTGGTGGAGCTGAGCGGGATCGAACCGCTGACCCCCTGCTTGCAAAGCAGGTGCTCTCCCAGCTGAGCTACAGCCCCTTGGCTATCAAGCTTACTCGACAGCTAGATGATGGTGGGCCTGGGTAGACTCGAACTACCGACCTCACCCTTATCAGGGGTGCGCTCTAGCCAACTGAGCTACAGGCCCAGAAGGCAACTTCTAGCCTCCAGCCGTTAGCTAACAGCTAGAAGCTAAAGGCTGCTCTTTCTCTTGAATGGGTTTCGAGGACACAGTTGAACATGCGAAGCAGCTACGCCGCTTCTGACCATCGGTGTTGCGGATGCGAAAAAAAGAAGGTTTAGTTCAGGCTCTCCGCTCTTCGCTTCCTCGACCGAAATCGATTCCGCTTACAGCAGAGGTGTCTGACGCGTTCTTTACTCGACTTGATAAATCAAGCCGCTCGCATGCGCGAGACGTAAAAAACCGCCAGAACGTTCTCTTTTAGAAAGGAGGTGATCCAGCCGCAGGTTCTCCTACGGCTACCTTGTTACGACTTCACCCCAATCATGAATTACACCTTGGGCGGCTGCTTCTCTTGCGAGTTAGCGCACCGACTTCTAGTGCAACCCACTTTCGTGATGTGACGGGCGGTGTGTACAAGGCCCGGGAACGTATTCACCGTGGCATGCTGATCCACGATTACTAGCGATTCCAGCTTCATGGAGTCGAGTTGCAGACTCCAATCCGAACTGAGGCCGGCTTTTTCCGATTAGCTCCCCCTCGCGGGTTTGCAGCGGTTTGTACCGGCCATTGTAGCACGTGTGTAGCCCTGGACATAAAGGCCATGAGGACTTGACGTCATCCCCACCTTCCTCCCCGTTATCCGAGGCGGTTTCGCCAGAGTGCTCAACTAAATGGTAGCAACTGGAGATAAGGGTTGCGCTCGTTGCGGGACTTAACCCAACATCTCACGACACGAGCTGACGACAGCCATGCAGCACCTATATAGCAGTCTCTTGCGAGACGCCGACGTTTCTGCCGGATTCCACTACATTTCGAGCCCAGGTAAGGTTCTTCGCGTTGCGTCGAATTAAACCACATGCTCCACCGCTTGTGCGGGCCCCCGTCAATTCCTTTGAGTTTCAGCCTTGCGACCGTACTCCCCAGGCGGATTGCTTATCGCGTTAGCTTCGACACGGCAGGATTGGGTACCTGCCACATCAAGCAATCATCGTTTAGGGCTAGGACTACCAGGGTATCTAATCCTGTTTGCTCCCCTAGCTTTCGTGCCTCAGCGTCAGTTATGGTCCAGTGAGCCGCTTTCGCCACAGGTGTTCCTTCCGATATCTACGCATTTCACCGCTACACCGGAAATTCCACTCACCTCTCCCATACTCAAGCCCGACAGTTTCTAATGCAGACTATGGGTTGAGCCCATAGATTTCACATCAGACTTGTCAAACCGCCTACGCACCCTTTACGCCCAATAATTCCGAACAACGCTTGCCCCCCTCGTATTACCGCGGCTGCTGGCACGAAGTTAGCCGGGGCTTCTTCTATAGGTACCGTCATTATCTTCCCTATCGAAAGGAGTTTACACCCCAAGGGGCTTCATCCTCCACGCGGCGTTGCTGCGTCAGGGTTTCCCCCATTGCGCAAAATTCCCCACTGCTGCCTCCCGTAGGAGTCTGGACCGTGTTTCAGTTCCAGTGTGTCCGTGCGCCCTCTCAGGCCGGATACAGATCATCGTCTTGGTGGGCCATTACCCCGCCAACTAACTAATCTGCCGCGAACTCCTCTCCAAGCGCATTGCTGCTTTGACTCGTAAGTGTTATGCGGTATTAGCTAAGATTTCTCTCAGTTATTCCCCACTCGGAGGTAGATTATTCACGTGTTACTCACCCGTGCGCCACTGTACTCAGGGATTGCTCCCCTTTCTCGTGCGACTTGCATGTGTTAGGCACGCCGCCAGCGTTGATTCTGAGCCAGGATCAAACTCTCGTTTAATCTTGGTTTGCTTGACCCTGTAGGACAGGGGTCCCAAGGTTCAAGCGCCCCCAGCTGCTCGAAAGAGCTGGAGGTTTTATAACTAGTGAGAATGACTAAACCAAATTTCGCATCATCTCACGACTGGCATGTTCAACTATGTTGTCAAAGATCCTGACTGCACCGCCTGAGCGGACAGTTTTGGATCAAGGACCCAGTCAACCGAAGCTGACCCGTGTCCTCGAACTTGCATGGCGCTGTTTGTCGTCTGTGTTTGCCGCATGGTTTCCGTACTTCTTACCCGGCCCAACTTCGGCCTTCCGGAACTCCCTAAAAGGGTTCAACCTGCAGCGCTGACGTTTTTGCGCGAACTTTTTAAGACTATCGGGTCTGAACCCGTCTGTCAACCTTAAATCGCCTTTGGCCTCATTTTCCTTGAAAATTCAAGCAGAACCAGCCCGACCCATCGTTCGCACAGCGCAAAATGTCAAAACATCACAACGGCAACAACACCGCGGAGCACTCAGCTCCTAAAATCCTAAAGAACCCTGTAAAGCAGTGGCTTGGGTTTCGAATCCGCCCAGCTCAACCCTTCTGAGCCCGGGACCGCGATCTAAACGCTTGGACTGCGCTCCGTCTTGCCCCTACAACTAGGCGCGAAGCTTTTTCCTGCTTGATCAGAGTAACCCGTTCTCCCCGCCAACGCAAGCCCGCCCTGTGTAAAACCGTCCCCACCAGCCGTACCCACCCCATTCGCGCTAGAATCCCACCATGGAACCCACCGAAATCCAGGAATTCTCCAAGCAGATGAAGGAAGCCGGCGAAGCCTCCCTCACCCGTGTCGCCCTCGCCATCTCCATCCTCGCCGTGCTCGTCGCCATGGTCACCGTCCTCGGACACCGCAGCCACACCGAAGCAGTCCTCATGCAGGCCCGAGCCAGCGACACCTGGAACGAGTACCAGGCCAAAAAAATCCGCAACGACAACCTTCTCGTCACCGTCGATCTACTCACCCTCCAGCCCTCCTCCGACCCCGCCGCCGTCCAGAAGAAGCTCACCGAATACCGCGCCCACCTCGACAAGTGGACCCACGACCTCGACGAGCTCACCAAGACCGCCCGCGAATTCGAAGCCGAAGTCACCCACGCCGAGGCCCAGGCCACCCACTTCGACCTCGGCGAAGCCCTACTGCAAATCGCCGTCGTCCTCTGCTCCATCACGCTCTTCACCCGCAAAAATCTCTACTACTTCACCGGCATCACCCTCGGCGCCATTGGCCTCTTAACCGCCTCCTCCGCCTTCCTCATTCACTAAAACACGACCGCCGCACCTCTAATAAATAAATGCTCGCCGCGCCGCTAATAAATCCTGTTCTTAAACGAGAACCGGTAGCGCACCCCCACGCTCACTGCCGTCGGATAGAAGGGAGGCGTAGCCATGCCCAGCCGCCAACGCTGCTGCGCCACATCCATGCGTATCGCCCAGCGCCGGTCGAGAGCGAAATCCAGCCCGCCGCCGTAGGTGAACACCCCCGAATTGTTCTGCGTATACGATCCAGTCGCGCCCACAAAGATGATCTTCCCGTAGCCCATTAAAAAGATTCCATACGGATGAAATCGCCCATAGTCGAACTCCAGCCGCGGCCCGCCGTTGTAGCTGTACTGGTCGGAAACCGTCCCACTCGAAACCAGCGCCCGGAACTCAATCGACGGCTCGATGCGCCCTAAAACCTGCCCGATATTCAGGTCCGCGCCCCCCACGGCCCCAACATTCTTCGTGAGCCCACTCTCCCCGCCATAGTCTGGATTCACGAACACCGGCCCCGCAAACACCTGTAGCCGCATCGCCTGCGACGCCGTCCCTACAGCCTGCCCCAGGCAGACAGGTCCCAACCCCGCCGCCACCAAACACAACATCGCAAACCCGGCCCCTTTGGACAATCGCACCGCACACCTCGCAAACGCCACCACAGAGATAGATGCGGATATAGCCCATGCGAGCAAAGCAATCTTGCGTAAACCTGAGAATCCCCAGCGAATTTTGCAGCTAAGGGAATACCGCAACACCACATAGCAGCGCCACAAACCCTTCAGAACACCCACCAATCCAGGAGCCCTATGTCCCTCGCTTTTGGGGACATGGTTTACCACCGTCACAAACTCCGTCATCGCGCATGAAGGCCTGTAGTTTCACCCAAGCCATGGGTCTAAAATCATCCACACCATGAAGCTCCTGAAGAAACTCATCCCACTCTTCCTTTCCGGGACGCTCTTCGCGCAGCTCTCCTCCGTGCCGATCCTCACCTCACCGCCACAGGTCCAATATCCTCCCATCGCTCGCGCAGCCCACCTTGAAGGCGAAGTCGTCGCCACCTTCTCCATCGACTCCCAGGGCCATACCGAATCCGTACAAATCGTCTCCGGCCCCGAAATGCTGCGCCACGCCGTCGAAGATCAGATCAGGCAATGGAGCTTTCAAGTCCCGCTGCCCATCAACGCGCAGAAAGACTTCAAAGCCACCTATAAATTCTCTCGGACTCTGCCGGACGTAAAACTGGACGACAATCTCGACGGCCCGCTCTATATTCCCTGCTGCGGCGACAGCATCGAAATAGTGGATACTGCTGCTCATCAGGTTGCCGGCGAAGTGCGTAGTCTCGACGGCTCCCAAACCATCGACGTAACTCCCGCCCCCGCCGTACCGAAAGATGCCTGCCCGGATGACAAAGAGAAGCAACCGCCAACCATCACTGGCGACAATGACTTCGTCGAGCTCTATCAAACCGCCTGCTCGCGGGAAGACTGCAACTACCGCATCCGCATCTACCGCTACGGCATCGCTGAATGGCACGGATCGGAGGGCGTCGCCGAAATCGGCGAGAGGAGCGCACACGTCCAGCCGGATGCAGTCGCCGCGCTCTTTGCGAGCGCGCAGGCAAAAAACTACTGGCTGGTCTGCTCCGCCCAGCCTCCTTCGTCCGATCAGGAAGTGAACGATGAAAACTTCCGCCGCGAAAACTTCGTAACCGTCAGCATCAACGGCCACGTCAAGTCGACGACGACCGATTCCTCCATCGCGGAAAAACTGACATGGGCCATCGACAAGACAGCCGACGCGCACCGCTGGCTTCACGGTGACGCCGCGACCGAGCCTTACAGCAATATGTCCGCTGATCTCAACCTGCCAAAACCCGGTATGACCACACTTATCCGCGCAACCTATCGCTTCAATCCCGGTAACGCCCAACAAACATTCGAGCCGCTCAAGCATCTCCTCGCAGCGGGAGCAGATGTCAACGCCTCCGACGAAAGCGGTTGGACCCCTCTGATGTATGCCAGCGAGCTGACCCCGGAAATCTACGCTGCTGAAAATGCCATCGACTTGCTTCTCGCCGCGCATGCCGTAGTGAATCGGGTATCCCTCCATGGCGATACCGCCCTCATGATGGCCGCTTGGCAGGGCGTTCTCAACGACCACCTTTTGAAGGCGGGCGCCGACATTAACGCGCAAAACGCCGATGGCGTCTCTCCTCTCATGCTTCTCGCCCAGGGGGATAGGGTCGCCATGGAAGAAGCACTGGCCGCCGGCGCAGACGCCACAGCCAAGGACAATCTGGGCCGCACCGCTCTCGATTACCTCCGCGCCGCTTCTTGCCACAAGCCGCTCGTCCCATTGCCTCCTGAGTCGATGACACTTGGCACAAATGAACCTCCGCCCTGCCCCTCAAAGGACGAATCATTCCTCAAAGCTGAGGCGATCCTGGAAGCCGCGATGAAGAAGCGTCCACCCCCCATGCCGGGTGGCCCAAATCTGAAATGAGCCGGGTGCCCTATTCATGGCGCGTTCTTGCGCCATGAGTGGGAGGTAGCGCCCCAGAACCGTGTCCATTTGGAGCGTCACCAATCCGCCCACCCCATCCGCTCGACATAAATCAGGATCTGTCACAGCAAAAAACAGCACATGCCCATCCAGCAGCCTCACCGCTGGATGGGCATGTGCTCTTCCTTGCTGCCGCAGGCCGGAGTGGAGCCGCATGGCGAAACGACTGAAATATAGGACCAGCGACACCTTACCCGGCAAGCGAAAATCCCCTCCAAGTCGGTCGCGCAGCCACCCCAGCAGTCTCATCGCTGGGGTGCGCAAGCGAACGACTCAGCGCCATAAAGCCGCACCGGCTTTGCCATAACTGACTCTTTCCAGTCATTCACTCCTAAATATTTCGTAATGACGGAAGGCAAACCCTGTCAAGCCCCCAAACAACCCCCAACTCCTGAAAACCCAATAACCACGCGCCTATTCCATCCAAAATAACTTGGCATACCTACCCCACTCCAACTGCTATCCTTAAACAATAGCTACTTGCCACAAACCACGTTGGTCCACAAAATAACCACCAATTACCGGTCAATTTGCGTCACAAAACACACGCGTCGTCGATTTTGCAGGCAAATTTCCCTCCCGCCAAACCAAAGACCGCATACTTCTGCAAAAACGCTGTGGTGGATGTCGAAATCGCTGTGGTGGATGTCGAAAAACCGGCTGGTGGGTTCATCTGACAAAAATCCGGAAGCCCAAGCTAAGTCCTTTGTTTGCACGATTCTACCCGTAACCCCTTTAGATACAAGATTTTGTAGTCACTCTCGCGCCATGTCTAACAAAACAAAGGCCGTTCAGAACACTACATAGGGGGGGGGGTACCCCCACCCCCGCTGGGCAGTAAACTTGAAGCATGGATGTTCTGTACGGCGTTCACCCGGTCGAGGAGGCAATCCGCTCCGGGTCTCGCCAGCTCGACCACATTAGTTTCGCCCGCGAGCGTCGCGACGCCCGCCTGGAAAAGCTGGCGCAGCTCTGCAAGGCAGCCCGCATACGCACCACTAGCGAGCCGCGCGAGCAGCTCACCCGCATGGCGAAGACCGACGCACACCAGGGCGTCGTCGCGTTCCTCCGCGAGCGCGAATTCCTCACCATCGAGGACCTGCTTAGCCCCCGCGCCGGAGGCGGCCATCGCTTCTACCTCGCCCTCGACGGCATCGAGGACCCGCACAACCTCGGCGCCCTGCTCCGCACCGCCGAGGGCGCAGGGGTCGACGGCATCATCCTGCCCGAGCGCCGCTCCGCCCCGCTCACCGGCGTGGTCGCCAAAAGCTCCGCTGGCGCCTCCGAGCACGTACGCATCGCCCGCGTCACAAATTTAGTCCGCGCCCTCGAGCGCATGAAGCAGGACAACATCTGGGTCATCGGCCTCGACGAACGCGGCACGCCCGACTATACGGACTTCGACTTCAACACCGATTGCGTCCTCGTCCTCGGCAGCGAAGGCGCGGGTCTTCACGACCTGGTCCGGAAGACCTGCGACCATCTCCTGCGCATCCCCATGGCCGGCAGTGTCGCCTCGCTCAACGTCTCCGTAGCCGGCGCCGTGGTGATGTACGAGGCGATGCGCCAGCGCAGACCCCACCCGCCGGCCCCGCCGCCCGCACAAAAAAAGCCGCAAAAGGGCCTCGGCTCATGAAATACTTCGCCCTCCTGCTCCTGACGCTCGCCGCCAGCGCCTACGCGCAGCAACCGGACCAACCGCAGCCGCACGGCACCGTCCTCTTCCACCGCGACGGCTCCACGCCGCCTGCCGCCGCCACCCCGGAACTACCGCCAAAGCCGGTAGAGATCGCCCTCACCGAGGCCGAACGCGACGCCCTCACCTTCACTGCCTACGATCTCGACGTACACCTCACGCCGGCCACCGCCCACATAGCCGTCCACGCATACTTAAAGATTCGCAACGACGGCCAACAGCCGCTCGCGCGCCTCGCCATGCAACTCTCCTCCAGCCTGCATTGGGATGAGATCGCGCTGCGCAATGGAAGCGCAATCGTCCCCGCAACCTTCACGCAGCAGCCAACCGAGACCGACGCCGACCACACCGGTCTCGTCGCAGAGGCCGTGGTAACACTGCCCCAGCCGCTCGCACCCAAGGCCGAGATCGACCTTGATGTCTTCTATTCCGGCGATATCCCGCTCAGCGCCGAACGCCTTGAGCGCATCGGCGCGCCCCATGCTGCCGCCATCGCCGCCGACTGGGACGCAATCTCCCCTGAGTCCACCAGCCTCCGCGGCTTCGGCAACGTCCTCTGGTATCCGGTCGCCGCGCCGCCCGCTTTCCTTGGGGATGGCGCCAAACTCTTCGACGCCGTAGGCCGCGCCAAGCTCCGCCAGTCCGCCGCCGCCGTTCATCTCCATCTTGCCGTGGAATATATCGGCGAGCCGCCGGCCGCCGCCTACTTCTGCGGCCGCCGCGAGCCCCTCACCGCCGTCGCGGAAGACGCAAATCAGCCGATCGCCCAGTCCTCCGGCATCGCGACTGCGGACTTCGCCGCGCAGCTGTTGGGCTTTCGCGTTCCCAGCCTCTTCCTCACCGATCGCAGCGCCAATCTGACCGGCGACGGCCTGATCGCGGCGATCACCGATCCTGAGGATGCCCTGCCGGCCTACGCCGCAGCCACGAAGCTGGTCCAACCCATGCTCGTGGACTGGCTGGGCGCAGCGCCGCTAAGTGCGCTCACCCTGCTCGACCACCCCGGCCAGCCATTTGAAGATGGCGCCTTCGTCGTCGCCCCAATGCACGCAGTCAAGCCAGCTGACCTCGCGCCCTCCATGGTGCATCTGCTCTCGCACGCATGGTTCCCATCCAGCCGTCCATGGCTGGATGAGGGCGTCGCGCAATTCATGTCGCTGCTTTGGATCGAACGCACCCAGAGTAGGGAAGCAGCCATCGAGAACCTCGATCAGAGCGTCGAACCGCTGGCGCTCGCCGAACCCGATCCAGAAAATCCGCAAGCTCCCCAAGCGCAGAGCCTCATCGCCGCCAGCAGCGACATCTACTACCGCACCAAGGCCGCCGCGGTCTTCTGGATGCTTCGCTCCCTCGCCGGAGATGATGCTTTGAAGCAAACCCTGCAAGGCTATCGTGACCATGCTGCGTTCGACAGCGATCCCGAAGCCTTTGAGCATCAGCTTGAGCAAGCCGCGCACAAGGACCTTCGCTGGTTCTTCGATGACTGGGTCTATCGCGATCGCGGGCTGCCCGACCTGACCATCGCCGCGGTAACGTCGAGCGAGATGACGGGACAGCAGGGCCGTTCTTCCACCTGGCTTACTGCCGTGGAAGTGCGCAACGACGGCGCTGCCATTGCCGAGGTTCCGGTGACGGTGCGCTCCGGCAGCTTCCGTGCGACCGAGCGACTCCGTGTCGCCGGCCATTCAAAGGGCACCATACGCCTCACCTCAGCGGGCAGGCCGGAAGAGATTTTGGTCAATGATGGCAGCGTGCCCGAGATGCGCACCAGCATGCATAGCCGCCAGATTACAGTGACCAATCGCTAGAAAGTTATCGATGTCCTTTATGCACCGGCTCCGCAGCCGCCTGGCAAATTTGCGGGCCGCCCCAGTTGCGCGTGCACGTGATATCGATCTTCTCGGGGGTCTGTGACGGAGTGGCGCCGAAGATTTTATCCAGCGAGTCGACGGCTGGCGGAGCGATCTGTCCAAGTGCCATCAACCTTGCAGGTGCGGTTATGCCAGTCAGATGCAGCACGTAGCGCGAGCCGGTAAAGTTTCCCGCCAGCGTCACCTGCGCATTCTTTCCCAGTCGCAGGGTGGCAGGTTGCAGTACAAGGTCGTCGCCAACCGGAGCCACGCCGCGC
>Ga0206836_10180_pt1 | contig 16162 bp, 17 predicted proteins | sample Alteio_BWOrgCont_28_FD_152871 | JGI IMG/M metagenome (GOLD analysis project Ga0206836, IMG submission 152871) | Enriched cells from forest soil in Barre Woods Harvard Forest LTER site, Petersham, Massachusetts, United States -... | ecosystem: Environmental > Terrestrial > Soil > Temperate forest >...
GCCCTGGGTGACGTTGAAGACGGCGCTCTCGGCGGATGGATACCTTGCGCCGGCGGATTCGGCGCGGGTTGCTGGGGAGCCGTTCTGGCTGACCGGGCCCGAGGCGCGGGCGGAGGTGCAGCGGATGCGGCATGCTTCGGATGCGATCGTGACGGGGATTGGGACGGTGCTGGCGGACGATCCGGCGTTGACGGACAGGACTGGCTTGCCGCGGCGGCGGCGGCGGAAGCTGCTTCGGGTGGTGCTGGATTCGGAGCTGCGGTTGCCGCTCGATTCGCGCCTGGTGCGGTCGGTCAAGGACGATGTGCTGGTGTTCGGCGCGGACGGTGTTGAGGCGGAGCATGCTGCCGTTCTGGAGGCTGCCGGTGTGATGGTGGCACATGCGCCCATGGAGGGTGGAAGGTTGGACCTGAGAGCGGTTCTGGCGGAGTTGGGGCGGCGTGAGATGCTGAGCCTGCTGGTGGAGGCGGGCTCGCGGTTGAATGGCAGCTTTCTGAGGGAAGACCTTGTGGACCGGATCGTGTATTTCCACTCGCCTGTGAAGTTGGGAGACGGTGCGCTGGTATTTGCCGAGGGGCTTACCGGCGCTGAGTTGCTGGACGAGGCGCTGGCGAAGAGCACGCACAGGCGGTTTGGCGTGGATATGTGCATCACGAGTTCGCTGCACGATGCGTGGGATGCGCTAGGCTAAAGCTATGTTTACCGGATTGATCGAAGCTACGGGGACGGTTGAGGCGCTTGCTGCTGCGGGTGGAACGGCGCGCATCACCGTGCTTGCGCCGGCGATTGCGGAGCGGTTGCGGTTGGGCGACAGCGTTGCAGTGAGTGGCGTTTGTTTGACTGCGGTTGCGTTGGAGGCGGATCGATTTTCTGCTGATTTAGCGGCGGAGACTTTGGCGCGGACTACTTTGGGTTCTTTGAAGGCTGGGGCGGTGGTCAATTTGGAGCTGCCTACGCCGGCGGGGTCGCCGCTGGGTGGGCATGTGGTCCAGGGGCATGTGGACGGGACGGGTTTGCTGCTGGCGCTCGATCCGGTGGGGCCCGTTGCGGGTTCGGATTGGCGGTTGTGGCTGCGGGTCCCGGCGGAGTTGGTGCGCTATGTCGTGGCGCAGGGTTCGATTGCGGTCGAGGGGATTAGCCTGACGGTTGCGGCGATTGCCGGGGATGAGGTGGAGATTGCCGTCATTCCGCATACCTACTCGGCGACGAACCTGCATGCGCTGGCGGTTGGGTCGGCGGTGAACGTCGAGGTGGACGTGCTGGGCAAATATGCCGAGCGGCGGGCTTCTTCGTTGACCGAGAGCTATCTGATTGCTAATGGGTATTAGGTACCCCTCCCCCTATCTAAAGTATGTAAAGTCCAAGAATAAAGGACTTAAGTCCGGACTTCTGGTTGGACTTTTGGACTTGGGTCTAAAAAGCGCTAGGCGTCCGTTCACCCACCCCGGTAAAGCTCGGGGCGGCTTCACGGCCGCCCTGGATGGATTCGTGCTTGCCGGAGAAGGTGTCGCTGGGCCGATATTCCAGTCGTTTCGCCCTTCGGGACTCCACTCCGGCCTGCGGCAGCAAGGAAGAGCACATGCCCATCCAGCGGTGAGGCTGCTGGATGGGCATGTGCTGTTTTTTCCGTGCGGTTCCGCTGTTTTAGCGGGTGTTTTGGCTTACCAAGTACCTGATTTAATTCTAATGGATGGGGAGGGGTAAGTCGGCCACGGCTATCTCCTTTGGAGTCAGTGATTTAGGGCGGTAGGGGGCTTGACAGCGGAAAAGCTGATGTGGGGTACCTGGAAGATTCCTCGCTGCGCTCAAAATGCTAGAAAGAAACGCTATATCATAAACCGACATTCCTGAACGTCATTCATAGATGACTGGGCTGAGGATATCGATGAAAAAAGCTTTGCTTGTGACTGCTTTTGCTCTGATCCTTTGTGGATGCCGTCCATCCACAGATGAGATTGGTCGGCAAGTTAAGGTAATGTTTCAGCAAAAAATGAATCAAGATCCTGAGTTCAGTAAATATCATCTATTTGTATCCAGAGTGGATGTCGTACAAGAGGAAGGTAATAAGTATCAAGCTATTGCAACTGTTCTAATGAAAGGTCGAGAACACAGCGTTAGCATGAAGATTCTCGCTGATGGTCATCAAGTGATGTATGAGACCGATCCGGGAGCTTTACTGTTTGCTGTGCAGGAAAGTCTTCAAGAAAGTCCGGATCCCTTGGATAGAGGGACGGCTCTTGAGACGAATGGCCAACCGGTTTTCGCTAAGGCCCCACAAAGTACACAGAGCGCTATGGCTGTGCGGTTTAAACAGGATATAGATTTTTCTAGTTATGCGGGCCCAAAAGTACAAGAGTTGATGGCGCAATTTGATGTGAATAGAACAAAACTGAGTAGGTTGGCGAACTCAGACGTTTCAGAAAGAGAAATTGAGGTGCAGAGGGCCCAGCTCTTAGCAGAAATGCATTCTCAGGCCTCGCAGATATCGGAATTGTGCTTTCGAGCAGCATCTGAAATTGATGATGCGATCGGTTTAGTAGATCAGGGTGCAAAAACGGGAGAGTTTTCAATTAATCCCGAAACTGGGCAGCCTTTTAGCGCACAAGATAAACAAGTTTTAGGACAGGTAAGTATGAAAGCTTGGCAACAACGGAAGATTGCGACTGATTTTCTCGCCGGAATCAAAACTCCATGAGCAGCGTGTAGTGTTAGATATAGCTACATAATTGAGGCAAATATGAATGATGATATGAATGCGAAAAAGCTTTACGTTTGGCGTTTGGCTACATTTCTCTACGGACATGACATGAAAATGTCAGGCAGTGAGCTTGCCGACCATCTAAATAGAAATAATTTCCTAACCTCTTCCGGCAACGAGTTCAAAAGTGGAATAGGTCCATTCAATCTGATCCGAGCAACATGGCATTGGGTTCATGATGATCTTGGCCTAGAACAGGAAGCTGAGAACATCGCAAATGCGTTCGTAGACGCAGATGGCGGTTATGCATGGATTAAGGAGAAGTAGTTGTACTTGATCGTCATGTGTAGATTGACTGGATAATAGTTATGTCGCAGACCGTGGTGGTCTTGGCCTACCTGGAAGCAAAGACAAAACAACGGCCCGGGGCTGAAGCCCCTTTTCGCGATGTCCTGTTCGTGGGGCTAAAGCCCCCACTCCCTCCAAAAGACATACGTTCCTTCGCTCCGTTTGTAAAAGCAACCGCAGATTCCTCACTTCGCTCGGAATGACAGAAAGAAAAGCAAAAGCGCAGCCCATAGGCTGCGCTTTTCTTTTGTGCCGTGATTGCGCGGTTAGATGGAGCTCATGTTGTGGAGGAATTCCTGGTTGTTGCGGGTTTTGGCCAGCTTGTCGGTGAGGAGTTCCATGGCTTCGACGGGCGACAGGGGGTTGAGGACGCGGCGGAGAATCCAGGTGCGCTGGAGGTCTTCCTTGGAGATGAGCAACTCTTCCTTGCGGGTGCCGGAGCGCTGGATGTCGATGGCGGGGAAGACGCGCTTGTCGACCAGCTTGCGGTCGAGGATGACTTCCATGTTGCCGGTGCCCTTGAACTCTTCGAAGATGACTTCGTCCATGCGGGAGCCAGTATCGACGAGGGCGGTGGCGATGATGGTGAGCGAGCCGCCTTCTTCGATGTTGCGGGCTGCGCCGAAGAAGCGCTTGGGGCGTTGCAGGGCGTTGGAGTCGACGCCGCCGGAGAGGACTTTGCCGCTGGGCGGGACGATGGTGTTGTAGGCGCGGGCGAGGCGGGTGATGGAATCGAGCAGGATGACGACGTCGCGCTTGTGCTCGACGAGGCGCTTGGCCTTTTCGATGACCATCTCGGCGACCTGGACATGGCGGGCGGCGGGCTCGTCGAAGGTGGAGGAGATGACTTCACCTTTTACGGAGCGCTGCATGTCGGTGACTTCTTCCGGGCGCTCGTCGATGAGGAGGACGATGAGGACTATTTCAGGATGGTTGGTGGTGACGGAGTTGGCGATGGACTGGAGGAGCATGGTCTTGCCGGTGCGCGGCGGAGCTACGATGAGGCCGCGCTGGCCTTTGCCGATGGGGGTGAGCAGGTCCATGACGCGGCCGGAGGCGTGCTCGCGGACGGTCTCCATCTTGATGCGTTCCTGGGGGTAGAGCGGGGTGAGATTGTCGAAGAGGATTTTGTTGCGGGTCTCTTCGGGGGACTCGAAGTTGATGGCCTCGATCTTGACCAGCGCGAAATATTTTTCGCCCTCGTGCGGGCTGCGGACGTTGCCGCTGATGGTGTCGCCGGTCTTGAGATCGAACTTGCGAATCTGCGAGGGGGAGACGTAGATGTCGTCCGGGCCGGGGAGGTAGTTGTAGTCGGGAGAGCGGAGGAAGCCGTAGCCGTCGGGGAGGATTTCGAGGACGCCTTCGGCGAAGATGTGGCCTTCTTTTTCGGACTGCGCCTGGAGGATCTTGAAGATGAGGTCCTGTTTGCGGAGGCCGCTGGTACCGGCGATGTCGAGGGCGCGGGCGAGCTTGCCGAGTTCGGCGATGCTCTTTTCTTTCAATTCGGAAATGGTCATGTTTTCCTTGCGAGTTTTATGAGTCTGGATGGAAGGGAAAATCTCTGGAATGGGAAATCTGGAATTGCGGAGATAGAAGTTGGATGCGGAAGGGTAGTGCGGGATTGCCTAGCGGAAGAGTATCAGAAAACTAGTAGAAGGGTGAAGCGAACTATTAAAAGAGTGAAGTAGAAGGGTGAAGCGACCGCGCGACTTAAGCCGCGCGGCGCTGGGGAATAGGGTGGGCGGATTCGGCTGGGGCCGGGGCCTCTGCCATAGGGATGGTGTCCTTGAAGCGGTCGAGCACTTCGTTGGTCGTATCCTGGAGGCGGGTGTTGGGCTTGTGCAGCTTGCGCGTCGCCTTGGAGGCGAGCTGGCACAGCTTATAACGATTGGTGACGTGCGTAAGGGCTCCAAAAATAAGATCTGAGCGCATAGTTTTCTTCTCCTCTATTCTTTTGTCCGGCAGCGTCATTGCGCGCCAGTCAGTTTTCTACCAAAAACCACTTTTTACGACGTCAGTACAAACTCGTGATGCTTGTTAGACGTAACATGCAGCTTTAAAGACACACAATTCGCTCTTTTTTCGCAACCGAGAAGGCTTACGTGGGAATGCGGTGTTTCGACTGCATCCTTTTATTACATATACTTACGGCGCTTATGCCATCCCTTGCCGTGCTGCGGGGGATGCCGAATCCTGGGTCAATCGCCTGCTGCTTTGGGCTCCTGCAACCTTGACCCATAGGCAATTTAAATCGTCTGAGCGCGAAGGTCAATACTTATTTTGGGATGTGGTCGTTAATTAACCTCCAGAAAAGAGAATACTTAGGATTGGAACCTGTCTATGGTTTTTGGAAGGGATGCCAAATAGTGAATATGGCACTCGCCGAAGGCGAAAATTTGGAGGAACTCGTTTAGAAACAAGGGTATAGGGAGTTATGCCCAGTAGCTGCGGTCGAGGGTGCGGTACTGGATGGCTTCGGCTATGTGCTTGACAGTAATGTCTTTAGCGGCTTCGAGGTCGGCGATGGTGCGGGAGACTTTGAGGATGCGGTCGTGGGCGCGGGCGCTGAGGCCCTGCTGCTGCATGGCTTTTTCGAGGATGCGCTCGGCGTCGCTGGAGAGCTCGCAGTAGAGGCGGATTTGCTGGGTGCTCATCTGGGAGTTGGAGTAGATGGGCTTGGCGGCGGTACGGGCGGAGCCTTTGGTGCGCTCGCCGGGGATGGTGAAGCGGGCGTGCTGGCGCTCGCGGGCGGCGAGGACGCGCTGGCGGATTTCGGCGGAGCCCTCGGCGGAGGCCACGCCGCGCAGCTCCTTATATTGGACGGCGGGGACTTCGATGTGGATGTCGATGCGGTCGAGCAGGGGGCCGGAGACTTTGCTGACGTAGCGCTGGATCATGGGCGGGGTACACATGCAGTCGCGTGACTTGTCATTGAAGTAGCCGCAGGGGCATCCCTGCGTTGCCTTTTTGTCATGCCGAGCTTCGAGCGCCTAAACCCAAGCCAGAGCGTTATCCAAAGGAAATCAATACCTTAGGCGACCACATTCGTAAGCGCCGTTTGGACCTCGGCCTTTTGCAAAAGCAGGTTGCTGATCAGATTGGTGTTTACATGGCTACGATTTCCGGCTGGGAGGGCAACGCAACCCCTCCGGCCATCCGCTACATCCCGGCCATCATTCAGTTCCTAGGTTACGACCCCCTACCGCCTACCAGCACACTCCCAGAACGCCTCGTCATCGCACGCAGGGGGCTCGGCCTGTCCCAGCTGAAGATGGCCGAGAGGCTGGGTGTCGATGAGACCACCCTACAGGGCTGGGAGGCCGGGAGGCACCAGCCCACAAAGAAGAGCTTGGGTATGATCCAGGGAGTTCTTAGGACAATGTGGAGGGGCTAAGGTATTGAGGGGGAAAGGTTTATCTCGAATTTAGAAACGGCACAAATCGAGAAGAATTCGATTTGTGTCGCTTCCGCCGACGATTGAATAGTATTTTCTGTATGTCAGTTCTCTAGCCCATTACTCATGTGTATCGAAGTGACCACTCATTAAGTTCTGTTTTGCGTATGCTTGGCTCTTCAGGGAAAGAGGCTCGGTATGGTAGGTGAACTCTCTGACTTACATGCGGCACTGGAGGCAGATGAGCTCGTCCCTTGCTTTCAACCTCTTGTGGAACTCCACACCGGACGCTTATGTGGTTTTGAAGTCTTAACGCGTTGGCAGTCCCCATCGCGCGAACTTATTCTCCCTGAAAACTTCATCGCTCTCGCTGAGGCCAACGGTCTCATCGGTCATCTCATGCAACAGGTCTTCAGTAAAGCCTTTGCCGCCATTGCCTTGCTGCCCCATCCGCTCATCCTTGCGGTCAATATTTCTCCCACACAACTGCATCACCTTACCTTGCCCAGTCAGATTCGCAACATCGCCGAGGCAGCCGGCTTCCCCCTTAATCGTCTGACAGTCGAGATCACCGAGAGCGCGCTGTTCAACAATCTCGACCGAGCTCTCGTCATCGCTACTGACCTCAAAGCCCTCGGTTGCCGGCTCGCGCTGGATGACTTTGGAACTGGGTACTCTAGCCTCAGCCATCTTCAGAAGCTTCCATTTGATGAACTAAAAATCGACCGCAGTTTTATTGATAAGATGACCAGCGTTCGCTCCAGCCGCAAGATCGTAGCAGCCATCGTTGGTCTCGGGCACAGTATGGACCTCATTACCATCGCGGAAGGCATCGAGACGGAGGAGCAAGCCGACATGCTGCTCTGGCTTGGCTGCGACCAAGGACAAGGCTGGCTCTACGGAAAGCCCGCTCGCATCGAAGATGTCCCTCTCATCGTCGCAGCGCCGCCTCATCCTAGGCTGATGGGATTGACACCGGGGGATGGTTGGGCCGTTTCCAGCCTCGAGGCTCTGCCCACCCAGCGCCTCGCACAGCTTCAGGCCATATACGACGGAGCTCCGGTAGGTCTTTCCTTCCTTGACCGTAAATTCCGCTATGTCAGTCTGAACAAGCGTCTGGCCGATATGAACGGTGCTTCCGTCGCGGAGCACCTTGGCAGGACCGTAAAAGAGATGTATCCAAAATGGTTTTCCGTCTACGAGCCGTATCTCCTACGTGCGTTAAAAGGTGAAAGCATGACGGGTGTCGAGGTGATTCGTCCATCGCCCATTCCCGGCGAGCCCGACATAACCACCCAGGTTTCCTATCAACCTGCGTGGGATGAAGGTGACGAGGTGATCGGCGTTTCTGTCGCAGTCGTGATGGCCGTGGACAAAGATCGCGCCGAAGAGAGCCTGCAGGAAAGCGATGATCGCCAGCGGTATCTCTCTGAGCTGAACCACAGAGTGCCTTGGATCATGGATGAAAATGGCAATACGGTCCACATGAGTGCCCACTGGACCTCTCTCCACCCTCTAAACAAGAATTATGTGCGCAACCTGGGTTGGCTGGAGGCTTTGCACGCCGAAGACATCGAGCCAACCATGAAGATGATGCGCGATGCCCTCAGCAGCGGCAATCCCATCGACCTTGAATATCGGGTAAAAACTCTGGATGGCGACTGGAAGTGGCTGCGCTCCCGTGGTAACCCGCGCTTCAAACCCTCCGGCGAAATCATTCGCTGGTACGGCAGCGTAGAAGATATCGACGAACGCAAACAGAGAGAAGAAGCAATCGCAAAAAATTAGCTTCAGTCTATTGATATGGGCTGGCAAAACCAGTGCATCCAACGACCCTGCTTCAGGAAATAGACCGCTAATAGCAAAGTGGTCAGGCGCGCCGGGTAGGCGACACCCTCACGGGCAGGCTTAAGGTGCTCCAAGGGATTTTCTTTATGGAGTAATTCGTTCCCGCCTGCTTCAGGTCTGCCGTCCTCAAATTTGTGTCAATGGCGGTGATGTTGAAGGTGGCATTCTACCCATGGCCAATAACCAAATCGCCCTTTTCGAAAACAGCTCTACGAGACCTGTTCATGTGCCTGAGTCTACGCTGCGACAAGCGTCAGATGCTGGTGTGCCCTCCACAATGTCTACGGCATAGGTGTGGCCTAGCCCCTCTCGCATAGTGCTGGCCCCCACAATAGTGCGGATTGACCGGGCGGTGTGGCCCTGCTTTCCGATGATCTTCCCCATATCCTTCGGATTCGCTTTGATCCGAAAGGTAGTGCATCCCTCCGCCGGGATGACTGTAATCTCCACCTCATCTGGGCGGTCAACGATGGAGCGCACTATCGTCAAAAGCATCGCATGGATTTCGGCCTCTTTTCTGTCTGCCATAGAGCCATCTTCTCCTATAGGGTGGTGCACTCTGCAACCTGCGCCCTGTATCTATCCATCACTGCGAGATTTCTCGCTGCATCCCATCCGCGCCGACGGGTGGGTGGCGCTGTATCGATCTCCGCGACGATGAGGTCCTCGACCAACGGACGTGCCGATTGCACCACCCTCCCATCGGGATCGATGATCTCCGATGAACCGTAGGACGCCAACTCGTCCTTACGACCCGCCACATCCGCTCGGATGACCCACATACTGTTTTCGACTGCTCTTGCAATATCGACGTTCCGAGCCTCAGCGACGACTCTGGCTCCAGGTATGGTCGAAGGCAGAGCGTTGTTCGTGCAGATAAAGAGGGCGGTGGCACCCTGGGCAGCCATGAGTCTTGCCGGTTCAAAGTAGTTGGAGTCGTTGCATATGACGATGCCGAAGGTCAGATCCCCCACCTGGAAGACCGGGACATCGCTTCCAGCCGCGTAAACCGACCGGCGGATGGCCGGATACAGCTTGCGATAGAGACCAGTGACCGACCCACGCTGGAAGATGGCGGCGGAGTTGTAGAGCCGGCCTCCCTGCGCCAGCTCGGTAAATCCAATGATTGTCGTGACGGTATCGCTGGCAAGAGGCGCAAGTGCGAATTCAAGCTGTCCTGCATCCGTAGCGATCGCGGACCGGGCGGGAGATTCACTATGGTCTGCCACGCCGCCAAGGACTGCTTCAGGACAACAGAGAAGGGTGACGCCCTCTGTCTCGCACCACCTGACTCGGCTGCGAATGAGGTCGAGTGCGTCCATGGAGTGAGTGGCGAGCAGCGGAGCCTGATAGGCGGCGACCTTCACAAGAGCTTCCTTCGGATAGAGCCGGTCTCGGAGTACAACCAAGGTAACGTCAGCATAGGATGGACATGCTACCTGAAAACTCTACCAGTCTGAGCTGGAGTTCTCTCATCCAATCTCCCGTAGCCATACCGGCAAGCGGACTTTGCAGGCAGTTCGCAAGATAGCCTACCCTAATCTTGATTTGTGCACGAAAAACGAGCGTTTCGTTAAGAACAACGCAGGATGCAAGCGCGGGCCATACTGTTAGCTATTGATCGCTGACTCGGCCGCTGCAAACTCCCTCATTGCTTCTTCTAAATCATTGATGATTTCTTTCATGAGTGCCTGAGGCGTCGCAGCCCGAGAATTGGCGCCTTGCGTGTGTTGCCACTGAATGTCGAGATTGAATTTATCTCGTGCAAGGAGTTCGTCATAACTGAAGCGTCGAAACATCTCGCTTTCGGTTCGCTTGGAACGGTCATCTGCACGATATTGCTGAACAAAATCCCTCAAATCCTCTGAAGTGATTGGATTCTGCCTGAGTGAGAAAGCGCGATCCGAGCGGAGATCATAGATCCAAAGCGCTTTGGTCGCCGGAGTTTTCGCAACTGGCTTTTTATCAAAAAACAGTACATTAGCCTTCACGCCCGGCGAATACCAGATGCCCGTGGGTAGCCGTAAAAGCGTATGAACTTCAGAGTTTTGAAGCAATGCTCGGCGGATTTTTTCTCCTGCACCGGTCTCAAATAACACATTGTCAGGAACAACCACGGCAGCGCGACCGTTGTCCTTCAGGATCGAGTAGACGTGCTGAACGAAATTGAGTTGCTTGTTGCTGGTCGTGGCCCAGAACTCGGACCTTTCATAGGAAATCTTGTCGGTCAATTTCCGACCATCCGCACCGATGATAGTGAAACTGCTTTTTTTGCCGAAAGGCGGATTTGTTAGCACCATGTCTACCGGATTACCTCTCGACTCTAGGCTATCGCCGATTTCGACCACGGGCATCGTATCGTCAGAGCCAATACCGTGAAGAAAGAGATTCATTGCGCACAAACGGGCTACATTTGGCACAAGGTCCACACCATGAAGCGTTTTTTTTCGGAGGTGGTCGCCCTCCTTGGAGTTTTTTATCCTGCCGCGAAGATACTCAAACGCTGCAAGTAGAAAGCCGCCTGTACCGCACGCAGGGTCGGAGATCTTCATCACAGGCTCCGGCTGCATAACCTCCACAATCGCCCGGATCACAGGTCGTGGCGTGAAATACTGGCCCGCGCCTCCCCTTACGTCGTCGGCGTTTCGGGCTAGCAGTCCCTCGTACACTTCGCCCTTCACGTCGAGATCCAGCGCCGACCAGTTCTCACCATCGATCATCTGTATAAGGAGATGTAGCTTGGCTGGGTCGTTTATCTTGCTCTGAGGCTTGGTAAAGATGAGCCCTATGAGTCCTGGGAATTCGCTCAGCTTGCGCAGAGCTTGGTGATACCGCTCCAAACGCTTCACATTATCGTCAAAGCTTGACAGTGCTCCCCAAGAATATCGCGCAGGGATCTCGCTGGCTCCAGAGCTCTTTTGTTCCCACGCCATCTTTAGGAAAAGAAGATAGGTGATTTGCTCGGTATAATCCATGAAGGCGAGTCCATCGTCCTTAAGCACATGGGCATAGCTCCATACCCTTTGTACAAGCGCTGATGATGACTGCTGATTCACTTTGATTTCTCGTTTCATGCAACGCCCGGAACAAAATGTTCGAATAGGCCCCGGTCTCGGACTACCTGGAGACATGCCATAGAGAATTTTGCGAGCGGACTAATGTAAGCCGTGATCTCGTTGATCTTGTTCTGATAAGCAATTTCATCACGGGGATGCTGTAGTGCAATCTCTTCAAGCTGCTCGCAATGCTTTCGGACTTCCGCCATTAAGTCCGCACGTTCGGCGTTCCAACTCGCTTCATCCAGGTGGTAGTACTCGATAGATTCTTCCGCCCTACGGTTCAACCATTCGTTTTGCTCTTTGGAATATCTTGGACGCGGTGCACCGGATTCTTCAGAAAAACAAATCAATAAGGTATCACTGGCAATGACGGGGTCGAGCAACAAGGGCTCTTCGTTTGCCTCTTCTGTAGCATTGGTTGCCCGTCTGGCTTCGTCCCTTATGGGAAAGTAGGAACCTTTGCCCGCCCGTTTGCCTGTGAGATAGTCCGTCTTGCGCCGGTTCACGGTAGTATGTGCAAGCCGGAGGTTCTGCCAGGCAAAGGCCCTCCACCAATAGCCATCATGTGTCGCCCCATGCAAGCGCTTTTTGGGACGGTAGTGCTCAACCTGTCCTTCAGGCTGCTGAAGCGAGGCTTCAGAGTACCAACACTTCATGCTTCCCAAATCCCAAAGAGGGTCCCTTAAATCACTGCATTCGTGCTCGTGCGCGTTGATAAACGTGGAGCGTTGATCCGCCGGGAGAGTGACGATTGCAACGTTGGACGCATTGATCTGCGTCAGATCCGCAAGCCTTCTTAGATGTCGATGATCCACATACCTCATGGCTTGGCGTCCGTCCCGAGCAATTGTTTAGCTATATCTTTAGCAATTTTCTGTCGTTGTTTCCAGATTTCCGTTGGAGGGGCGGCTTTCTTTAAAGAAGGATCGTCTTTCGTCGCAGCAGTTATCGCACGGACGAACTCTCGATATAGCGGATCGCGAGTAGTTTCAGAAAAGTCCAATCGCCCCAGTTCGCCATTCAACTCGGCAAGTTTCCTGCGGTCATCATCGGTTTTATGTTCCTTCAGCGCCAATTCTCGCTTGGCATCGATTTTCTTGAGCGTATCTTTATCGAGAGTGGAACGAAGGCCAAAGAAATCACTTGTTAATATGGCGGCGAACCCCATGCCTTTGGGGGCTGTCGTCGGGTGCTCGGCAAATATTCGACCGTTCGCACCACGCTCCAGGACCACAACTTCGTTCCTGTCCATACCGGCAAATGTGAGTGGACTGTGGGTGGTCATGATGATCTGGCTGTTGGGCGGTTCGGCTCCGTAATTGCGCAAATTATCTAGATAATCCAGACACCAAGCTGGATTCAGGTGAGTGTCGGGCTCATCGAGAAGGAAAAGCGCCTCCTTTTCCGCAGTGAAGCGCATAAGGCCGAGGACGGTGAGCAGCTGTCTTTCACCTTCCGCGAGATCTTGATAAGTTGCCGGTCCGTTGCAATCTTTGAGGCGTATCCAGATCCGGACATCCGCGCCGCTGGCGTCAACAAGATCACTGAAAACAAGACTCTCAAGCCGAGCAAAGAACTCCTTATTACTCAGACCTTCTGCAATGTGTTGGAGCGCCGTTTGATCAGGCAGAAAGCAGTACCGGCGCTCCTTGTTCTTTTCCTGGCCGATGGAGACGCGAACGCGATCCTCGCCGCTCATCGGGACAAAGCAGTTGTCGAACAAGGAGTCAAGGAACGGTGCGACTTTTCCCGCGGCGAACCAGAATCGCGGATCACCCATGCTCGCACGCTCTTTGGAGGGCTTCGCTGTCCTCCAGTAAGGTTCGCGGAGCGAGAAGAGAACCGAATCGAACCCTACGATTCGAAACTCGTTCTCCAGAAACTTTTGAGCGTCGGCATCGCGGGTTGCATAAAATGCGAGAAGTGCAAATTGACTGTGATGCGATTTAGCCTGAAAGAGTGGGCGCAACGGCGACTCGGTCCCAGCAATCTGCTCCTTGTAATATCGTTCCTCGTGCTTTTCGAAGATTTTAGAAAAACGCGATATTGCGCCGGAGTAATAGCCAAACACATAGAGAGGCAATAATCTTTCCGGATTGGGTTGCAAATCAATAGGCTTATTGCGGCGATAGAACTCTGTCTCGGAGATTCGGTCGTAGGCACGTTTTCCATCCTGAAAGAGGGTTGCGCTCGAAGTCTCCGGGGCAATTGAGTACTGACGTCTGAATTGGGCTACGCTCGCAGTATTGCTCTTGCATTCTTCAATATTTGTTTGTTCAGACCGTATCTTTACGAAATGACCATTGCACAAATACTCGATCTCGTATCCGAACTCGGAGTCCTCTTCGAGATCGAGATCGCGAAATATACGCGTCAGAGCCTCAAGGAGATTGGATTTTCCCACCCCATTGCGCCCAACTATCACCTGGCGAATGCTTGTCTCATCGAAATCGACCTCGAAATCTACGAGATTCCGAAAATGAGTTAGAGTGAGCCGATCAATTCTCATTCATCGCCTCCGCTTTCAATTGGAGGCTGACCGTGGCTCGATGCGGCCACAGTTTGACATCGGAAGCAGAAGGCTTGTGCTCTACCAATTGGGCGCGAAGGGATGCCAGTTCCCGGTAAAACTCGTCAACCTGCGAAGGCTCAAACCCAGCAGAGCGAAAGAGTTCTTCGGGTGTGATTGGCGTTTTTTGTTCTCGGAGGATGTCAAGCAATGGACGGCGTGTCCTGTGAGTTTTCGAACGTGACTTCGGCATACGACTGCCTTTCGGTTTCGTGACTGTTGCATTACGCTCAACACGGATGCACTCAATTAGTGATGAAGCAGGTTCATCGGTTGGGTTCTGTGGGCTAAGATGACCGACAAAAGCTTCACGGAGCAGTGCCTGTCGGGTATCATCTGCCCGGATCAGCTGCTGTTCCAATGTCCTCCCCAGCTGCTCGGCCGCCGCGAAACGACGCGTGACCTCACTCACAATCGCTGACTGCTCCTCGAACGGAGGTAAAGGCAGTGCGATGGACTTAATTTCTCACAAATTCAACCGCGGCCGTCCGATACCATGAATCAACTTGTCCGTGCGCTCTCGAACAGGCGGAGAGTTGAGAGCCCACATAACGTATTTAGATGAAACGAATTCTGAAGCGACCTTGAACCTTATGCAGTCTGCTTTGACAATAGCAGGGCCAAGCCAATCAGGGATTGTGCAGGAGCGCGGTGCAGGCGTTCCGAGCGCGCGAATGACTAAATCACCTGCGTGGACAGCATAGTCCCCTAGCAATTGATAGTGCTTGCGACTGATGTGCGCCTTCTCGTCGATGAATTCACCGTCGCCAATATTTTGGAGTCGAACAACGCGTGGACCGGACTTGGTGTAATGAACAGTCTTGAGGTTCGATCCGAACGGCCCATCCGTTATGGACCGTTCCTCATGAGCTGCCAACTGGTCTACGGAGGCCCAAGACCAGCCTTGGGGAAGCTCTAGTGAATCCGCGATACGCGGCTCGACGGGTGGACGGTAGTTAGATCGCCACTTTTCGTCTTTCGGAGGTTTACCAGCAGTTTGTTGGCGTTCCAGCTCCGCCTCCTGCCAGCTCCTGCTTCGGGATTTGAGAAGACGCTGTAATAGCGCGTTGCCGGTTTCAATAGCTGGCTTTGTCTCCTTCCTTTGAGCATCGCGCCAATTCTTAGTCAGCTCACCGGTGACAGCAGTCCGAAGCACCGCAGCGCGATAGCGTTTGAGTCGTTCCTGCGCGCGATTGGTTGCCGTTACAGCGGTTTCCACTCCCGACAGGGCCGCTTTCATCTTTGCGACAATTCTGGCCTGCTCGGCAAGAGGAGGCAACAAAACCGGGAACCTTGCAAGCTTGTGAAAATCAACCCGTGGACGTTCGCCACTTGCCTGACCATTGGCGAAGATGACAAAGTCGTCGGAATTTAGTCGGGTACCGATGAATTCACTATTCAGCCATGCGCTTTTCGGAAAAACAATAAATTCCCCCGAGCAGAGTCCATCGAATTCGGCAATCCAAACCTTGTTAAGATAGGGACGCATCCTTGCATAAAGCACGTCACCTTCTGAAAAGCGGACTGACGAACTGCGAACCTGGTATGCATATCCATGTCCTTTGAGCCTCATGGTTTTGGGCTCAATGTGTTCAAGTCCTACGAATGGAATCTCTGGATTCTCTGATGGCAACGCACGGGCGCGCAATGGCTCGACAATCTCACCAAGCGTTGTTTGGACCCATCCAATCGGGAGTTTCTCTGGCATTTAGTACTTTCAGTATGCGATTGATTCTTCAACGTTTATATCTCTTAAATCCTCGCCCTGTCACGACGAAACGTGAATTCGCACTTGCGGTACACTCCCTTATTTTACCCTCTTCCTCCCTGCCTTCCGCTCGGTGCTGTCACACCAGAGGTTGGCTTTGCGACCAGATTAGTAACGAGAAACGCGCTTCTCGTCACTCATATCGAGGCAATGCTCGTGGTATTCAAGCCTCGTAGCTAGTACCTTGAACCACATGCGACCGCCAACCCTTATCTAAAAGAGCTTGGACGTATTTGCAAGAGCCCTTCAGAGGCACTAGACAATCTGCCTGATTTAGCGAGAGGTCGCAATTTTGGCGAGTCACAGGTCATTCGTTGACAAACCATCTCCCCTATGTAGACTATCGACTATGGGTATTGGATCACCGCAAGTCACGACACAGACGCTTAGCATTTTGAGCGCATTTTTGACGTGTCCAGACCAGGAGCTTGCTGGAGCTGACATCGCCAAGAAGACCGGTCTGAAATCAGGGACTCTC
>Ga0206836_10181_pt1 | contig 16156 bp, 14 predicted proteins | sample Alteio_BWOrgCont_28_FD_152871 | JGI IMG/M metagenome (GOLD analysis project Ga0206836, IMG submission 152871) | Enriched cells from forest soil in Barre Woods Harvard Forest LTER site, Petersham, Massachusetts, United States -... | ecosystem: Environmental > Terrestrial > Soil > Temperate forest >...
CTTTTCTGATAGGGGCAGAACGTCCTACGGCCGCGTTGACACCATTCGCACCGCCCGCAAGTTTCTTGAATCCATGCGGTGCCCACTCGATCGCCTACTTTTCGGTGCGTAACATCGGGCGCCACGGCCACGATCTCGCCCACGGGCTCGTGACCCAAAATTCGAGGGAATTGCCCCGGAATGTGTCCCAGAGTTTCGTGCACGTCGGTATAACAGATGCCGCTTGCGTGCATCTTCACCAGGACTTGATTGGGGCCCGGTTGTGGTTGGGGGACCTCTTTTACTTGCCACGAACCGCTCACAGCAGGTACGACTGCAGCTTGCATATTGTCTTCCTCCCAAGCCGATTCGATGCGGGCGTCTGGGGAATTGGCACGCGTAACTTACACTGAGAGCCGTGGCGTAATCTTCGCGCCCCAACGATGCGGCCGTCGTTCAGAATGTTTCCTCGGCTGCGTCGCAAAGTGCGGTCCATGAGAGCAAATGCCGTCTTGCCTGTCCCTGGAAATCGCCGGCAAGCGTTCTATAAAGAGCTTGACGGGAAAGCGACGCTCCACCCAATCGAGCCGTATCTGTCCCTAACCCTTGCCGGAAATGGTCGTTTCCAGCGCGATCCGACTGCGCGGGATCCTGCGAAAGAGTTCGTCGATTCCTTTCGGCGCTGCCGGTAGGTTGTACTCGCCAATCACTTCGCCCGCTTCATTCAAGCAATCATGGTATTGATCAGAGTCGCAGTCAGAACGAGATAATCGTACTCGATGACCAACGATGAAATCTTGAAATTAGCGAGCTTAATGGATCAGCGCGAGCGCCATAGGATTTGGCGCTATAGGATTTGGGTAGACGTATGCCCTCCGCCGCAGAAGTTAGAGTGCCCACAGATAACGAACTCCGGGACGAGTCCGGCTCTCGGAGCGGGTTGGGACGTGATGCTTGTCCAGAGTAGTAAAGGTTCTGTCGTGCTTGCCCGCGATGCGAACGGAACAATTATGCGCAAGACTGATGGCGTCCCAGAGACGTGGGAAGTGGTTAGAGACGAAGAGAGCTTACGGGTCTGCCGGAAATGCTTTGACGACCTGGATAAATCGCGCGAAGAAAAACCGGCTGCCGAGGATACGGCGACTTTCGACTAAGAGACTCCGGGCCGCGGGCCGCACCTTTATTGGGCCAGTTTCCGAAAATCCCGCAGAGATCAGGTTTGACAAGGGAATCGAGCGGAGTGCGCCTCAACCTTTCGACTTCAGCCCTTCCGCTTTGAGGGGCAAGCCATGAAGAAGACTCTTGTAGCTGCGGTAGAGATTCTTGTAAGCGCACAACGGCAGGTCCAATAGTCCGGGCAAGGGATCGTCAGCCGCCATCAGGGCAAACTGAACAGGGCCGCGAAAAGACCGTAGATATCTTCTGAGAGTCAATCGACCAAGAAGCATTTCATGAATAGCAGCCGGAAAGTCCGTATTCATACGCATCCATCGAACACCTGCCTTGTTGGCCTGCTTCGGCACGGGCTCTCCAGTCATCATTCTCCACAGCAGATACGGAAAGTCGGTTCCTGCACGCGCGCCCAAGGCTGACCAGGTCCAGAGCCGGGGATTAATGTCTAGAAGCTTGAAGCGTCCGTTTCGAGAGTCAAACTTGTATTCCACTTCCACGAGACCGCTGTAACGGATGGCCGCCAGCAAGCGTTGGGAAGCCGCCGCAATCTCGGGGACGTCGAGTGTTTCCACAAACGAACTCGAATAGCCGAAGTCGATTGGATATTGGCGCGTTCGGCGTGCAGTGAGCGAAACAATAGGTTCACCGTCCCTGCAAAGCGCCGCATAAGAGAATTGGGATTCGCCAGCACCGGGAATCCGTTCCTGCAAGAGAATGAATTCAGGTGCAATCAGCTCCAGCGCTTCGCGGTATCGTGCAACAAGCTGATGGCGATTCGCCACTGGCCAGGCCTTGTCGGCCGTGAAGCGATTGACGGGAGCGTGCACAGCAGGTTTTAGAATGAGAGGAAAGGCTAGGTTACAGGTCCTGAGGTCCTCTTCGCTTGTGGGATATACCGTCCCTGGATGGTCAACTCGCTCCTGTGCGGCTAATCGATAGGTGAGCCGTTTGTCGTAAGCCCAGCGCAGGACGTCCCATTCCGGCGTAGACACACGGTAACGAGATGACAGCGTCGAGCGAAACTTTGAGAGAAAGGCGGCCGTTTCGTCGCCCGTTGGAAATAGCACCCACTGGCCGAGTTCGTGCCGCTCAGCCAGATTCAGCAGGTAATCGACTTGCGCTTCGCAATCACCGTTCGGCCAAGGCAAAGTCCGGCGCGCGTAACGAGAATAACTCGCTAGTTTGATGTTCGGCGGCGTTGCCAGCCAAACCGGCACGCCGCGGCGGCCCAAGCTCCTAGCAATCGTCAAGCCGTTGAGGTTTGCGCCTAAAACCAGGGCTCCGGTTGTTTCACTCATGGGTCGGACTCAGCCTGTGCAAGGTGCAGGTACGGTCATTACCTGAGCTATTAAGCAAGTTTGACCGATAGCGCTTCGCCAACCTCAACGGGTCGGACGCCAGTATTCCTGGCGACGCACCTGAGCAAAGCGCGCGAAGCGTAGTGTGTCCCAACGACAAATTGCATCAGCGGACCGAAACTCCAGACGGCTGGGGCTCCCAGAAAATGCAATCCAGGAACGGAAGATTCCAGCCCTTCACCGAGTCGCGGATACCCCTGGAAGCAATCGACGGCCTTCTCCAATTCCGGCGAAAAGAATTCGTACTTGGAAGCATCCACGCGATATCCAGTTCCTAGCAGGACGTGGTCGACCCTCCTCTCACTTCCGTCTTTCAGCCGCACTCGTACACGCTGGCCGGCGGCCGCCGCGGAAACCACGGAACAATCGAGGTTCATCGGCACATCTCGGAGGCGCGCCACCAGCCACCGTGCGCCTGCCGGACGGATCGATCGTCTACGCAACCAATCCTGTATCGGCCGCGGAAACCGCCTGACCAAATCCGGTCGCGCCACAATTTTGCTGATGCCCGCGGGACCCACATCGGTGGGAGCGTAGAGGAGCTTTGACACCGTCGATCCCAAGCGACGGCGAAATGTCCTCGATACCACGCCACCGAGCCAGCGAATCTTCAGCGTGCGCGCCAAGATTTCCACTTCCGCTCCGCTTTCATGCAATAAGGCGGCAGACTCCAAAGCGCTTTGGCCGCTGCCAACCACCAGGACCCGCTTTCCACGAAAGGTTCGTAGTTCACGATGCTCACAGGTGTGCGACACCAGCGAACCCGGAAGTCCCACAAATTGTGGTGGCCTCCAGGCGAAGCGGCCGATGCCCGCGGCGACAACGATACGGTCGGCGGTCACGGTTTCACGCGTTTCAAGAATGAGTCGAAAACCCTTGGCCTTAGGTTCGACCTGAGCGATCTTACGACGGTCCAAGTCCGGAGCTGCGCAGCGTTGGAACCACAACCCATAATCGATGAAACGGTCGAGCGGAACAGGGCTGGAAAAGTGATTCTGGCTTGCTGTTCGGTATGAGTCCAAGGTCAATGAGCAGTCAGGGTCGGCAATGTGGGACGCGGCCCAACCGGAGCGGAGCAGCATACCGACGGGCATGTTGCGTTCCCAAAAAGTCATTGGTTCGCCGAAAGTTCGCACATCCAATCCCTTTACGGCTCGCAAGTGGGCGGTCGCCGACAGCCCGTAAGGCCCTGCCCCGATAACTGCCACATCGCATGAATTTCGTCTCGGGAAGCGCGACCAACTCGTCATGTCTCGCTCCTGATTTAAAGTTTTCTATTTCTCAACACCCTGGCCGACGACTCTCCTAGGGATATTCTTTCGACACGCCATCTATCAAACCGCGTGGATGCTCGGAGAGACTCACTCCCGCGGCACGAGTTGATTCAGTCGCCGGCCAGCTGCTGTCGCGCGGCTTTCAGGGCATTGGGATCGTGAGTCCATTCGGTCCAGGTCACTGCGATTGGACGAACAACAGAGTTCAGGAAATCCGTTTCACCTGCCAGTTCGCGCAGCCGGAAGAGAGAAAATAGTCGAGAGACCGTCCGTCTACAATCCGGCTTTGACCTTACACAACCTGGGAGAATTCCGTGCGGAGCAGAAGCCAATTCTTGATCGCGCTTCTACCAGTTCCGCGTACCTATGTCTAGCTGCACAATGAGATGGGCGCTTCGGGGATGGACTTTCGTCTTCGAATTGAAAGTAGGCGCCCCTTAGGGAGCTCACTTTCGGCGAGGCGAATTGTGGCATTGGTAAGACGTACCCAACCCCAGCTCTGCTTTTTAGCCAGCGGGGGCAGGTTACACCAATGTAGTCTCACCTCACTAATTCCACCGGACATCCTTCGGGTGTTCATTGTACTCGCGGCTTTTCCTCGGCTAGGTACCCTTTCTAGGTAGTGGGCGACTTTGAAAGTCGCCCACTACCCCTTTCTACCGTACTTATGTTTCAGTACCGCACAAGATTATCATTCTAAGCCACTTATAGTGTGCGCTCACTCAGGGCACTAGTACCTTGTGATCACGGCCCCGCTGCAAATCGTCAACCTCAGAGCTGGCCGAAGGGGACCGGCGCTCCTTGCGGTCGCCGACTCCATCGTGCTCCGGCCCGCAACCTGCTCTTGAGCTCGGCCCGCTCTCGAGCTCGGGAGGGACATGCGGTGGCGATCATGATCCAAATCGCATCTACTATTTTATCGCGGCCTCAACGAGCGCTGTGGATGAGAGGCGAATCGCGGCCCGATTTTGCTTGCCGGCGGAATATGAGGGCGCAGTTCGGGGTAACGTTGCCGGATTGGGAGACGCAACTGCGTGCGGTGGTTTCGTTTGCGGTCGCGCCGAAGGCGAAAGCCTCAGGTCTCGCCTGCGAAATGCACTGGCGCGACCTGAGCTACAAACCTTCGACGTCCGTGACTGCGCGCCGGGCAGACCGTGCCGAGAGAACGGCGCGGCCACTTCGCTCAGAATGACAACGGCTGGGAAGGCAACGATACGGCGCGAGATTGAAGAAGGGCTAGGCCTCTCCGGGCGCGCAAGCAGTTCGGGGAAGGAAGTTAGTCGGAAGCCGTAGGAACCGTAGGAACGTCGGCCGGCGCGGTGACGACCGTTGACGAGCGCTTCGGCGGCAGTCCCGCCTGGCGGATTTTATAGAGGAGCGCACGGTAGCTGATGCGGAGATCGCTGGCGGCGCGCTTGCGATTCCAGCGATTCGCTTCCAGGGCGCTGAGAATAATCTTGCGCTCGAGCTGCTGCACGGCTTTGCGCGTGACCGTCTTCAGGTGGATCGGGCCGCTGATGGGCAGTTCGGTGGAGATCGGGGCGCGTTCCCAATTGGTAAGCTCCGCGGCGATGGCTTCTTCCGAACCCAGGATGACGTAGCGCTCCATCAGGTTTTCCAACTCGCGAATATTTCCGGGCCAATTGTGCTTCTCAAGAAGGGTTACCAGCGACGCGGAGATGGGGCGCGCGGCACTATTGTGGCGCTTGCGGTGCCGTTCGTAGAAGTGCGCGGCCAACCCAGGTACGTCTTCGATGCGCGCGCGGAGGCCGGGCAGATCTACCTTGGCAACATTAATTCTATAGTAAAGATCGGAGCGGAACCTGCCGGCGGCAATCTCATGTTCGAGTGGACGATTGGTGGCACAGATAATCCGAATCTGGACGGTGACATCTTCCCTGCCGCCGATGCGGCAGAATTGGGAGTCTTGGAGCAACTGGAGGAGCTTAGCCTGAAGGCCCATATCGATTTCGTCGATGCCGTCCAGAAAAAGCGTGCCCGCATTGGCCAACTCGACGCGACCCGGCTTGCTGGTGTACGCGCCGGTAAAGGCTCCTTTTTCATAGCCAAAGAGCTCGCTTTCGAGCAGTGTTCCAGGAATCGCGGCGCAATTGACGTTGACAAAGGGCCCGTCGGCAACCGCCGACCGGGAATGAATGTAGCGGGCCAGGACTCCCTTGCCGGTGCCGCTTTCGCCCTGGATGAGCAACGGGACGGTGGTCGCAGCGAACTTCTGGATTTTCTGTTGACATATCTGCATGAGGGCCGAGGACCCAAAAATCACTTCCTCGGGCGGAAAGTCTTCTACGCGAAGCGTGAACGAAACCCTTTGTGTACCAGCCAAGGCCACCTGTCAGCTCCCCCGAAAACGAAAGTTTGAAACTCCCCCGGGTAGTGGTTAGCACATGGAACGCCAAACTTTTGTACGGGTATCTATCCCTCATCGTTGTATGGCACGAGGTGGAACGGGCATAAGATAAGCCTTGTAATATGAGGCGGCTGGCAATTTTGGGCGGTCGGACGGGAAATATCTGGAATCGGGAAGCGGCTGAGGGGAAAAGGTTTGCCTATATTAGGAAGGGCGATTCAGATTCCTTGCCAAATTTTCCTTTCAGGAGCTGCCATTCACTTGGCGAGTAAAGGGACAGGAGCGGCCTGTTGCGGATGCCAGGCCGCAACAGTCCCAGTAGGTGGATAGGAACATCTAACGCTGGCTGAGCATTTCGGACGCTTTGGCGGCGATCCTTTGCTCGTAAACTGAACAGTCCAGGAGGATTTAGACATGCGGTATCTGGTGACAGGCGGGGCCGGCTTCATCGGTTCGAATACGGTGGACGAATTGGTGCGCCGGGGGCACGGCGTCACCGTGCTCGACGACCTGTCCGCCGGCAAGGAAGCAAACCTGGAAAAGGTCCGGCAGCAGATCACCTTCATTCGCGGAAGCATTACAGACCGGGAGGTGGTGGAAAAGGCATGCCAAGGCGCCGATTACGTGCTTCACCTGGCAGCGCGCACGTCGGTGCCGCGTTCGGTGAAGCAGCCCGTGGAAACGAATCAGATCAACGTAGACGGCACCTTGAACGTTCTGGTGGCGGCGCGAGACGCAGGTGTGCGCCGCGTCGTATTCGCCAGCTCTTCTTCGATCTACGGAGACACTCCAACGCTACCGAAGCACGAAGGCATGCCGCCCGCGCCTATTTCTCCCTACGGCGTTACGAAGCTGGTTGGCGAACTGTACGGGCGCGTTTTTCACCGCACCTACGGGCTGGATTTCGTGGCGCTGCGCTATTTCAACGTCTTTGGCCCGCGGCAGGATCCCGGCTCGCCTTACTCGGGAGTGCTTTCGCTATTCATCGCCGCGATGCGCAATGGCGGCGAACCTAATGTATTCGGCGACGGAGAGCAGTCGCGCGATTTCACATTTGTGCAGAACGTGGTGACAGCGAATCTGCAAGCCTGCGAGACTCCGGGCATTGGCGGCCGGGCGTTCAATCTCGGGACTGGGGGCCGTTACACGCTGAACTATACGTTGCAGCTCCTGGAGGGGTTCGCGGGAAGGCCGGCAAAAGCGAAGCACGGTCCGCCGCGCGAAGGCGATATCCGCGATTCGCAGGCGGACATTTCACTTGCTGCCCAGAGCTTCGGATATAAACCGCAGGTCGAGTTCGAAGAGGGTCTACGCAAGACTTGGGATTGGTACACGTCGCAGGGCTAGCGGCCGACGCGAGTTGCTATTCCGCCTTTGCCTAGGCTGCCATTTCTCTGGGCTGTAACGCCAAGGCGAGCACCGCGCCGATGGCGCACAGCAGCGACATCTGGATGGCTCCAGCGAATACCCAACCCCCATGGCTGGCTAAAGCGCGAATCAAATAACCGCCAAACGCGGCACCGCCGTACAGGCTGGTGACGAACATGCCCGATCCTTTGCTGGACAGGCCGCTCTGAAGCGACTTCACGTGATAGGCCGCCAGACACACATAAAGCACCGCGCTGCCCACCACACCGTAGATGCAGCTCATGATTTCGCGCGTCAGGACCGAAGCGCCTTGCTGGAAGAACAGGTAACCGAGCACGGCAATGCAAAGGAATGCCGCGCACAAGACGAGTCGAGGAGGAAACCGATCGCCCACCCAGCCGCCGGCAATGGAAGTTAACGCACCGATGGCGAAGAAGCCGACGACGACTCCCGCGCGCGTCGGCGTATAGTGCAGAGTTTCCTGAAGGAAAGAGGCATAGTTCCCCAAGAATCCATACATGCTGAGACCATGGATGACGCAGAGGATGGCGAGAACAACGGTGTTTCGGTTCACCAGGCCCGCGGCACCGCCGGCCGCCGCACGGGCGTGAGCCATGCGTCGCGTCTCGCTGAACCAGGGACGCACCGTGGCGGCGACGATCGCGACCATCACGAAACCGAACAGCCCGAACGCAAGCATGGGCGCGCGCCAATTGCCATATTTTGTAAGCAACACGCCGGCCAGAGAGGACCCCACGAAACCACCTATGCCGTAGCAAAAATTCACGGAGCCGATGGCGGCCGCCTGGTAGGTGGCAAAATAACTGGCCGCCAGGGCGAACATCGAGGTAGCCAGCATGGCCATGCCGATGCCTTGCGCGGCGAGGCACAAGAGCATTCCCCAAAATCCGTGTGTGATCGTGGTCAGAGCCGTGGCGCCGGAAAATATGCCAATCCCTACCAACATTACGGATTTGCGCGAAAGGTGCGAAAGAATATAGCCCGTGGTGAGCCCGCCGACACCCAGGCCGAGCGTGAAGATCGTGGTGAGCAACCCGGTAATCGCCGGCGAAAAGGCGAACTCACGCCGGACATATGGGGCGATGACCGGGAAGAGATAGCGGTCGGCGGCCATTAACACGTAAGAGAGAAGCAAAACGCAATACATCGCGATGGCGACGGAACGCGCGCCTGCTTGCTCGCGGGGAGCGGCGCTTACGCCGATCGCGGATACCTGGGTATTGTTCATTGCCGGTTCCTCTTAATTGCAGCGGAGTATACGCCACAAGACAAGGTTTGGGAAAGGATGGACGCCGATTACGGATGGCGCTCTTGCGGGCAGATGAATGAAAAAAGGCTAATTCCGCTGAGCCGGGACCCAATCGGGCTGGGCAAATTCGACGCCCCAGAAGCGCGGCGCCGGGGTGAGAAATTCGATGCCGATACGGCGACCCTTGTCGCAATCGTCGCCGAGGTAGACCACGCGGCACTCCAGCTCGTCCTGAGTGAAGGGATTGGTAAGCACCAGGATGGATCCGAGTTCGAGATCCTGGGCAAGGTACAACAGCCCGCCATGAGCATTGACGACGATGGTTTCGGTGGCCTCGCGGAAGCGGCGGCCCCGCTGGTTCTTGCCGGCGAGCTTCACGCGAATGCGCGTGAAGACGCGAGAACTGCGGCGTTCGCGTTCGTAAACGAGAGTGGACATGACCCATTCATGGTCGGGTAAAGGCGGAGGAGGGTCAATCGCAGGCGCGCTGGGCGTTTCCTCGCGGCTAACTGGCCGAGGGGACAGGGCGCGGAGCGCCTTGCAGCGCAGCAAGTTGGCTCTTAGAATCGGGACGCCGCAGGAGGGTCGATGGAACTGAATGAATACATTGAACGCAAGCACAACGAACACCTGACCGATCTATACGAATTTTTGCGCATTCCGAGCGTCAGCGCACAAGCGGAGCGCAAACAGGACGTGGAGCGCGCGGCGCAATGGGTGGCCGAGCGGTTGCGTCGGGTGGGGCTGGACGGCGTCGAAATTGTCCCCACGAAAATGCATCCGGTGGTTTATGGCGAATCCCTGCAAGCGCCCGGGAAGCCCACGGTGCTTTTTTACGGGCACTACGACGTGCAGCCGCCCGAGCCGCTGGAGCTGTGGACTTCGCCCGCATTCGAGCCCACCGTGCGCGACGGCAATCTCTATGGGCGGGGCACGGCGGACGATAAGGGCCAAGTGCACATTCATATTCGGGCGCTGGACGCATTGCGGCAGACGGCCGGGAAACTCCCGATCAACCTCAAAGTGATCATCGAGGGCGAAGAGGAGGTGGGCAGCGAGAACCTTTGGGACTATGTGAACAAGAACAAGGCAAAGCTCAAGTCCGACGCGCTCGTCGTTTCGGACACCTCCATGCTGGCCCGCGGGGTGCCCTCGATTACTTACGGTCTGCGCGGGCTGAACTACTATCAGGTGGACATCACCGGACCGGCGCAGGATTTGCACTCGGGCGTCTTCGGGGGCGCGGTTCCCAATCCCCTCACGATACTGACGGAACTATTTGCCAAGCTGCACGATAAGAATTTCCGAGTCAGCGTGCCGGGTTTCTACGATGACGTCGCAATCGTCTCGCGAGCCGAGCGCAAGGCCCTCAACAGCCTGCCTTTCAAAGAGAAGGAGTTCCGGAAGACGGTGGGCGCACCTGCGCTATGCGGCGAAAAGGGCTACACGGTGGTGGAACAGCTGTGGTGCAGGCCCACGCTGGAGCTCAACGGAATTTGGGGCGGGTACATGGGGGAAGGAGCAAAAACGGTGATTCCCTCGAAGGCGCATGCCAAGTTCTCCACGCGCCTGGTGCCGAACCAGGATCCCGGCAAAATAGCGCGGCTCGTCGAACGGCATATACGCAAGCTGCTTCCGAAGCAGGTGAGCTGCGAGTTTCGGGTGCTGAGCACGGGCAAACCGTGGGTCGCGCCCTACACGCATCCGTTCTTTGAAGTGGCTCACGATGCGTTGGAAAAGGGATTCGGCAAGCGCGCGGTCTTCATACGGGAGGGCGGATCGATTCCGTTCGTCACGCAAATGTACGATACGTTCCAGGTGCCCTGCCTGCTTTTGGGTTTCGGCTTGCCCGACGAAAACGCGCATGCCCCTGACGAGCACATCCTGCTCGAAAACTATTTTGGGGGAATAAAGGCAGTGGCTAGTTTCTATCAGGGATTGGGCAGGCTGTAGCTTTAGCTACCCGGCGGGGCCCTCCATTTTTGGAGACGCCGCATAGGAGAGAGGCGCGCGCGGGCTTGCCGCGCGCGGCGAAACTGTGCCGAAACGGTTCTAAGGAGACCGAGAACGAGCGAGAGAAAAACTCGCAGATTAGAGAACTATCAATTTTCCGGGGTTTTTTTGCATTTTCTCTTGCGTTGCGAGGAGACTCTCTTTATAGTGTCGCGCGTGCGCGGCCCAGGTTCGGGCCTCCACAAAAGGCTCGAATCATTTGGAACGCTGGAGGAGGAAAGAAAATCGAGATGGCAAAGCCGATGAGCAAGTCGAAGGTCGTGGGCTTTCTAGCGGATAAGTTAGAAACGCCGAGAAAGACGGTCAATAGCTTTTTTGAAGAGCTCTTCAAGCTCGCGGTGAAAGAGTGCAAGGGCAGCGCAGGAAAATTCGTAATACCCAACCTGGGGCGCGCGGTGAAGGCGCATCGCAAGGCGCGCATGGGCCGGAATCCGCAGACCGGCGAGGCGATCAAGATCAAAGCAAAGACAGTGGTGCGATTGCGACCCGCGAAAGCGTTCAAAGACGCCGTCCTGGGCTAATCGTCCCCAAAATAGAGCATCTCCCTATCGAATTGAGTCGGTAGAAGTGTGCTTTGGATGTGGCGGCCGGGCCGAACCGTGGACGTAGAGCCGGCCGCCACATCGATCTGCCTAGCTAACTGCCGCCAGAGCGATCCGACCCATTGGGCCCCACCTGAGGACTCCACACCCGCAATAGTGGCATAATAGTTCGGGAACCCTATGACAAGCCCTCCGGCACCCTCAGGCTTATTAGCCGACCTCTACGAGTTAACGATGGCTGCGGGGTACCTCGAGACGCATTTCGAGGCGCGCGCCACGTTCGAGCTTTTCGTGCGAAGCCTGCCAGCAAGGCGAAACTTTCTGGTGAGCGCCGGTTTGGAGCAAGCCCTCGAGTTCCTAGAGACAGTGCGGTTCGGCAAAGAGGATATCGCCTACCTTCGCAGGCACCCGGCTTTTGCCGGAATCAGCGGCAATTTTTTCGATTTCCTGGCGGAATTCCGTTTCTCCGGCGACGTGTGGGGGCTGCCGGAAGGGACCATCTGCTTTCCGGGCGAGCCGCTTCTGCGGATTACGGCTCCGATCGCCGAAGCACAAATCATGGAAACGGCGCTGCTGGCAACGGTGAGTTTCCAGACTATGGTTGCGTCCAAGGCCGCGCGAGTGGCCAAGGCAGCCGCCGGACGCCCCGTCGTGGAGTTCGGCGCGCGGCGGGCCCACGGCACCGAATCGGGCGTTCTAGCCGCCCGAGCGGCATATATCGGCGGATGCCTGGGCACCTCTAACGTGCGGGCCGGGCAGTTATTCGGCATTCCCACCTACGGGACGCAAGCGCATTCCTGGATCATGGCGCACGATAAAGAAGAGGAAGCGTTTGCCCAGTTCATGGACCTTTTCCCGCAGCATTCCGTGCTGCTTCTGGATACCTATGAAGTGCATGCCGCGCTCGAGAAGATCATCGCGATGGGACGCAAACCTCGCGGCGTGCGGCTGGATAGCGGCGACCTGGGCGCCGACAGCACCTGGGTGCGGCGCCGGCTGGACGAAAACGGGTGGGGCGACGTGGAGATTTTCATGTCCGGCGACCTCGACGAGGAGCGTATTTCCTTACTGCTCGACGCGGGCGCTCGCGTAGACACCTTTGGCGTAGGCACTTCGCTCTCGACTTCATCCGATGCGCCATCGCTGGGCGTGCTCTACAAACTGGCTGAAGTGGAACGAGGCGGCGAAGTGCTGGAGGCTGCCAAGTTCACGGCCACGAAAGTAACTTATCCCGGGCGCAAGCAGGTCTACCGGCAGACCGATTCGGCAGGCAATTACGCGGGCGATGTGATTGCCCTGGAGAACGAGAGCATGCCGGGCGAGCCGCTCCTCATTCCCGTGATGCGTGGTGGAAAACGGGTGAGTCCTGCCGCACCTTTGGCGGAATCTCAACGGCGCTGCCAATCACAGTTGGAGCGCTTGCCCGCTGCTTTGCGCGCACTGGCGGTCGCCGAACACCCTTACCCTGTGCGGCATAGCGCGCGGCTGGAGGCCCTGCTGGAAGAGGTTCGCGAGCGGACGATGCGAACGGTGGCGCGGTAGCAGGAGCTTCGCCCTGGTTTCCCGCAAAGTCATCTTCTGGGACGTCGATACTCAGACCGATTTCATGCTGCCGGGCGGCAATCTTTATGTTCCCGGCGCTGAAAAGCTCATTCCCAATCTAAAGCTTCTGACCGAGCAGGCCCGCAAAAACCGCGTCTTTCTCGTTTCCGACGCGTGCGTCCACGCGCCGGACGACCCGGAGTTTCAACGATTTCCGCCGCACTGCGTTCGCGGCACCCGTGGCGCGGAAATCATCGCGGAGACCGTCGCCGACCGATTTTTAATCCTGCCGAATCGCCGGGAAGCGACGGTTCCCAACGATCTATCGCCCTATCAGCAAGTGATTCTCGAGAAGCAAACTCTGGATGTATTCGATAATCCACACACCGAAACGGTGATCGACCGGCTCAAGCAATTTACAGATGCCGATGCGGAGTTCGTGGTTTTCGGAGTGGTTACGGAATATTGCGTGCGTTGCGCCGCCAAAGGCTTGCTGGGACGCGGCCGGCGCGTGGCCCTGGTGAATGACGCCATTAGGACATTGAAAGCGGAGGATGGAGAGAGCGCATTGGCGGAGATGCAGGCGATGGGCGCCAGGATGACCACGACCCGCGAGGCGATCGACTGGCTGGCTGCGTCGAAAGCAAAGAAAGAGTGAGATGGTGATCGGAGGACGAGAGGCGATCAAAGGGTCTTGATGTAAGAGATCAATGCGCGGACCTGCCCGGGCTTGAGGGTTTCCTTGAAGCCGGGCATATCTTTCCCTCCCTCTTCAATCCATTTGGCCAAGCCGAGATCGGTAACCTTCCTGCCACCCGAAAAAGAGCGAGCGTAGAGGCCCTTCAGGCCCACAGAGATCTTTTGCGCTCTGCTATCAGCGTAATGGCAGGAGGCGCAGTGCTGGCGAAACAAACCCTGGCCCTGAGATCTCAGTAACACGGAAGCGCCGGCGGCCGAATTTGCGCCTGGGCTGGTGCGCACCGACTGAGCAAAGCCGGAGATTGCGCAAAAAACGAGCCCTGCGGCGGCGGCCGAGGAGCCCCACACGCGCGCGAGACGGCGGGAGCTTGAAAGCTTCTCGTAAATTATCCCCTTCTTCAAATCCACCTCAGTGCGAATCCGCCAATGAAGAATCGGCAGGGGCAGTGGGCTTGAGCAGCATATTGTAAATCCACATCAGCAGCGTTGTGGCGAATCCGATCGCGGACACGACCCACCACATCTCTTGGGGGCGATGGAGAACGTCGCCGAAATAATGCACCAAATATCCTCCCAATTTTCCGCCGATAAGATAGCCGATGGCGACCGGAAGAAAGGCAAATCCCATGTAAGTCCCTTGCTGCCCGGGGGGCGCCAAACGGGACACATATTCATAATAGCGAGGCGATTGCATGATTTCGCCCAGCGCCAGAACGAAGAGGGAGGCGATCACGAACCCCGTGCTGGCGTGCAGCAGGAGAATGAGCCAAGAAAAACTGGAGATGAGAATGCCGAGGGTCATGGCCTTAAACGCCGGGATTCGGCGCGTGAGATAGCTCACCACGATCTGAAAGGCGATCACGGTGGCCGGATCGACGGATAGCAAAAGATCGATCTTGGCGTTCGGATCCACATATCCGCGGAGAAAAAGAGGCAGGGCGATGAACTCCTGCCAGAAAACGATCCAGAAGCCCGAGAAGATCAGCAGAAAGGCGAGGAAGGGCAGATTGGCGAAAACGACGAACATGTTTCGCAGCGCCGCGGCCACGGTGGGAACATTTGACTCACCGGCACGCGTGGGCTCGCGGTAAAAAATCAAAGTGGCAAAAAACATGGCGAACACGCATAAGGCCGACACCCGAAATACATTTTCAATCCCCAGCGAGCGGCGCACGAGAAAAGCGGTGATGGGCCCAAGCATCCCGCCAATATTAACCAGCGTGTAGTAGATCGAATATCCGATCGATCGGACGGACTCGCTGGAGGCGCGCGCCGTCGTTCCGGCGACCGAGGGCTTCACGATGGAGGGGCCAAGCGCCGGAACCATGAGTACGATCAAAACGACCCAGAAAAGTGGGAGCCTCTCCCGCAGCGGGGCCATCCAAGACGCGGAGAGAGAGCCCATCAGAAAATATCCAACCGCGAGGGTGAGGTAAGCCAAGGCCAGCGATCTGCGGAAGCCGAAGCGATCCGCCAGGCTGCCGCCGAGGATGGGCAGAAACCAAACAGCGAATCCAAACACTCCCATGAGCGTTCCGGTTTGCTCGGTGGAGAGGTGCAGGGATTCGTGAAGGAAAATCGCCAGCACCGCGGCTTGCGCGTAATAGGCCAGGCGCTCAAAAAGCTCGGTGATGTTGGCCACCCAGAAAGCAGGTTCGAAGCCACGCCGAATTTCTCTCAGACGATCCTTGAGATTCGGAGGAGGCTTCAGCGGCCGGGGCTCTGCGGTTTTCATAGGGACGGTGGCTATCTTATAAGATAAGCTGGTCAAGTATTGAACGGGCATAGACGGGCATTAGACGGAATTACACAGGGATCACTCGGGGACCACGCGGGCAACCCGCATCGAATGAATCAAAAACTGCCGTCCATAGTTATCGTTGGCCGACCCAACGTGGGCAAGTCCACGCTTTTCAATCGCCTAACCAGCACGCGCAGGTCGATCGTGACGGATGAGCCGGGAATCACTCGGGATCGCATCTACGGCCCCGCTCTGTGGCATGGGCGGCCATTTGAAGTGGTCGATACGGGAGGCTTGCTACCCAATGACCGCGCCGCCATCCCGCGCGAGATTTTCCGGCAAGCACAAACGGCCATCGCGGATGCCACCACGCTGGTTCTGGTGGTGGACGCACGGGCCGGGGTGACTCCCCTTGATCTGGAACTTGCGGGCCTGATGCGGCAGACGGGCAAACCCTTTGTGGTGGCCGTGAACAAGGTCGACACGATGCGGCAGGAGGACCTCGCCGCTCAGTTCTACGAAATCGGCGTGGATGTTTTTCCCGTTTCGGCGGAACACGGTTTGGGCGTTGACCTTCTTCTCGACGCTCTGACAGCCGAGTTTGACAAGACGCCCGAAGCCGAAAGCGTCCCGGAGGAAAGAACGGAAGTTCAAGTGGCCATTATCGGCCGGCCGAATGTGGGAAAGTCCACACTCATGAATGAATTAGCCGGGGCGGAGCGCTCGATTGTGTCCGACCAACCCGGCACGACGCGCGACGTGGTGGATACGCTCGTCATGCGCGGCGGCAAGAGCTATCGCTTCATCGATACGGCGGGTATCCGGCGCA
>Ga0206836_10183_pt1 | contig 16047 bp, 12 predicted proteins | sample Alteio_BWOrgCont_28_FD_152871 | JGI IMG/M metagenome (GOLD analysis project Ga0206836, IMG submission 152871) | Enriched cells from forest soil in Barre Woods Harvard Forest LTER site, Petersham, Massachusetts, United States -... | ecosystem: Environmental > Terrestrial > Soil > Temperate forest >...
CTTCATAGAATCCAAACTTACCCGGTGTAATTTGGGCGGTTGAAATATCCACCACCGCCGCGCCCTGGGGTGTGAAATAAAAATCATTCAGCTTCAATCCCTCCGGAACAGGAACTTGATCCTTTCCCGTTCGAGGTCCATTAAAAAAGGCTAAAAGCAGCTGCCGCATCTGATTAATACGGGTTTTACTTTGATAAATGGTGGTCTGCACATTAAAAAGTTTACCGTTATCCATTTCGACCATTTTGATATAAACCTTCACGGGTTTATCACCCGCGTCAAACAAAGGCGAACTATTAGCGCTGTGGCCCAAATCAGTGCTTTTCATTTTTCCATGAAACTTTAAAAACCAAAACAAGCCCAATGCCACAGCAAAAATCAAAATCACCAACAAAATTATTTTGACGGTTGGAAATTTGCCGTTCATTTGGACGCTCCCGGCGCCGACGGTTTCAAGGCAACTCCCAAATATTCGCCCACACCTTGAACCACTTTAGCGGCGAACTCGTCCATAGCGGCTACCGCGGCGAACTTTTTCAGATCAGTAGTTGAGGTTAAAAATAATGGCGTTATTACCACAGCGGGTTTTGATAGATACCTTAAACTTTGATGGGGTAAACAGGCCACCTTGCCATAAGGTGAAACCACCTCACCGGCTGTTCCACGGCTGTCCGAAAGGTCCGACAAAGCGATGTTGGCTCCCAGCTTTTGCGCGATGTCTCGGACCAGTTTAAGACTGGCGTGATATTGAACCGGCGTAATCGCTCCCAAAGGTTGAATCGCGTCCGCCTCCGCCGCGGCAGTTTGATTAGGCGGCTCCACCACCAAGAAAGGCCCACTTTGAGTGCCAGTCCATTCCCGATCCGTGTGAATCACCAAAACCAGCTTGGCGTTCGAAGTGTTAATGATGTTCATCCGTTTTTCCGGATCCAGTTCCTCATCCGAGTCGCGGGTCATCAATACCTGATAGCCGGCCGCCTCAAAAGCTTTGTCCAGCGCCAGAGCTGTTTTTAAGTTCCATTCTTTCTCTACTTCAGAACCTTCTTTACTGCCCTCGTCACGACCTCCATGGCCAGGATCAATCACCACTTGTGGTTTGGTTTCCATGTCGGCCTTGGCATAACGGCCGCCACCCAACAATAAAATCAAAACCACCCATAGATAAAAAATAAATGAATAAGACTTATTCAAACTGGAACCTTTGGAAGTGAATTGGCTGCGAGAAACCCTATCTATTTGCTGGGAAGCGTCCCCATGGAGCGAAACTTCTTATATCGTTGATCCTCTAAGGCAGTAGGTGATAACCCCGCCAAGGCTTTCAAATGCTTCTCTAAGGCTTTTTTCAAGTTTTGCGCGGACTGATCAATATCCGTATGGGCTCCACCTTCGGGTTCAGGCACAATTTCATCAATAATTTTGAAGGCCAGCATATCCGGAGCTGTCATTTTCATTAAATCGGCCGCTTCTTGCATCCGGGCCCTGTCATTCCAAAGAATGGCCGCAAAACCTTCAGGGGAAATAACAGAATAAATAGCGTTTTCCATCATCAAAACTTTATTGGCGACCCCTATTCCCAAAGCTCCTCCGCTGCCGCCCTCCCCAATGATGACGGTGATGATTGGCACTTTTAACTTGGCCATTTCGAGAAGGTTGCGGGCAATGGCTTCGGCCTGGCCGCGCTCTTCAGCGCCCAAACCGGGGTAAGCCCCGGGCGTATCGATAAAAGTGATCACCGGTCTTTTAAATTTCTCGGCTATTTTCATAATCCGCAAGGCTTTGCGGTATCCCTCGGGATGGGGCATGGCAAAATTACGGCGTATGTTTTCTTTGGTGTCCCTGCCCTTTTGCTGGCCGATCACCACCACCGGATGGCCGTTCAAATAGGCAAAACCTGAAATAATGGCATTATCATCACCAAAAGCGCGGTCGCCATGAACCTCAGTAAATTCAGTGAAGCACTTTTCCAGGTAATCCAGCGTAAAAGGCCTTTGGGGATGACGGGCCAACTGCACCCTTTTCCAGGCGAGGGAATTAGCTGTTTCCGCCTTGGAAGGTTTCTTTTGGGTTTTCAATGGTTTCGACCTTTCAGAAAAATGTGGCTCATTATAAGGGGGTATCCAGAGCACTAGCAACGCTCAACTTTCGATTTAAACCCATCGTAATCTTTGAAAATAATCAAAAAAACAACGCTTGGCAGACACCCACTAAGTCCAGTTTCATTTTTAAAACCTTGTGAAGAACATATGAATCTTTATAATTTTCACTTCTTAAATTCTCAGGCGATTTTACAAAAGGCCCTATGCCTAAAAAGACACTCTACATTCTGATTTTTCTGTCCCTTTTCCTCTTACGCCTGGGTTTTGGCCTGGCTCTTCCTTTTTGGCCCGACGATCAGCTTCAGGCCTACCTGGTGGGTTTAAAAAGTTTTACCACCGGCACATGGCCTTATTTCGGCCCGGATTTAGGCGGATCTGAAACTACCCATTTCAACCAAATCCCAGGCGCCTTGGAAGGTTTGATGGTTGCTCTTCCTCTCAAGGTCTGGCCCATTCCTGAGTCCCCACTTATTTTCCTGAATCTCATCACGACCCTCTCCATCGCTCTCTTCGCCTGGTATTGTTCCAAACGATTGCCACGCCTCCCCTTTCCTTTTATTTTTATTCTCATGTCGGTTCTTCCCTGGACGCTGCACGAAAACGCCGGCATCATTACCCGCTCCTGGTGCCTTTTTGGATGTATTTTGTTTTTTATTGGCTTTTTCGAGTCTCTTCCCGGCTTCAGCCTTAAAATTCTCAAACCTAGCCAAAGTAATGCCCTCATGGGGTTTGGGGTTCTTTGGTTGGCCCAGTTTCATATGTCGTGGATATATCTGGTCGTTTTTTTCGGTCTCTCTCTTTTCATGCAGGGAAAAGAAAAAATATCTTCGGCTTTTTCAGCCGTTTTGTTTTTTGTTTTAGGTAGCCTGCCCATGGCAGCCCTGATCCTGCCCACCTTGATTCAGTATCACGGATTTCCCCATGGCAACAATTCCGGCAGTTACACCACACTTTTTTGTTGGGACAATTTCAAACAGTGTTTCCAAATCCTGGCGCGTTGGTTATCCCTGGCCTCTTTTGAAATGCCTGTGTTTCTGGATCCCCCCGGTATCCCGGGTTTTGATAACTGGGGCTTAGCTTCCGGTCCCCATTGGGATGGTTGGGCATGGCCGCCATCCTTTCGACCCGGTCATAGCACCGAAGCGCGAATTGAGTTTCTCATGGGATCACCCTTCATGTTCTACCCTGGTATCTTTCTCTGGATTGTTGGTCTGCTTCAGGCCATCGCCCTTCTGATCATGGGGTTTATCAAGAAGCATGAATTGAAAGACTGGAATTCAGTACGATTACTGAGTCTATTCACTTTCATCATTATTTGGATGAGCTTTTGGTTTACCTACAAATGGCCTCTGTCCCACATCCCTTACGACGGCACTTTCCCTTTGGTTTTTCTCTATTCCCTCTATTGCTGGAACAATTTGGCTTCTTTCAAAGGCTGGAGAATTTTCGGAGTCGTTTTTCTCTCAGCGGCCATCCTATTTCAAACCGCTTATGCTTGGCGCATTTACCCCGTTTTTTCGATTTACAGAGATAGGAATAAAATCGTCCACGCGATTCAGGAGAAGAATTATCACCTGGTCGGAGAGCGCCGTGCCTACGGTTATTACTAATCGGTTTTCGGCTTCATAAACTCCACAAAAATGGGCCTTTTAGCCCTAAAGCCGTGTTAACTTATAAGACCCAATGGCTAAATAAAATCCCGAGGTTTTTATGCTGGTGAAATATCAAACCGCTTTTCTTTTTTTATCTCTGTCCCTCATTCTCGCTACGTCTTCGTATGCGGACAACACCACCTTATTGAATGTTTCCTACGACCCTACCGGCGAGTTTTATCAAGAGTACAACCAGGCCTTCGCCAAATATTGGAAAACCAAAACGGGACAAGATGTTACTATTCACCAGTCCCATGGCGGTTCTGGCAAACAAGCCCGTGCCGTTATTGAGGGTTTAGAAGCGGATGTGGTCACCCTGGCCCTGGCTTACGATATTGACGCCATTTCCCAAAAAGCCAAGCTCTTGCCCGCTAACTGGCAAAGCCGTTTGCCTCATAACAGCTCCCCTTATACTTCCACCATTGTCTTCTTGGTTCGAAAAGGAAACCCCAAAGGCATTAAAGATTGGGATGATCTGGTTAAATCCGGCGTTTCCATTGTGACACCCAACCCCAAAACCGGCGGGGCATCCCGATGGAACTTCTTGGCCGCCTGGGGCTATGCCCATAAAAAGTATGGAACCGATGAAGCGGCCCGTGATTTTGTCACCAAGTTTTATAAAAATGTCACGGTTATGGATTCGGGTTCCAGAGGTTCCACCACCTCTTTCGCCCAACGGGGTTTGGGCGATGTTTTGGTCACTTGGGAAAACGAGGCCTATCTTGCCTCCAAAGAGTTTCCGGACGAACACTTCGAGGTCATCGCGCCTTCTTTAAGCATCTTGGCCGAACCCTCCGTCGCCTGGGTTGACAAGGTCACCGAAAAACACGGCACTGCCGATTTAGCCCAAGCTTATTTGCATTATCTATATTCCCCCGAAGGTCAAAACCTTATCGCCAAATATCACTTTCGTCCCAGCAACACGAAAGCCTTAAGAAAATATGCCAGCGAGTTCCCTTCCATGCAAATGTTCACCATTGATGACGTCTTCGGCGGATGGAAAAAAGCCCAAGCCACCTATTTTGCGGATGGCGGTATTTTCGACCAGCTTTATTCAAACCATTAATCTCAGGTGCCTAATGAAAATCAAAAGCGTCTCCTTGCTTCTTATTTTCAGTCTCGGAATGTCCGGGTGCGGCTCCAATCCCATTAACCATAATCTGACCCCCACCCCGCCCATGGGTTGGAACTCCTGGAACAAATTTGGCTGCGGCATCAGTTTCCTTTTAGCCCGTGAAATGGCTGACGCTATGGTTTCGAGCGGCATGAAAGACGTCGGTTATCAATATGTCATCTTGGATGACTGCTGGCAGTTGGCGGAACGGCATAATGGTCACCTGGTTCCCAACCCCGAGACCTTCCCTAATGGCATTAAGCCCTTAGCCGATTATCTGCACGCGCATGGCTTAAAACTGGGTATTTACAGCGACCGGGGCCGCCTGACCTGCGAAAACAAAGCCGGTTCTTACGATCACGAAACCACGGATGTCCAAGATTTTGCCGACTGGGGTGTGGACTATGTGAAATACGACAACTGCAACCCCGCCTTTCTCTCAAACCAAATCGAGGATTACAAACGCATGCGAGAATGCCTCAATAATTGCGGCCGGCCTATTGTGTTTAGCATTTGCTGTTGGGGTTTCGCGGATTGGATGCCATCCGTTGGGGATTTATGGCGCACCACCGGCGACATTACGGACAAATGGGACCGGTTTGTGGAACTGGTGGATACCAACCAACAATATGCTTCTTATTGTTCCCCGTCCCATTGGAACGACCCCGACATGCTGGAAATCGGCAACGGCGGCATGACCGATGTGGAATACCGCTCGCAATTCAACATGTGGGCCATCATGGCCGCCCCGTTGATCGCAGGCAATGACCTTCGTACGATGAGCCCAGCCACCTTGGAAACCCTGACAAATAAAGAAGTGATCGCCGTGGATCAAGACCCTCTGGGCCAGCAAGGCACCATGGTGGAATCCAGCGACAAAGACCTGCTCATTTACGCCAAGAACTTGTCTAACCCACATGAAAAGGCGGTTGTGTTGTTTAATCGCACCGCCTATGGCGCGAAAATGACGGTTCATTGGAAAGCGATTGGATTGGCGGAAGGCAAAGCGAAGGTTCGAGACCTTTGGATGCATAAGGATTTAGGAGAGTTTAAGGACAGCTATAAGGTTTATGTACCGAGCCACGGGAGTGCGATGTTGAAAGTCTTTCAAAATTAATTGATTTTGCCCCATCGATACATTTTTGCGATTCCGTTTATATAATCCGCATTAAGTTCATAGATTTTTTCATTTTCCAAATTCACAAAACCTTCCTCCACCGGAATAATCGCCAGCAATTTATAAGACGAACTAAACTTGCCAATTTCGCAATTAGTCTCCCAGTAACCCGTCAATTTGTCTCCGTAATGCTTACCAACTTTCATATACATGACATATACATTCCCTTTTCGATCTATCGAATATGGCCTTTCATACTTATACTCGCCAACATAAGCGGGAATATTAATATTCGGTTTTGAATAGAACCCGGGGGCAGCGCCTTCCTTCTCACATATTTTTCCATCTCTAGTCTTATCGACATCTTTAAAAAATACTTTTTGCTTCACTTCCGAATCACTTTGCGGAAGCTTAAAGATAATACTTCCATCATCCTCACTGAAAACTATTCCGTCCGAAAAGCCCAACTCTCTTGAAATACGATGGGTCGAAAATGTTTTTAATAAATTTCCATCTTTGTCCAAAAATACAAATCGCCCTTTTAGAGAATTTGGTGGATAAACCAATATATTTCCACTCTCGTCCACCAAAATAGAATGGTTAGTATTGGTATCAGGGTTTTTAAACTTTATTTTTTTATCGAACTCCCATTTTCGTCGAACACTTCAATAAGATCTGCGCCATCATGAAAGACGTAATAATTTTCTTTTCCATCCACAAAAAAATCGATCGGGCTCGATTTATCAATTTTCAAATCAAAAATAAATTTCTTTTCATATTTTTCTTTCGCTGTTGTGTCATCGCTCCAAAGGCAGACAGGAAAACCGAAAACCAAGATTAGGCCTAGAAAACAAATTTTTTCAATCGTTATTTTAAGCTTCATTAAATTTATGGCACCTCAAGCCAAACCACCGCAAGGGGCGGTAAAGACAAAACAATCGAATGCGGCAAACCATGCCAACCTAAATCCGTTGAGTGAAGACCGCCATTATTGCCAAAATTACTGCCGCCATAGTTGTGAGAGTCCGTATTGAGTATCTCTTTATAGTAACCCTGCTTCGGTACACCTACCCGGTAATCGGTTCGAATCATGGGTGAAAAGTTAGCCACTATCAAAACTTGTCGGCCTGTGGAAGGTGACTTGCGTAAAAAGGCCACAATGTTTTCATTGGCATTGCTGGCATCTACCCATTGGAACCCGGTGTGTTCCACATCCGCTTCCCAGAAGGCGGGGTTTTCTTTATAAATCGCGTTGAGATCTTTCACCAAATCCATCGAGCGCCAATGGTCGGCCCATTGGGTTAAATGCCAATCCAGGCTCGTATCGTGGTTCCATTCCCTAAACTGGCCAAATTCACTGCCCATAAACAAAAGCTTCTTACCTGGGTGGGCCCACATATAGGCCAGCAAAGCCCTTAAGTTGGCGAACTTTTGCCAGCGATCGCCCGGCATTTTGTCGATCAGCGACCCCTTGCCGTGCACCACTTCGTCATGTGAGATGGGTAAAATAAAGTTTTCGGTCCAGGCATAAAGAAAACCAAAGGTCAGGTTGTTGTGGTCATGCTTACGGTAAATACAGTCCCGACTGAAGTAGTGTAACGTGTCATGCATCCAGCCCATGTTCCATTTAAAACCAAAACCCAGCCCGCCGGTATAAGTGGGGCGGCTGACCCCCGGCCAAGCGGTAGACTCTTCCGCGATCATCAAAACCCCGGGAAACTGGGTAAAGGCCAGCTCATTGAGCTGTTTCAAGAAGTGAACGGCCTCTAGGTTCTCACGTCCACCGTGAACGTTGGGAACCCATTCCCCTTCTTTACGGCTGTAATCCAGATAAAGCATGGAAGCCACCGCGTCCAAGCGCAGTCCGTCAATGTGATATTCAGACAGCCAAAAAAGAGCGTTCGACAAAAGAAAATTACGCACTTCATTGCGGCCAAAGTTGAAAACGTAAGTGCCCCAATCGGGGTGTTCCCCTTGCCGAGGATCTTGATGTTCATAAAGAGCGGTGCCATCAAAACGGCCTAAGGAGAACTCATCTTTCGGAAAATGCGCCGGAACCCAATCCAAAATAACGCCGATACCCTGTCGATGCAGATAATCGACCAAAAACTTAAAGTCGTCCGGTTTGCCAAATCGAGAGGTTGGGGCGAAATAAGAGGTCACTTGATAGCCCCAGGAACCGCCAAAAGGATGTTCCATAACCGGCATAAACTCCACGTGGGTGAAACCCATATCTTTCACATACTCAGCCAATTGATAAGCCAGTTCCTGATAGGTCAGAGGCCGATTGCCCTGCTCGGGAATCCGACGCCAGGATTCTAAGTGAACTTCATAAATTGACAGGGGCCGACGTAATGAATCATGTTGAGCGCGTTTTTCCATCCACTCTTGATCCAAAAACTCATACTTCGATTGATAAATTACTGAGGCAGTGAGAGGGGGATGCTCCGTGGCAAAAGCATAAGGATCTGCCTTTAAAAGACACTGCCCATTTTCAGCGTGAATCTCAAACTTGTAATTAGAACCTTGCTGCAACTCGGGAATGAACAGTTCCCAAATACCCGAATTGCCCATGCAACGCATGGTGTGAAGACGGCCATCCCAACCGTTAAAGTCGCCGACCACGCTGACGCTTCGGGCGGCTGGCGCCCAAACCGCGAAGGAAAAACCATCCACGCCCTGCCAGTTTTTAAAGTGCGCGCCTAATTTTTCATGGAGACGGTCGTGGTTACCTTCCCCCAGTAAGTAAAGATCCACATCGCCCAAGGTGGGCCAAAAAGCATAGGGATCCCAGTAGGTAAAAACCCGCTTAGCGTCATATTCCACCCTGACCCGATAAGGACCATTGTGACCCGTCTGGGGTAGATAGGCCTCAAAAAGACCTGAAGTTTGAAACTGGGTTAGAGAAACTTCTTTACCTTCAAATAAAGCGGTGACCTTTTTGGCGTTGGGTCTGAAAACCCGAATAACCATGCCGTCATCATCGGGATGAAGGCCAAAAAAGGAGTGGGGATCTTTAAGAGTAAAGGATAAAAACCATTCAAAAGCCTGAGCGGGAGGCTTGGACGGGGCTGGGGCTGGTTGTTGTTTTTTGCGGGGTGCCATGAACCTGTCCTCGATTCAAATCAAAGACGAAACCAACCCAACTACCTTAACACAGACCCTAAAAGCTTTGCGATAACTACCATTTATCCTAACAAACCACCCAGATTCGCTTTTTTCATCGCTTCAGCGTTGATGCTCAATAGATGTTCGGTCTTGAGCTCCAGCAGATCGGACAACTCCACTAAGTTTTTAAAATCAAAAGGCTTTTCCGCCGCCTTAAAAACCGCTTCTTGTGCCAGATATAGACTGGCGGACAACCCCAGCTTTTTAGCTAATTGAACCACCGCGATAGAAGCTTTGATATTTTCCGCCGTTGGTTTTTCCATGGCTCCCTCGACAATTTCGGTGATCAAATTACGGAAAGTGTGTTCCGCCACGAACCTGTCAATTTGATAACCATGCTGGGTTACCCCATCCGCCAACTCGATCATGTTGCGGTAAGCATCCGGGTCTTTAAACCATTCTTTTTTCTGCATTTCTTCCTCAAACAACTTACCGAAAGTGAATTCGGCCGCTGCTTTGATTTCTTTTGGCAGTTCAAAACCCACGGATTGAAGCATCTCCAAATTGCGGCGATTATCCTCATACAAACGAACGTACTGTTCAGAAAAGTGATCAACCAATGAACCATAAATTTCTTTAAAGATTTTTTGTTTGTTTTCAGGGAGCAGCTGTTCCACGCCAAATTCTTCCGGCCCAAACTCTTCCTGCATCACTCTTAACAACTTGGGCAAAGAAACCAGATAAAACTGTTCCCACAGGCTTTTAGCCGCCTTGTCATAGTTTTCTTTACGGATATAAGGCCGAAGAGCGCCATGAAAATCGATGCCGCCCAAATGCAATGCCGCGAAAGCGTATCGGAAATGCTGGCGCGTCATGGCCTCTTGCAGAAACACATGGCCCGTCATGAGTTTAAAACGGCCATGCTCTTCTTTGCGCGCGTCCTCAATTTGATAAATAAACCCGCCCGCCGTGCCCTTATCCAACGTGTGATTGACCAGCGAAGATATCGCCAAATGAGCCACTACGCCTTGGGGACGAACACGGGTCGGTTCCGAAAAACGGCGGTAAACATCAGCGCCGGTACCATATTCGGGAATATTGCTCTTCGCTTCAGAAAGAATTTCTAAAAAGGTATTTTCGGGCGAGGGGTAACCTAAAGTTTCCAATAAATCGAAAATACGGGCGGCATACTTGAGCACCTGAGTAGTTTCGATACCGGATATCTCGTTAAAAAACCAGGCGCAACTGGTGTACATCAACATGGCGTTGTGTTGAATTTCCAGCTGGGTCAATGCTTGGACAATTTCCAACTCGGACAATTCCCGTCCCGCGTGTTTCTCTAAAAACTCCTTACGAGAGGCCTCTGGATCTAAAACCAGCTGAATATATTCGTTTCTGGCGGCCCATGGATCGATAAACAGTTTTCCTCGTTGCTCTTCAAAATAAACGCTCACGATGTCCCGAACGTGATCAAAAGCGTGACGCAAGGGTCCCCGCCAGGCTTGATTCCAGCCTTCTCGGGCCCCGGTTTGACAGCCGCAATCCCGGTACCACCGTCCCACGCCATGAGCGCAGCTCCAGGCGGTTCCATTACCATCCGGACCGGTTTTAATCTCCACTTCGGTGGTCGGGGGATTCTTTTCAAGATAGGCCGCATAGTTAGTAACCCAATAACCCCGCTGACCCGCTTCCTCTTGTAAAGCATAAGCTAAACTGCGGTCGCCAAACTTCGTATGGTGACCATAGCTTTCCCCATCGGTAGCGGTTTGAACAATGCGGCCTTCGCCGCCGCCCACCCGGGCGATACGATCGATGAGGGCCTGGCTGGAACCGAGAACTCCCTCAAAAGCCACTCCGCGGGCGATATCTTTGTCATAAAAGAAAATATCAATAAACCTTCTCGAACCATCGCGGTGAAAATAACGGTAAGGCACACCCGGATCAATACTGCCATTGGAGACATCATGCCAGTCACCGCCCGAAAGCGGGCGAACCTGCTGGGCTTGTTCGGGCGAAAGAATTAAATATTTCATGCCTTCATCGATCAGCACGGAAAGAGTGGCGTCATTGCAGGCCGTCTCAGGCAGCCACATCGACTCCGGCTCCCGCTCGAAACGGTGTTTAAAATCCGCTATTCCCCACTTCACCTGTGTCAAACGGTCAGCGTCATTACAAAGCGGAAGAATGCTGTGGTTGTATCCCTGAGCGATCGCGTTGCCGTGTCCGTTATTGTGCTTAGCGCTCTCTTTATCCGATTCTAAAATTCGTTTATAGGTCGCTGGATGATAAACCTCCATCCAGGACAAAAGGGTCGGGCCAAAATTGAAGCTGATGTATTCGTAGTTGTTGATAATATTTTCGATGAGGCCTGTTTTGAGATCAAAAACCCGGGCAAAGGCGTTGGGCCGGTAACATTCGTAATAAACCCTGTCGTTCCAATTGGGAAAGGGTTGGGCGCTAGGTTGGTCGTCAATCACGCCCGTCCAGGGATTTTCCCTTGGCGGTTGGTAAAAATGTCCGTGAATCACAAGTGCGGTCGGCATGAAACCTCGAATCGTTGTATTAATCAATTACTGGATAGATTTTAATCGCAAAAAACCCGATTAGGTCAACTATTGCTCAATTTAAGTTCGGCAGATACCAAACGCGCCCAAATTTTCGGATACCCACATGATAGTCCTTTTGAATTTCCCGCACTACCGTTGGCGGCAGCAAGTATTGTTCAGGGATGTCATATAACTCAATAGTCGCGAATTTTTTTGATCTAATTTCTTGAAGTAGTGGTTCTTCTGCCCAAAAACCTTGGTGAACCATCGCGGTATATTCATAGGGTTGAATCCATATTTTTTTGCCCGCCATCAGCGGCAAATCCGAATCCAAAGCTAAGTGTTCACCCGGAAGAGTATAAATTGTAAGCGCCTCTTTCTTTGTCAAAACGGAATCGTTTGTCGGCAGATCGGGCCATTGGCCTCGAAAATTCATCAGCAATCCCGCCAACATCAATAAAATAAATACCCAGGAAAAGCCCGCCCTTATCTTTTCACTCACCCAGGGACGGAAATCCGAGAAGAAATAACACTCGCCAACGAAAAACATTCCATAAAGTACAAACTCCAGCCAATAATTTTCCGCTCCGCCGCCACGCCCCAATGACATCAAATTAAAGATTGAAATCAAAATTTGTACGCTCAGAAGAAGAGACGTCTTTTTGAAAAAACAAACGATCAACACCAACAAGGCCAAACAGCCAACTTCCCTCAAAAAATCATTGGAAAGCCAATACCATAAGGTTTTCCATTGATACCCCGTATTGAGCCATCGAACTGTGTGATCATAAAACAAACCGTGACTTTGATTATTTTCAAAAACACAAACTGGCAGGACAACCGCCATGGCAGTTAAAAAGAAAATAGCGAAATCTTTCCACCGCTTCTTTGCCAAAGAATAAATTCCGTAAGTTCCAACCAGTGAATAAGCGCTTTGTTTCAGAAGTAAGGCCGACCCATTTAAAATACCCGCCGCGAACAACAACCATTTCATTTTTGAGTTTTCAGTGAATCGATAAAGCAAAAGAAAAGCCACGAAATTCACGAATAAATAAAGCGTATCCGGGCGGACCATCGTGCCCCATCGGGCCCAACTGGGAAAACATAAAAACAGAGAACCCAGCAGCAAAGCCGGTACCGCTCCCCATCTTTTCCAACCCCACCCCATCATCAAAAAACCGCAGCCCAGATATCCTACAAAAGCTAAAAACCGGCCCGGAAACCACAGATTGGAACACAATTTGATCAGTGGGGCTTCCAGCCAATAAAACAACGGCGGATAAGCCGTATAAAGAAAAGGCCCCCCTTTGGAAATATCCAGATAAAGGCTGTCGCCTCGAAGCAATATCAACGCCCGTTCCACATTAATGGCGTCGCTTTGTTGGAGTTGAAATAAGAAATTAAGGCGCTGGAGAAGAACAGGCAGGCCACAAAGAAAATAGCCGGAAGCGACGAGAGCCATCACTCCTAAGAGAACCTGCTGAAGTGAGGCTGGGCGTTTAATACGGAGAATAGAGACTTCCTTTGCCGACAAATCTATTCGACGATCATTCCTGCGGCGACGGTATTGTTGGTGATTTCATCAATCAAAATGAAGTTTCCCGTGTTGCGGTTTTTCGAATAGACATCGTAAAACAATGGTTTCAAGGTTTGAATTTTTACCCTGGCGATGTCGTTGAGGCCAAGTTGATCAACCTTTTCTTTTTCGAGGGTATTGATGTTGGTGCGGTACTCAATATCAGTCACCATGATTTTAATGATTTGAGTTGTATGTTTAATCGAGTATTTCTTTTTGAGTGACAACGGTTCGCTGACCATCCAGCAAAGTTCCGCGGTGATTTTATTGGAAGACTTGGGCAGATTATCCGGATGAACCAGCATATCGCCCCGGGAAACATCCACTTCATCGGTTAACCGTAAAGTCACCGACATGGGCGGAAAGGCTTCATCAATTTCACCGTCAAAAGTATCTATCGCCTTGACGGTCGACTGAACCCCCGATGGCAGAACAGTGATTTCATCCCCTTTTTTCACCACACCCGAGGCCACCCGGCCCGCGAAACCCCGATAGTCCAAGTTCGGCCTCAAAACAGTTTGAACTGGAAAACGAAAGTCACTCAAATTCGCGTCGTGGCTAATTTCAACTTTTTCTAAGTACTCCAACAATGTGGGGCCTTTATACCAATTCATATGCTCGCTGGGCTTGACTACGTTATCGCCCTTCAAGGCAGAGATAGGAATAACTTCGAGTTCTTTAATGCCAATTTGCCGGGCAAAGACTTCGTAATCTTTTTTAATTTTTTCATAAACTTCTTGGGAAAAGTTAACCAGATCCATTTTATTAATCGCCACCGTCACATGGGGAATCCCCAATAAAGAAGCGATAAACCCATGACGGCGGGATTGGGTCATCACTCCATTGCGGGCATCAATCAGCACAATCGCCAAGTTAGCGGTCGAGGCACCCGTCACCATATTGCGGGTGTATTGTTCGTGTCCCGGAGTATCAGCGATGATGAACTTGCGGTTAGCGGTCGCGAAATAGCGATAAGCCACATCAATGGTAATTCCCTGTTCGCGTTCCGCGGACAGCCCATCCGTAATTAAGGCCAGATCGATATCTTCTCCGCCCTTTTTCGCGGACGTTCTGCGTATGGCATCCAGTTGGTCCTCGAACACGCCTTTAGAGTCAAACAAAAGGCGACCAATGAGGGTCGATTTGCCGTCATCCACCGAACCCGCGGTGGTAAAGCGGAGCAAGTCCATCTTGGCGTAGTCGAGTTGGGATTGAGTGTCGATCGCCATTAGAAATACCCTTCTTTTTTCTTTTGTTCCATCGAGTTATCCGAACCATGGTCAATAATCCGGTTTTCTCTTTCGCTTTTACGGGTCGTAATGAGGTCCGCGATAATTCCATCCAAATCGGTCACTTCGGATTCAATGGCTCCCGTACAGGACATACAGCCCAGCGACCTAAAGCGAACCGGCATATCCACGATTTCATCACCAGGCAATACGGGAATATGAGAGACCCAGGGAATTAACAGACCCTTGCGTTTAATGATCTTGCGCCGATGGGTGAAATAAATAGGTACCACCGGAATTTGCTCCATCTTGATATAAAGCCATATATCCAGCTCCGTCCAGTTAGACAAGGGAAACACCCGGATGGATTCCCCTTCATTCAGTTGAGAGTTATAAAGGTCCCACAGTTCGGGTCTTTGATTCTTAGGATCCCACTGGCCAAAAGCGTCTCTAAAGGAGTAAACCCGTTCTTTTGCCCTGGATTTCTCTTCTTCCCGACGGGCTCCGCCGAAAGCGGCGTCATAGCCATATTTATTGAGGGAGTCCAGTAAGCCTTGTGTTTTTAAAAGACCACAGCATTTTTGAACGCCATATTTAAAAGGACTGGCTCCGTCCGCGATAGCGGCTTCGTTACGCTCTACAATCAGCTTGGCCCCAATGTCTTGAATAAACTTGTCACGAAACTCATACATTTCAGGGAATTTATAGCCCGTATCCACATGCAACAGCGGAAAAGGAATCTTGCCGGGGGCAAAGGCCTTTTGAGCCAGCCGAACCATGACACTGGAGTCTTTACCCACCGAATAAAGCATGACAGGGTTTTTAAACTCAGCCGCCACTTCACGGATAATAAAGATACTTTCCGCTTCGAGCTGCTTGAGATGAGACAAGGTTTTGATTTCCATCTGCGTTGACATAGGTTCCTGATTGTTCTTTTAGATGATCATGGATACGGCGAGGGGCAAAATCCAGGCTCCCAGGCCAAAAAGCCTAACAAAAGTACACTTTTTCACGTTTTAAGACAACAGCAAAGCCAAAACTAGGTTATTCCGGTTTAGCGTAGTTTAAAAACATAAGCGAAAGGAACGCCTTCCCTTTCTACCACATAGATTACTTTTTGAGGGTCCACTTGGCTTTGCCTATTCCATCGGGTATTCACGATGTAATAATCCGCAGCTTTGAAATCCGCCCATCGCATATTGGGTGAAAAATAATGCCCCGATTGAAAAGCAGATCCTTCGGCATTGATGGTGTAAAGCCTTCGTGGGTCGTTCGCCGCGTGATCTTTCAGCCATTCCGTTGCCTCTTTATAACTTGTGCCGGCATACTCAGTTTCAAACTTACCTGCCGCTCCTTTTAACCCGCCTATCGCTTCGTTGAAATAAGTATATTCATAAGGGTGTAACTGAACCATTTGCCAGACAACTCCAAAGCCGTTTAACACCACCAGCGCTGTCAAAAGCCATTTAATTTTCAACCCAGTTTGGAAAACATCAAGAAAAACCAAACAAGCCAATATCGAAAGAATCGGCTCTAAAAAAAGATAATGCCGGATTCCATCGTAAATATTCGGTTTCAAAACCAAATAAACCAAAAGATGAAAAACCAA
>Ga0206836_10184_pt1 | contig 16009 bp, 15 predicted proteins | sample Alteio_BWOrgCont_28_FD_152871 | JGI IMG/M metagenome (GOLD analysis project Ga0206836, IMG submission 152871) | Enriched cells from forest soil in Barre Woods Harvard Forest LTER site, Petersham, Massachusetts, United States -... | ecosystem: Environmental > Terrestrial > Soil > Temperate forest >...
AGAAGGTAGTATTTTTAGTGTTCCCTTATCTCTTGCCAAAATATCAACTATCACTGTCTTTGAGCCAGAAGCAACTAAATGCTCTAATGCCGTATCAATAGCTCTCATTTCTTCATATAGATGAGGGGCCAAATCTACGACCTTCTACGTAAATACAAAGTCAGACTTATCGCTTTTTGAATTGCCAGACTTACCACTCGTTGATACTGCAGAACTTACTCCTGCACCTCCTACAGCTACTACCGGAATTACATCAGTATTTATCCCAAATCTTATAACGCTTGCAGTAGTGGACGGATCACGATAACGTTCTGTATAAACAGGATCATTCAAATCAGCCTCATACTCTCTAAACTCAAATGTATTGGGAGTTATAGAGCTAGCTCTGATTTCATCATATATATCAGGAGCAGCAGCTTCTACAACATCAACTCCAGCAACTTTTACTTTCATTTTTTATTTACTTTTTTATTAATTATTATCCAAAACTCTAATATACAACTTTAGGTTTAGGAACATGAGGCTATTGTAGCATAAAAATATGTAAATAAAATGAATTTATGTTGCCTATTTGATTGTTTGCTGTTGATGTTATTTTTTCTTGCATTATTGGTTAGGTCCATACATGACGTTTATGCTTTATTAAACGTTCTTCTTACTAGCTTTAGTTTTTTGTTTTTTTATAAATCTCTCACAGAAAACTTACAAAAACATAAAACACTATAACTCTTAAAACCTTGTCTCTACAAAAAACAATTCTTTACAGGAGACTTATTATTAAACGTGCGATAGAAGAGCGTTAATGCGTGATACTATAGGTTTGGGAAACCACTATGTTACAGTCTTAAAGCTCATAGACGTTTACGAGTAAGTGAACAACCTGATTGTATATCGTATCAACGATAAAACTAAGACAGTAAGCATTATTGCTATTAAACATCGTAAAATACTTATGATATGTGAGGTTCACAGATATCTTTACAATTTTTATGATAATATTTTTTGGAAAGTGTAGATCTACAAGTTTAAGAATCCAAAAGATTCTTTAATTTTACAAATTGTTTGTAATGCAGTTTTAGAAGCCTTTTCTTTTCCATTTCGTAAAGTTTGCTGTAAAAATCCTTTATCAGATGAATATTGGTGATATTTCAATGAAATTGGTCCAAGATTTTCTGACACTATTTCTGCAAGGTCATTCTTAAATTTTGCGAACCCGTGTCCTATATATGAGTTCACAATAGTTTCAATTTTTTTGCCGCTAAACTCTCCATATATTTCAAGTAGATTTGCTATTTCTGGTCTAGATTCTTCATATGAAATATATTCTAAAGAATCTGTTTTAGCTTTTTTTATTTTCTCTACAATTTCATCTCTACTATCTCCTAAATTGATTCTACTATGACCTGATGTATCGGATTTACTCATTTTCTTTGTCCCATCTCTCAGGCTCTTGACTCTTGTAGTATTGCCTTGAATTAAAGGTTCTGGAACCTTAAGTAATTCTTTGCCGAATTTTCTATTTACAGCGCCGGCTATATCACGAGCAAGCTCTATATGTTGTTTCTGATCCTCACCAACAGGTACAAAATCAGCATTATATAGTAGAATATCTGCGGTCATAAGTACTGGGTAGGTAAAAAGGCCAGAAGATGCTATTTCCTGATTTTTTCCAGCCTTATCTTTAAATTGAGTCATCCTTTTTAGCCATCCTATTGGTGTCATGCAATTTAGGATCCAAGAAAGTTCAGCATGTTCTTTAACATCTGATTGTGCAAAAATTGTAGTTTTTTTAGGATCAAGGCCGGAAGCAAGATATGCTGCGGTTGAGTTATAGATGGAGTTTCTTAAATTATCTGGATCTTGAGGTATAGTGATTGCATGTAGATCTGCAAGAAAGAAAAAACAATCAAATTCTTCTTGCATATTGACCCAATGTTTTATAGCTCCAAGATAATTCCCTAAATGAAGGCTACCTGTTGCTTGCACGCCTGAAATGGCTCTTTTTTTTTGCATTTTTCCTCTGTATTAATTTCATAGGAATCATAGTATTATCATTAATTTTCTCAATGATGAAGTTGTAAAAACTTTTATTTCTTATATTTTTACTACGAAACAAATTATTTGGACACTATGAAAACTCAAGATTTTGATTATAAGTTACCCCAAGAGTTAATTGCACAACATCCTCTAGACTCAAGGGATGATTCTAGGTTATTGGTACTTGATTCAACTGGCAAGCTTGTAGATTCCAATTTTTATGACATACATAATTTTCTACTGCCAGGAGATTTATTAGTTTTGAATGATAGTAAGGTTGTTAAAGCCTCACTGAACTTGAATAAAGCTGGTAAAAACATATATGTAATACTCAATAAACAGCTCACAAATACTATTTGGACTGGATTTGCAAAGCCTGGTAAAAAACTTTATATAGGAGATAATTTTGATTTTGATGGTAACCAGGTAATTATAAAAAATAAATTTGAAGATGGAACCGTAGAGTTTGAATTTGAACTTAAAACAGGGTTTACAGTTTTTGACTTCTTAGACATATATGGTTCTGTTCCACTACCTCCATATATTAGGAAAGGTGTCGCTGACTCATTAGATGAAGATACGTATCAATCGATTTTTGCAGAAAATTTAGGTTCGGTTGCAGCGCCAACGGCTGGGCTACATTTTACGGATCATGTCTTTGTTCAGTTAAATAAGAAGAATATAGATTATTGTTTTATAACATTGCATGTTGGGGCTGGAACTTACATGCCTGTAAAATCTGAAAATATTGATGAACACAGAATGCATAGTGAGTATGTTGAAATCTCGTCAATTGCTGCAGAAAAAATAAATAACGCAAAAAGAGAAGGCAGGAGAGTAATATCAGTAGGCACGACATCAACACGTGCATTGGAAGCAAGCGCAATAGAAAATGGAATGGTGAAGGCATCAAAATTCGAGACAGATATTTTTATCAAACCAGGTTTTGATTTTAAAGTTATAGATGGACTTATTACAAATTTCCATATACCAAAATCAACTCTTCTTATGCTCGTATCTAGCTTTATAGGTCATAAGAATATTATGAATATTTATAGTCATGCAATTGCTAATAAATATAGATTTTATAGTTATGGTGATGCAATGTTAGTAATAAAAAATTTGAAATAAATGTCATTAAAATTTGAAATATTTTCGAAACATAAAAAATCACGTACTGGTCTCTTAAGAACAGCTCATGGGAACATTCAAACTCCTGCATTTATGCCAGTAGGAACACGTGGTACTGTAAAAGGTATACTCCCAGAAATAGTAGAACAAACGGGAGCTGAGATATTACTTGGAAATACTTATCATCTAATGCTAAAACCTGGAGCTGAAAGAGTTGCTCATCTTGGCGGACTTCATAAAATGATGAACTGGAATAAACCAATTCTTACTGATTCTGGAGGTTTTCAAGTTATGTCGCTTTCTTCTTTAAGAAAAATCACAGAAGATGGTGTATTGTTTAATTCACACATAGATGGGAGTAAACATATGTTAAGTCCGGAAACATCAACGAATATTCAGTATTTACTTGATAGTAACATAACAATGGCTTTTGATGAATGTTCACAATATCCTATAAGTCATGAAGATGCTGAAATTTCGATGGAGTTAACAAACAGATGGGCGGATAGGTCTAGAATAGCTTTTGTAAAAAGATATGGTTATGGTCAATTTGGTATCATACAAGGAAGTGTCTACCCTGATCTTAGAAAAAAATCTGCAGATTATATTACGAAGATTGGTTTTGATGGGTTTGCTATAGGAGGACTTGCGGTTGGAGAAGGCCAAGAAGTAATGTTTAATGTATTAGATTACCTACCTGATTTTATGCCAGAAAATAAACCCAGGTATTTGATGGGAGTTGGTAAACCTAGCGATATTATTGGAGCGGTAAAAAGAGGAGTCGATATGTTTGATTGTGTCATTCCCACACGTTCCGGTAGAAATGGACAAGCATTTACAAAAAATGGCACTATAAATATTAGAAATAGCAAATATATTAACGTTCAAAATCCTATAGAACATGATTGCGAATGTATTGCATGTACTAACTACTCTATGGCATATATACATTATTTGGTAAAGGTAGGTGAGATGCTAGGCGCTATTTTGATGACTATTCATAATCTGACATATTATCAAAATCTAATGAAAAGAATTAGAAATTATATTGACGAAGGTAGAGATTTTGACTTTCAAACTTAGTTCAAAATCAGATAGACTTGCAGTTTATATACATTGGCCTTTTTGTTTGAGCCTTTGTCCATATTGTGATTTTAACTCACATATAGCATCATCAGTAGATCACTCTGAATGGTCAAATTCTTATATAAAGGAACTAGAATATTACTTTCCTATAATTAGAGGGAAAAAAATTTCATCTATATTTTTTGGAGGTGGAACACCTTCACTAATGAGCCCACAAACAGTTAGTAATATTATTAATTTTCTCTCAAAATATGCAAAAATAGATAAAGAGGTAGAGATTTCATTGGAAGGAAACCCAACCTCGGCAGAGGCGAGAAAATTTCAAGAATTTCAAGCGGCTGGAGTTAACAGGCTGAGCCTTGGCATACAATCATTAATTGACTCTGACCTGAAATTATTGGGTAGAAAGCATAGTTCCGTAGAAGCAAAAAAAGCTATAGAAATTGCCAGACACTATTTTAAAAATTATTCATTTGATTTAATTTATTCGCGGCCGAATCAAACCCTTCAATTATGGGAAGCTGAATTAAAAGAAGCTTTATCATTGGCTGGGCAACATCTTTCTCTGTATCAATTAACAATAGAAAAAGGGACGCCATTTTATAAAATGTATAAAAATGGAACAATTATCTTGCCGGATGAAAATATAGCAGCAAATTTATATGACTTCACAAATGAAATTCTGTTGGAACACAAACTACATAGATATGAAATTTCTAATTATGCAAAAACAGGATATGAGTGCAGACACAATCTTGCTTACTGGAATTATGATGAATATCTTGGTATAGGTCCTGGAGCGCATAGTAGGATTAATGGACATGAAATTATGACATTTCATAATCCAATAAAATGGTTGAGAGAAATTAAAGATAATAATCATGCTATTCAAAAAAATACGAAACTCACAAGAGAAGAAATTATTACAGAGGTCACTATGATGATGTTTAGAATAGCTACCGGTCTGAATAGAGCAGAGTTTTTTAAAAAAACAGGTACAATATTTGAGAATATTTGCAACAAGGAATACTTAAATTTGCTGCTTGAAAGAAAGATAATGTTATATTCAGAAATAACAAATTCTTACTTTCTTTCCCACACTGGTATGAATATACATAGCTATATTATTCCAAGATTGTTATATAACTAGGTCTTTTTATTGTTTATAATCAAGAGACTTGCGCAAATTGAGGGAATCGTTTAAAAAGCGATATTGACCTGAGTATATAGAGATGAAAAATGAACAATATATATAATGCAGTTGATTCAAATCCAAATTTTTCTGAAATTGAAACAAAGATCCTAGAATTCTGGAAGAAGAATAAATTATTTGAAAAATCTGTTTTATCAAGGCCATCAAAAATAGATGGTAAAAATAATGAATTCATATTTTATGATGGCCCTCCATTTGCAAATGGACTTCCTCATTATGGGCATCTTTTAACAGGTTTTGTTAAAGATACATACGCCAGATATCAGACTTCAAAAGGCAAAAGAGTAGAAAGAAGGTTTGGGTGGGATTGCCACGGACTTCCTGCTGAAATGGGCGCAGAAAAAGACCTAGGCATCTCAGGAAGAAATGCAATTATCAATTATGGCATTGATAAATTTAATAATCAATGTCGTACTTCTGTTATGAAGTTCACTGGGGAATGGGAAAAATATGTAAATCGTCAAGCAAGATGGGTAGATTTTGAAAATTCATACAAGACTATGGATAAGAATTTTATGGAGTCTGTCCTTTGGGCATTTAACGAGCTTTATAAAAAAGGTCTAGTTTATCAATCAATGCGTGTTATGCCATATTCATGGGCGTGTGAGACACCATTGTCGAATTTTGAAACAAGGTTAGATAATTCATATAGAGAAAAGGCGGATAAGTCTATAATTGTAAGCTTTATATTAAAAAGGCCTAATGAGTTTTTACCGTCTTCATGTAATGAATATAGAATTTTAGCCTGGACAACAACTCCTTGGACTTTGCCATCTAATCTCGCTCTCGCTGCAGGAAAACATATAGAATATGTTGCAGCTGTTAAGGAGTCAAAATGTTATATACTAGCAAAATTTGCTTTCGATAAATATAAAGCCGATTTAGGACTTGATGATGACTCAGTACAAGGGGTATTTACAGGAGATAAGCTTATTGGGCTTGAGTATTATCCATTGTTTCCATATTTTGAAAATAATAAAAATTCTTTTAAAGTATTGAGTGGCGAATTCGTATCAGAAGGTGAAGGGACTGGTATAGTCCATATGGCTCCAGGATTTGGAGAGGATGATCAGATGATATGCCAGGAAAATGATATAGAGTTAGTATGTCCTGTAGATAATTCTGGTAAATTCACTTCTGAAGTTACGGATTATAAAGGATTGCATGTATTTGATACTAATGAAAAGATAATCATAAAGCTAAAAGAACTGGGGAATTGGCACAAAACGGAACAATTTTTGCATAATTATCCTCATTGTTGGCGTACAGATACGCCACTTATATATAAAGCTGTTTCTTCGTGGTACGTTAAAGTAACAGCATTTAAAGATAGGATGGTTGAATTAAATCAGCAAATTAATTGGATACCAGCGCATATAAAGAATGGTTTGTTTGGAAAATGGATAGAGAATGCTCGTGATTGGTCTATATCTAGAAATAGGTTTTGGGGTACACCAATACCAATATGGCAATCTGATGATCCTAAATATCCAAGGATAGATGTATATGGTTCTATAGAGGAGCTTGAAAGAGATTTTAATGTAAAAATTTCTGATTTACATAGGCCATTCATTGATTCTTTAACACGTCCAAATCCTGATGATCCTACTGGTAAATCTACTATGAAAAGAATTGAGGATGTATTTGATTGTTGGTTTGAGAGTGGATCTATGCCATATGGGCAAGCACATTATCCATTTGAGAATAAAGAATGGTTTGAATCTCATTTTCCTGCTGATTTTATTGTAGAGTACTCAGCCCAAACAAGAGCATGGTTCTACACATTAATGGTATTATCTACAGCTTTATTTGATAGACCTCCATTTTTAAATTGTATATGTCATGGAGTTATACTCGATATTCAAGGTCAAAAATTATCCAAAAGATTGAATAATTATGCAGATCCTATGGAATTATTTTCTAGATATGGCTCAGATAGTCTTAGATATACAATGCTTTCTTCTACAGTAGTTAAAGGGCAAGAATTGTTGATAGATAAAGATGGAAAAATGATCCATGAAACTTTACGGCTTTATATAAAGCCTATTTGGAATGCATATAATTTTTTTATACTTTATGCTAATGCAGATGGAATTAAAGGAAAAATTTCATATAAATCTGATAATTTGCTTGATCAATATATTCTGTCCAAACTGAAAATTGCCATAGATAGAATAGAATTTTCATTGGATTCTTATGATACTCAATCTGCTTATAATGAATCTGCAAATTTTTTTGAAATATTAAATAATTGGTATATTCGAAGAAGCAGAACTCGCTTCTGGGAATCTAAAAAATCTAATGACAAGATCTTAGCATATAATACTCTATATACATGTCTTGAACATATGATGCGAGCAATTTCAGCAATTTTGCCACTTATATCGGAAGAAATTTATCTAGGGCTTGCTGGAGGAGTAGAAAGACTTCCTGAAAATAGTGTGCATTTGGCTTTATTCCCTGATATTTCAGATATTAGTATAGATAATACATTAGTGGAAGCTATGGATCGTGTTAGAGATATTTGCAGTAGTGGTTTATTTGTTAGAAATACAAAAAATATACGTGTTAGGCAGCCGCTTGATAAATTAACAATTGTTGTTAGCAACCACAGTATACTATCAGGGTTTAGTGAATTAATTAAGGATGAATTGAATATAAAATCCATTGAATATGTAGATAATCTTGTAAAATTTGCAGATACGAAACTTAATATAAATTTTCCGTTGCTTGGCAAAAGATTACCCTCTGATATGAAAAATATTATTTCTGCATCTAAAGCTGGTAATTGGATTAAGGAAGATGGTGGAGTTGTGGTTTTAGGAAAAAAACTTTTACCTGAGGAATATGAAATTGTCCTTGTTCCAAAATTATCTACGGATGGAGCAAAGGTACTGCAAAGTAATGATGGTCTTGTAATATTGGATCTAGAAATAAGTAGGGAGCTCTTGTTAGAAGGTTTTGCGCGGGATATTATTAGAAGCGTACAACAAGCTCGTAAAGATGCTGGATTTAATATTACAGATAGGATCAGTTTATCATTGAAAACAGATGGTGATTTATTTGATTCTATAGATAAATTTAGAGAATTAATAGAAGAGCAAACTCTATCAAGAATTTGCACAAATATTCAGAAAGCAGATTATTCTTGCAAACTTGTTATCGAAGGGATAGATATTGAAATTAATATGAGTGTGTTAAATTACTTATAGTTGTTTAGGTGTGCTACTGTTAAAATGATTATAATAGATTCCTGCGAAAGCAGGTATCTTTTTTCTTATACAGAACGATTTTTCTCTCTCATAATTCGTGACTGCTCTCTATTCCAATCTTTCGTTTTTATGCATTCTCTTTTATCATGTAGCTTTTTGCCTTTCGCAAGTCCAAGTTCAATTTTAACAAGATTTTTATGATTAAAATACATACTTAGAGCTATCAAAGTATAGCCTTTCATTTTAATTTTTCCAATTAACTTTCTTGATTCCTTCTTATGTAGCAAAAGTTTTCTTGGCCTTCTGGTAGACTGCATGCAAAATTTATTTGCTTTATCATATTCAGCAATAAATAGGCCGAATATATAAATATCATTTCTCATTACATCTGCGTGACTATCTTCGATATTACAAGCCTTAAGCCTTATGGATTTGACTTCAGGGCCTGTGAGAACTATTCCAGCTTCTATTCTTTCTTCTATAAAGAAATTAAATGTAGCTCTTCTATTCGTAGAAATAATTTTTTTGAATTTTTCTTCCATTATAATTGAATTTCTTTAGATAGTTTATCCACAGTTTTTATGATGTTATTTTTTAGATTTTCATCAACCATTTCGTATAATGGAGATCTTACTTCGGCACTGCACAACTTCATATAAGAAGCTGCAAATTTTATGGCAATAGGATTTGTGTCAACAAATATAGCATTACAAAGCTCGATAAGTTTAGATTGTAATTGTAGTGCTTCAGAAAAATTTTCTTTTGCTAAAAAATCCTGTAGTTGTTTGCAAGCATTTGGTGCAATATTGGATATAACTGAGCTACAACCAACCCCGCCGTGAGAATTATAAGCTACACAATTAGTATCTTCACCAGTGAATAAGCTAAAGCCTTTTGAGACTTTATTAAATATTCTTAAAGGTCGTTCAATATCTGAGCCAGAATCTTTTAATGCTAAAATTCTAGGTAATTTTGATAATTCTATAATAGTTTCATCTGTGAAATCAATACAGGTTCGTGCTGGTACAGTATATAGCATAATAGGAGTAGTTGTTGCATTATGTATAGCTTCGAAGTATTTTACAATACCTCGTTGAGGAGGGCGGTTATAGAATGGCATGACACACATAATCCCATCTACATTATACTTTTCCGTTATTTTCGCAATTTCTATGGCTTTTAATGTAGTATTTGATGATACTCCTGCAATCAATTTTGTTTTACCGCCTATAAACTCTGAAGATATTTTCAATAATTCCTTGTATTCCTCCGTATTTAACATAGAGCCTTCACCCGTAGAACCTGCTATAATAATTCCATCAACTTGAGCTTGTATTTGCCTATTTAAAAGCGATTTAAATGATTGTAAATCAAGAGAACCATCTTTAAATGGTGTTATCAAAGCTGTGTATATACCTTTAAAAAACTTCGTCATTTATTTGCCATTTACTAAATCTAAATATTTGGATTTTAAGGTATCATATAAATTATGAGTACAAAATGATATTTTTCTATCATTATATGTAATTGAACCAACATCTTTAAGTCCAATAGCTGTGCCAGTTATAAAGCATGCTTCGAATGAATGCATATCCTCAGTTGTAATATCAGCTTCATATACTTCTACACACAAGCTTTCTGCAATACTTATAATTGTTTGTCGAGTTATACCATTTAGACAGAAACTGATTTGTGGTGTAAATAATTTATTTTGTTTGATAAAGAAAATATTGGATGTTGTACATTCAGCTATATTTCCATATGGATCAAGGAGTAGAGCATCCTCATACCCTTTTTCATTTGCTTCCATAATTGAAATTACAAACATTGCATATTGTGAAGAAGATTTACACTGAATAGGATAAGAATCTTCAGAATGTTTTCTCCATCTGCTAACCATAAGATGCATAGGGTTTGAATTTGGTTTTCTTCTGGGTTCCCACGCTGCTATCATTACATTTATATGTGTACCGACAGGTCTTACCATTAAAGCTTCTGTTGATCTCCATACTAATGGCCTGATATATGCGTTTTGGAAATTATTTTTGGAAAGTAGTTCTTTACTTGCTTGAATTATTTCGTCTTTTGAATATGGAATTTCTAATTTTAGAAGTTCTGCTGACCTAAAAAGTCTGTCAGTATGGTCATGAATACGAAAAATTTTTCCATTAAATGCCTTTTCTCCTTCAAAAACGCTACCAGAATAGTGTAGACTATGTGTGAGTATATGGATTTTGGCATTTTTCCACTCTACAAATTTGCCATTAAGCCATATATATCCATAGCTATTTTCAAGGAGAGATGAGCTTGTATTTAACATAATTTTACCATAATACCCATGGAAAGAGGAAATAATGAATGTAGATAAACCCAAGGTTTTAATAGTGGATGATGATAGCAGAATACTCGAACTTTTAAAGGAATTTTTTGCTAGAAATGGCTTTGAATCATACTCAGCTATTGATGCAAATGAAGCATATGAAATCTTAGGTAATAAAAAAGTAGATATAATGATTCTTGATGTAATGCTTCCAGGGCTCACAGGGTTTGAATTTGCAAAAAAAATAAAAGAACAAAGTAAAAATACACCGATAATTTTGCTTACAGCACTGAGTGAACCAGATAATAGAGTAAAAGGACTTGAATCAGGAGCTGATGATTATGTGACAAAACCTTTCGATCCGAGAGAACTTATCTTACGAGTACGTAATTTGCTTGATTTGTATAATATTAATACTCAAGCTCAAAAGGAACCTACTGTGGATGTGGTAGAATTTGGGAAATGTACTTATAGTTTTGCACAAAAACTCCTCAAAATTAATGGTGAAGATGTTTTATTATCATCAACAGATCAAAAACTACTAGAATATTTTATGCAAAATAGAGGAAGAACACTAAGTAGAAATGAACTATCGAAGCTTATGGGAGGGCTTAGTGATAGATCTGTTGATGTTCAGATAGTTAGGCTTAGACAAAAAATCGAGAAAGATGCAAAACAACCAAAATTTTTGCAAACAATAAGACATGAGGGCTATGGATTATATATCTAAAATAGCAAAATTTCTTTTTCCGAAGAGCTTGATTGCGAGGTTTACTTTAATTATTTGTGTTCCGATGATTATGTGTCAATTCGTTGCTGTATATCTTTTTTATGAAAGACATTGGTATAATGTTAGTGTGCAGACTAGTAGAATGTTATCTAGCCAAATTGACCTTGTGGTAGGTGAATATTTTATCGGGGATATGACTAAAGTAGTAAAATATTCTCGATTATTTGGTTTTTCTTTTGAAGTAATAAATGAGCTTCCGAAACAAAATAATTTTTTTCAGAAAAATGAGCTTGATATATTACATTCTACTTTGACAAAAAATCTAAAGAGTTTTTTGTGTCTTAGCCAAAATAATAAACAAACTAAAATAAATGTTTTTTTATCGATTGGAGAAGGGAGAATACTAAAAGTTACAATACCATCTAAGCCTCTTGTAAATCCTACTTCAGAAATTTTTGTTTTTTGGATCATAGGAATTTCAATCATGTTTTTAATGATAGCTATGTTATTTGCTAAAAATCAGATTAGGTCGATACAGGAGCTTTCATATGCTGCTGATAATTTTGGAAAAGGTATTACAGATAGTATGAAATTTAAACCAAGCGGAGCCTCAGAGATAAGACAAGCGGGTATTGCATTTATTAAAATGCAGGAAAGAATAGAGCGTCAAGTGCAAAAAAGGTTACAAATGCTTGCGATGATTTCTCACGATTTACGAACTCCTTTGACTAGAATGTTATTGCAACTTGAACTTTTGCCTAAAAATTTAGAAAATAATTCTTTGAAGAATGATGTAGATAGTATGAAGCACATGATAGATAGTTACCTAGATTTTGCAAGAGGTGAGGAAGCAGAAAAAGCTGAAATAATTGAGCTAAACAAGTGGCTTGTGGAGTTTTTTGATCATTATAACTTTAAAAATACAAAACTGATTCAAAATGCAGAAAAAATTTATGTTGAGATCAAGCCCTTATCTTTTATGAGAGCCATTACAAACATAATTTCTAATGCAGAAAAATATGCAACTTATGCTGAATTTTCTTATACAGCAACAGAGGGCAATATTGTACTAATTCTTGAAGATAATGGTCCAGGAATAACTGACGAAGAAAAGCATTTAATTTTCAAAGCCTTTTATAGATCAGACAAAGCAAGAAGAATAGACAGATATGGGAGTGTAGGACTAGGATTATCTATTGCAAAAGAAATAATTCTTAGTTATAAGGGCGCTATAGTAGTACTTGATGGCAAGAAACTTGGTGGTGCTAAAATTGTAGTTACTATTCCAAGAAAGAAATAGGTGTTTATAATGAGTGATCTTCAGCATATAGCGATTACTATGGATGGAAATAGGAGATGGGCAAAAAGCAAAGGTCTCACAACGTTTGAAGGTCATAAAATAGGTGCAAAGAATGGATTTAAAATTGTTGAATCTGTAATAAAACTCAACGTAAAACATCTTACATTATATTGTTGCTCATATGAGAATTTATATAGATCTCAAATAGAAGTTGAAGGACTTAAACAATTACTAAACTATTACCTTACCGAAGAAATAAAACAGCTGCAGAAACTGGGTATTAAACTAAAATTTATTGGAGAAATCGAAAAATTCGGCACTTCTTTACATAAGGCAATGTTAGATGCAGAAGAAATATCTAAAGATAATGACAAAATAAATCTATATTTAGCTTTTGGGTATGGATCTAGAATGGAAATTGTTAAAGCAGCAAAAAAAATGGCTTCTTCAGGAATTGATATTTCTTCCATTAACGAAGCAGAGTTTTCAAAATTCATGTATGCGCCAAATATGCCAGAGGTAGATCTATTTATAAGGCCTGGAAATCAGTCTAGAGTTAGTAATTTTCTTCTATGGCAATCTGCTTACGCAGAATTATATTTTAGTAAAAAACTGTGGCCAGACTTTAATGAAGATGATTTAAGAGATGCTATAGAAGAATATAAGTATAGAGACAGGACATTTGGGTCTTAATTCAAAAAATTGAGTTATAATAAATGTTAAATAAAATGACATTCAATACCAAAAAAAATGATGTACTTAGGGTTACATCAGGAGTGGCACTCTTAGTGCTTATATCTTTGGCTATTTTAAAATCTCTGTTACTATCAGCTTTAATAATATTTTTAATTTTTATTGGAATGGTGAGGGAATGGTATTCGATTACAAGTTCATCACTGAGAGATTTCGCGATTGGTTTGTTTGTTATTTTTGTATCTATTTCTTCTATTTTTATTATAAGATTACTTGGAAACGGAAGTGAGATTCTTTTATGGTATATGGTAATAATAGGATCATATGACACTTTTGCAATGTATATTGGAAGATTCGTTGGTGGTGCTAAAATTGCTCCTAAAACTAGTCCTATGAAAACTTGGAGTGGTTTTTGGGGAGGGTTATATTTTGCCTGCTTGTTTTCAAGTATATTAATTATTATTTTGAACTCACAGGTTTTAGAACCCTTTATAAATTTTTCAGAATTTTATATATTCAAATCACATTTTTTCTTTCGCTTTGGCATTATTTTTCCTACAACTATTATTGTAGTTTTAGCTCATCTAGGTGATTATTTTGAATCTTATTTTAAGCGAAAATATAATGTTAAAGATAGTGGGTCTATTATACCAGGTCATGGCGGGGTATTAGATAGGTTTGACAGTATATTATTTTCTGCTCCCTTTTTGTTATTAATAACGTTATACTTAGATGGGTAATCTTAGACTTGGATTTATTGCTATTATACTTATAGGATTGTTGTCCTATTTTTCTTACCATACAATTTATGGAAATAATGGTATTGTATCAAAAAGAGAAAAAGAGAAAAATGTAATAAATCTAATTAATGATCTTGAACAAATTCGATCAACTAGAATTGAACTTGAACATAATGTAAAACTAATGAGACCTGATTCCTTAGATATTGATATGCTTGACCAGCAAGCTAGGGAAATACTTGGGGTTGTCAAAAAAGAAGAAGAAGTGCATATACGTAAAGAATAGACTATTTTAAGAGGAAATATAATGAAATCAAAACTATATTTTGGTGATTTACCTGATAATCTTATTTTAGAAGGAGATATAGCAATTGATACAGAGACTATGGGATTAAATCTCCATCGTGATAGATTATGTGTAGTTCAATTGTCAAATGGTGATGGCATAGCGCACTTAGTAAAATTTCGCGATCAAGATTATTCGGCTCCTAACCTAAAGAAAATTTTAATAGATAAATCAACTGTAAAAATTTTTCATTTCGCACGTTTTGATGTAGCTGCAATTAAGAAATATTTAGACATAAATGTTGAAAATATTTTTTGTACAAAAATATCATCAAAGTTAGTGAGAACATACACAGAGTACCATGGTTTGAAAGATTTGTGTAGAGATCTTTTGGGGATTCAACTTTCAAAACAATATCAACAAACTTACTGGGGGAATGAAGAACTTACACAAGAGCAGATAGATTATGCTGGTAGTGATGTACATCATCTTCATAGACTTAGAGAAATTTTAACGAAAATGTTGTTAAATGAAAATAAAATGTGGTTTGCTGAAAATATGTTTAAGTTTCTACCAGTTCGAGTTGAGCTTGATCTTGCTGGATGGAATGAAATAGATCTTTTTGCTCATTGAGTTCATAGTATGTCAGATTATGTAAATTATGCGCAAGAAGCGCTCAGCAAAGAAATAGAAGGGTTAAAAGCGTTGCATGGGAACTTGCCCGCTGATTTTGATAATGTAGCTGAAGCTATTTTCAAATGTAAGGGTAGACTCATTGTTTCAGGAATAGGCAAAAGTGGATATATAGGTCAAAAAATTTCGTCTAGCTTAGCTTCTACTGGTACAAGATCTTTTTATATTCATCCTGCGGAAGCAAGTCATGGAGATCTTGGGATGATAGGAGAGGAAGATATAGTATTACTTCTTTCAAACTCTGGAGAGACTAAAGAATTGCTTGACATAATAAGTTACTGCAAAAGATTTAGTATAATTATTATTGGAATGACTATGCAAATAGACTCAATTTTAGCAAAAAATAGTACTTATTTGCTTAACATACCATTTGCAGAAGAAGCATCCTGTATAGATGCGCCAACAACTTCAAGCACAATGATGCTAGTTCTTGGTGATGCTCTTGTTGTTGCTTTGCATAAACACAGAGGTTTTTCTAAGGATGATTATGCGGTGTTTCATCCAGGAGGGAAAATTGGTGCAGGTTTGCTAAAAGTGGAAGAATTAATGCATGCTGGTCTTCAAGTGC
>Ga0206836_10134_pt1 | contig 15803 bp, 13 predicted proteins | sample Alteio_BWOrgCont_28_FD_152871 | JGI IMG/M metagenome (GOLD analysis project Ga0206836, IMG submission 152871) | Enriched cells from forest soil in Barre Woods Harvard Forest LTER site, Petersham, Massachusetts, United States -... | ecosystem: Environmental > Terrestrial > Soil > Temperate forest >...
GAATCTTTTTAACTAGCCCGCCAACATCCCGTAGCCGCATTGTTTTAATTTCGCTCTTGCGCAGAATCGCAAGCTTTTCTACGCGCACATCCTCGACTACCGAAAGTAATGCCTCCCTTAGGGGTCCTGCGTCGGGCAGCAGCACCGTTATGCGCGCCTCCGGCCACCGCTTGACAGCCACCTGGACAGACTGGATGAGCGTGCGGTCCGAGCCATAAAGCTCATAACCCTGGTGAACAAAGAGGATCGAAGCGGGTTTCAAGCTGATTCCTTTTGAGACCAAAGCCTTGCCGCTGTTTATATGTCTCTCGCCAATGCAACAAAACCTTTGAGTTGCCCGATCGTCTTGTCGCTTAGTTAAGAATGGGATCTTCCTTGGACTGGTAGATATTGCGGACTATAATTCAAAGCGCGAAGGAGCAACTGCTCATAGGTTGCCAGCACTTTGTCTTTTTCGAATGCTTCGCGGTGACGTCTTCGGCTCGCTTCTTCCATTTCCGACAGTTCCATGGGGTTTTCCTCAAGGGAACTAAGCGTTCTCTCCAGATCCTCGGTCTTCGTGAAGAATCTAGCCTGGTCCCCGGCTACCCACCGTGTAAATCGATTGTCGTGTGCAATCACCGCGTTGCCCGCCGCGAGCGACTCAACAAGTGACGGGTTTGTCCCGCCCACACGATGACCATGAATATATCCTCTGGCATGAAACCGCAATGCTCGAACCATTTCCCGATCGTAGATCGCACCGGCGAAACGCACGTTTGGCCCAGCTAAGCCCAGCACCTGCTGCTTGTATTGACTATCTCCTGAGTAGTCTCCAAGCACGAACAACGGATGGCTCCGCTTGGGCGCGGAAAAGGCCCTCACGATCTCGAGTATCGAATTCTCCGGTTCAGGTCGCGCTATCAGGAGATAGTATCCCTTCCTGGTAAGGTCGTATTTTCTCAGCACATCTGTTGGCGCGGATATCACCGCGTCCGCGCCATATGGGATTACAGAAATCTTCTCCTTTGCTGTGTGTCGTTGAAGATGCCTTGAGATTTCCGGGTGGTCAGCCACCAAGTGATTGGCACAGCGTGCGCCTGCCCACTCGTTGAACCAAAGCCAGCACCGCTGAGGAAGAGACCATTTCTCCCGCATCCACTCGATCCCGTCCATGTTCATTACATTTGGCAAGTGACGAAGCCTATAAATCAAACTGAATACACCGGTGTTGTACCCCAATGTGAGTACGACCCCTTCGCTTCGGGAACAGTGTAACGTCGTCCTCCAGTCATAGGATATCGTCCCTGCTGAATGATTGGCCGAAGGAATTTCGACCCGATCCACGCCGTTCCAGTTGTCTAATCTCTGACCGCATGCGCTATCTACTTGGCAGTACACAGTAACTCTGTGGCCTCGCGCAGTCAGAAACAAAGATAAGTCTTCCGCAAAGGTCTCAAAACCACCATGCTTGGCCGGGATTCCTCGGCTGCCAACGATTATTACATGCATGTCATATCGATCCGACTTACCGTTTTTTTCTGCTTGAGAATGCGCGGGACAAATGGGGATTCATTTCCAGGGCCGAATGTCATCTGCAGGAACAATCGATTGAGATCGCTCCGTCCTCATACCATGATTATTTGTCATAAAACCATCCAGGGCGCCGTCTCAATAGTTGAAGCTAGCTTCACAATTCCCAAGCGTCTCATTGGGTTGTGTCTTGAACTGGATGCGAAGTAAGTCGCCCTTTGAATAGTTAAATGTATGCACCGCGTCGAACAATGTCGTGTTTGCCTTGGTCGTCCCATAAGTGACACGAAGTCCGGTATCCACGCCTGAGTCCGCGCCGCCCATTGCCGCGCCGGAACGCAGATCCCAGATGCTGAAGACTCCACTATCCGCATTCACTCCCGTATTCCCGCAACGGACGGCGAGAGAATTCAATGTGCCACTCGTAGTCATCAGTATTTGGCCTATGCTCTCCCTTCCAACAGCGGATGTGCATGCCGTGGTAGTTGCGCCGGCCCCAGACATAGTGAGCGTAGAAGAGGCCGCAGCAATGCCCGTACAAAATGCCTGCGCAGTCCTCAGACTTTGTCCTGCGCAACCCGAGCACCGTCCTGATATGGTGACGTTGTTCAGTCTCGCTGTTCCGCTATCGGTAAGATCACTGACCGTTGGCGACGCAGCTAGAACTACACTCCCCGATCCAGTCGTATTCGAAATCTGCGAGCCACTGATCTGGCCCTTGTTGTCTCCGAGGGGAATGCCTGCCCACGTCCCCGGCGAGCCCGTAGCCACGTTTACCCAGGCCGCAATTCCATTCGCTTCGGCCTTCGAGTTCATTTCCATGTCCCCTTCCGCCCATTCGAGTGAAGACGGCGGCAATGGCGATTTGGTGGGTAATTGCATTTCGTATCCAAGCATTGGCGCGACAAAATTGAGCGTAGTCGGTGTGGATACCTTGCCGATGCTCGAGGTGGTGGACACTACGACCGCCGCCGGATTCGTCGCATTGACAAAACGAATACTGGTCTTGACCGAGCCGATTGATATCTTTTGGCCCGCCGAGAGGTCGGCTGCGCTTGTGCACAGCAACTCCTGGCTCAGCGCTGTTGTTGTACATGTGGTTGCGCCGTGATTTAGTGTCCCCGTTGTTCCCGTTTGGTCAACAACCTCCAAGGTGTAGCGCTTCCCGTCGGTCCCTCGCCAGTAAGCCGGAGGCGCGACAATCTGACCTGCAAATAAAGTTGTCCCATTGGGCAATGCGCTGAAGGACGTGTCTGCGTAAAGAATCGCGGAAGCCGGCACGCGATATTGCCAGAGCTGGCCAATGTTCACGTCACTGATAAGCTGTGTTGGCGCGGAGCGCTCATTGACAACGGTTCCGTAGTTACTCGTGCCGAAGCTATTGATCGCCGGACTGTAATTGAGCAGGGAAGCCCAGCCGTTCGCGCCGCCCATGTCGCTCCGCGCAAGTGCCGGAATCCCGGACCATCGATTCTCAGGAGACTGGCCGTTAATTGAAGAATTGATTGCAGTCAGCTTAAGGGCAAAATCGTTCGCAGGGGTCATCAGAATCCCGGGATTTGATCTTCGCGCCGTTTCGCTCTCGGTGACACCATCCAGATTAAGCATGAACTGCGGTTCGAAGGTGCTTCCTCCACAATCGAAAAGCGTGATAATCCCTAATCCAGGCGCTATCGTAAAATCGTCGGACTCCATATCCACGTGCGACAAGGTCCCTTCCACATCGCCAAAACCGCACGAGGCGTTATCCAACATCAATGCAGCGCCCCAACCATTCTTGCTCAAGTTATCAGTTCCATTCGCAATCGTGAAGTTATCTTGTCCGGTTACCCTCCAATAGATTGCGGCCATGCCTGCCCCGTCCGCTCTCCATCCTTTGTCGAATTCGACATTGATTCCACCTGCAGAAAAGTAGTAATCGAAATAAAGTGCTCCATCAATCCAGGTATTCAGCAAACGCGTGCCCGAATCCACACGCGAACCGAAATAGAGATCAACCCCCATCTTGCGCTCGTCTGGCAGCCCTCCCTTGTTGACCAAAAAAATATTGCTTACTTCCTGTTGGTTCCGCGCCATTGAATCGAAAGCTATCGCAACGTTAATCTTTGTGGCTGTTCCGGCATCCGCATATGCCCCATCGAGAACTTTTGCCGCGCGAGGGACAGTCGGCGTGAACGGGGTCGTAACCATGAAAGACTCACCTGAAGCCTCTGCTACCTGGGCTACGACCCTGTTGAAGACGCTTCCATTCACGGTAAATCCCTGCAACAATATCCAGTCTCCCGGTCGCAGATTATTTGCAACCGGAAAAGTCACCCTGTAAGGTTGCACCGGCGCTCTACCACCTTTCGGAGAGCTTGAAATACCGACTGGAGGAGTCACTTGAATTGCTCCGGGGTCGCTCGTGGCGATCGTCTCCCAGAAGCCCGTGCTTTGATAAGTACAAATGACAATTCCCGGAGTTGGGTTCTTATAGGGCGCGCTCATGCGGAGGTTATGATCGGAAGAACGATTCAAAATTTCAGTGAGACCTGCGGCGGTCGCAACGGCATTCGCGCCGATCCGTACATTGTTTCCGGTCGCTCCCGAACTAACGAACGTAACGATGGTTCCATTAATCGTCAGCGTGTCGCCATTCGCCGGGTTGGAAATGAGTTTGATCGAAGAATTATTCGGTTCCACCGTAAAACTGGTCAAGTTATAGACCGCGCCCACAACTGGCCCATTCCAGTTGATTCTTACTGGCGCCTGAGAACCGGTAAATGCGGATCCGGTTCCGATGCCTTCAATCCGGCACGTATCATAGGCGTTGATGGTGTGGCTGATAGTATAAGTGCGATTGCCAGAAAACTCCACGACTCCGCCATAGGGTTGCACACCAGTTCCGTTGTGCCAGCATGCGTCGAACGCCGCCTGGATCGCAGCGGTGTCATCCGCCGAGCCGTCACCTACCGCGCCAAATTCGGTCACTTCATATCGTGGCTCGACGCGGCTTCCATTCACCGCTTGGGGCTTCTGATTGGCATTCGACGACGCTGCCTGCTCTTCTCTCTCCTCGCAAATTCGTGATTCAGACACACAGTTCTTGCCGTCGAGATGGATTGGCTTATCGCTCGCATGAAGCCAAGAGGCGCTCAATAGAATCGATAGGAGAAATATCAGACTTTTCAAGAGGCACCTCCTCTACACGTCCATAGCAACCCTTCAAGCTTTCCCGAGAGTGAACTCTCCGATCGGAGATTCAAAAGTTAAAATAGGAGTATTTACCACCAAAAGCACAAATGTATCGGCTCTGGATTGTGTAAGAGACTGCATAAACGAAGGCGAATCTGGGAGCTCAGCGATCAAAGGGCTGCCACCTACCGATCCAGGGTGTCAGCGGATTTGTGCTTTGCTTCGCGGCCGGAAAGCATAAAAATACCAATGAAGATAGTGCGGCATCCAGGCCCAGAGCTTGAACTTGGACTTTCCCTGAGTGCGATCCCTCCACTCCGATGGGATTTCGGTAATTCGATAGCCCGCCAGAAATGCCTTTACGGTAATCTCCAGGTTCAACTCAAAGCCGCGTTCACTCTCCAGCTTGAATTGCTTCAGCATGGCGCTGTCGTAAATTTTGAATGCATTGGTGGCGTCATGTGTGGGGATGCGTCGCAACCAGTGCAAGCTGACGCCGGCCATGCGCGAAAGCCCCTGTTTCAGCACCGGCCCGTTCACGATTCGTCCACCCTTCATATAACGGCTGCCGACGACCACATGATAGCCCTCGCGATAAAGTTCTAACATCCGCCCTACCTGGGCCAGATCGTCGGACAGATCGGCCATGACAACCAACAGCGGACCATTCTCGACTTTGCGGAATCCTGTGACAAGAGCACCTACGACACCGCGCCTTATCTCGTTCTTAACCAGGCTCAGGCGCCGCTCGCCGCGCGCAATAACCGCTTCCACAACAGGAACAGTGTTGTCTTCATCGAAGTCGTAGACCACAAGGGCGCGGAATGGACATTTCAGGTGAGTGCTCAATTCGCTCCACAGATCTTCGAACCCGGCACCTTCGTTGTACACGGGAATGACGATCGTTAGATCTTGTGTCCGAGTCTCCACAAGCTCGCTAGCCAAAAAACCCTCCGTCCTTGACAGTCGCAGAGTCACCCAACGTCAACGAATCGAGCAACCAAAACCGCATCGCAAACGTTGTACAAAGGATCGAGTATTCGGTTTTCCGACTCGGACTGTTGAGTCGCCGCCGGTAAGAAGTTATCGCAAACGGGATGCTAGGAGACGCAACTCGAATGCATTCATCGGGCCTCAATGTTATCTCCCTAAATCTGACCCAAGGTGATCTGTTCCTGAATCCAGGGAATGACCTCATCAAGGATGGTGCTCAGCGGAGTCTCCGCGCGATAGCCAAGCAGTCTGTCAGCCTTGTCCACCGCGGGTGAACGTTCCCGTACATCGTATTCATATGCAGCGTCGTGTAACACTCGAAACGGCTTCTCTCCCTTATTCACCTTGTCCCAAATCATCTTCGCCAGTTCTAGAACAGTCGTCCGCTCAGCGGTAGAGAGGTTGAAGTCCTGATTCAACGCATTGGGGTGCTCGATGCACATTCGGATTCCCCGCGCCAGATCGCCTCCGTATGTATAGTGCCTCACCTGGCTCCCCTCACCAAGAATATGCAGCGGGTCCTGTCCCTTCAGCACTTTATGCACCAGGTCGGGAACGACGTGCGACATGGCCAATTTTACGTTGCCACTGTACACGTCAACATCGCGGAGTGCGCGCTTCTCGCCAATTCCAACGCAGTTAAACGGCCGCGCAATTGTATACGGCAAGCGGTACTGCTCCCATGCGCCTTTGACAAAGTATTCGGTTGCCAGCTTTTGAAACCCATAAGTGGACCGAGGTGGTGGACACTTCTGCTCGGCGCCTTCGGGAGTCGGATATTCGGTTGTGGACTCGTAGACCATGCTTGAGGAGAGCACTGTAATCTTTTCGAGCTTATTGTTCTTATGGGCATGAATCGCTGCATCAAAAGCGCCCGCAGTGATTCGTTCGTTCTCCGCCATCAAATCGTACGCAAATTCGTGAAAGTAGGATATTCCCCCAATCATCGCTGCCGCTGCTACAAATTGATCGCAGTCGGCCAGCAACTTCTTCAATAGCTCCGCGTCCTTGGCGTCTCCTTCAGCGAATTGATAGCGAGGATGACTGTCATATGATTTCTGGCTGCGCCCGTATTTGCTGAAGTTATCGAGCCCAACGACCTCATGTCCATTCTCAAGAAGGTCCTGAATTAAATAACCGCAGATGAATCCGGCCGCACCGGTAACTAAAATTTTCATTCATTCTCCTTAATCGTCAAACCGGATCCGGGTGTTAACGCCAAAACCCCCAGATATCCACAACCTTCTTGCCCGACGGGAATTGCAAGCCTCGATATGTCGAGTGCGGCGCGCCCAGAATAATTACGTCGGCTCCCTCCACGGCCTCTTCGACAGATACAAACCTCGAATCGGATATAAAGGGATCAGTACAGAGTACCTTCCGCGCCTCGACCTGAAGCAGCTTCTTCAACTTGTAAGACAAACTGCTGCGGTTGTCGTCGGAGTCGCCTTTGAATGCCATTCCGAGAATGGCCACTGTTTTCTTGGTCAATCCTTCAGTTCGAAGCTGAGTCACGATGAAGTTGGGAAGTCCCTCGTTGATTAGCATAGCCGCGTGACCGAGAAAAAAATTGTTGCTAGAGAATGCCGAAAGCTGCAGCGTATCCTTCAGTAGGCACGGACCGGCCGCGAATCCCGCGCGCGCAAAACTGCGCATGCGCGGATACTCCTGGGTAACTGCATTGTATATCCTGTAAAAGTCAAGACCGTAACTCTCGGCCAGCATATAGAACTGATTCGACGCAGCGAAATTGAGGTAGCGCCAGCTATTTGTGAATAGTTTGGCAAGTTCAGCTTCAAGCGGATCCAATTCGATCAGAGCGGGAGCTATCTGGCTGAACACTTCTCGCGCTTTGGCGAGAGCGATGGGTTCAAATGCCGAGATAATCTGCGGCAAACTGGTAAGCTCCTCGATGGCCTTTCCTTCCGCGATCCGTTCGGGACAAAAGGCAACGTGAATCCGACGCTTTCGCTCGTCAATCCGGTCCTTGATCAGGCGAGTTACCCCAGGATAGAGAGTGCTTCTCAGCACCAGCAGCGAGCCGTCCGGCACATACTCAATCAGATCGTCCAGGCTGCGATACAACGCCGACACTGTAGGATTGAGATGTTCGTCCACCGGAGTTCCAATCACTGAAATCACCACCTCAGCGGACCGCAAACATTCCGGATCGACAGTAGCGTTGAGGGATTTTCCAATGAGCTTGGGCAGGAGCGCCTCGGCCCCCGCCTCCCTGAACGGCATGCGTCCCTCGTTGATGGATGCAACTTTCGCCTCATCCACATCCAGCAGAACTACCTGGTTGCCGCGATCTGCCAAGACCATTCCAAACGGAAGACCAACGTGCCCGCAACCACCTACAACCACAACATTCTGCATCTTACTCACAATGACTCCCGGAGATTCTAAGTCGTAGTTAGCGTTCCGCTCGGTTGCCTTCTGGGGCTCTTTTCCGTGATCTTAACAATTGATACTTGAATTCAAATGACCCGCATCAGAATATCACAGGTTAAGTAGGTTGTCCGAGGACGTGACGCGCTTAACCTTTCTAGTTTTAGATTTTAGTTTCATTATCGATTTGATTGAGCCGCCTAGTCTTTCGATGTTGCACGTTGCCACATGTCAGGTCTTTTTCTGAATGGATTTCTGTGCGCCGTCTTCTCTTCAGGTGTTCGATCGATCTCGGTGCGCACGCCAGGAGTCAGTCAAGATCTGGTCCATAGCATCATTGATCTGCCTTCAAACGGTCACAAGTCGGTTGATGATGCGCCTATTCACACAATGTCAATCTTCCTTGAAGTCGGGGCTCTCATCACTAGGTCCGCTCATTGCACGGGGGCATTCGCTCGCCATTGCACGCAGAAAAACTAAAGTCTTGTACACTTCAAGATGAGTCTAAGGGATTTGAAGCTGGCGCCAAGGAGCGGGAGAATATGGCCGACCCTATCTCTCACGAGATATTCCAGAAAATGCTACCTCACCGGACATGCGAGAATACCGCCATCCATCCGATTGTCGGGATCGGGTTCAGTCGCAACGAAACTCGTGCCAAGGAGATATAAGCGTGTCCTCCCTCAAGAAGATTTTCACCTGGATCGCGATTGCGATTCCGCCGTCCTCGTTCTATTTTCTCTTGGCAAGGTCTTTGAACCGTCTCCCCTACGGTGACGACTATGGCGCGATCCTGAATTTTCTGCTTCGGTGGAAAAAGGAGAGCGGAGCAATGCACATCGTCGAGATCGTAACCTTTCAGCACAACGAGTATAAGCTAATTTTTGAGCATGCAATCGTGGGCTTACAGTACGCGATTCTCGGCCACACCGATATCCTTGCACTCAAGATCTTGGGCGACCTGTTTGTCATCCCGCTCTTCGTCATGCTTTACCTCATATGGCGAGAATGTGGCCGGTCCGGCGAATACGCGTTGCTGGTCTTCGTCCCCGTTTCGTGGATACTGTTTCAATTGCAATACGAAGGAACTCTGAATTACACGATGGCGGGCCTTGAAACCGTTCCGGTAAATGTATTTGCTCTTCTAACTTGCCTCCTTGCAACTAAGAAAAGCAGAGCGTCTTTCCTTGGTTCCATTCTAAGTTTACTCCTTTGCATCGCTTCCAATGGAAACGGACTGTTGATGATTCCGATCGGCGCGATCATTTTTCTTCAGCAAAAGAAATTCAAGCGGCTGCTTGCATGGATCTGCTGCAGCGCGATTGCATGCCTCATCTACTTCCTCAACTATAACTTTCGGACAGTCGTTACGATTAACACCCATACAAACAATGATGTAGTGAGCATCCTGCAAAATCTGCAACTGACTTTTACACTGGCATTCCTGGGAAATATTGCCGCGATTCTGAATCCCTGGCCCGCCGTGATCTTTGGCACCTTGCTGGCCGGCATTTTTGCATTTGCCACATGGGACCGGCTTTTTCTGCGGCACCCGTCGCTCTACTATTCCGCACTCTTCTTTTTCATTACGGCCATCGCAGTTTCCGGGCACCGTTCGTACTTCGGACTGTCGTGGGCCTTGAATTCCATTTATCGACTCTACTCTACCGTCCTGTTGAGTCTGCTCTATCTCTATCTGGCAGACAAGGCATATGGTCTTCGTGTTCGGCCAGTTGTACTGAAGGCTTCCGCTTGCGCTTTTGCCGCACTGCTAGTCGGTTTCACCTTCGAATCAGATCGTGGAGGACAAAAGGTCCTCCTATTGAAGCAGCAAAGAGTGGAAGTTGCAATGTTGAGTTGGGAACGTCACGAACCAGCTCCGCCTTTGATCGCCCAATCGCCGGATGACCTCACGGTAGGGCGTGAAAGCGATCCCAGCTTCTGGCCAGGTACCCGAGAGCCTATCTTGTCAGAGTCGATTCGCGAAGGAATTTATACTTTGCCCGAAATCCCCAAAGGGAATTAATTGTGCTCTGCCTTTTCAGAGGCTCATTAATTCTCGCTTGGCATGGCGATGGTTTCTCACCTGAATTGAAATGCGGACCGAAGCCCGGAGGCCATTGAAACTTGGGATACTGGGCCGCGTCTTTGGCTCGGAAGCCAGAGGATGGGACGACTATCTCGGAGCGTCGATTGTTCCTATTTAAGGTGCGGACGTCAGATAATTGTCGGGATATATTACCTGGCCAGAGAAGGATGTCGTGGCCGAAACTCGATAAGTACGCTCCCAGATGCGCCGAGGATCATTGCGATTAAGACGATCTGCAAATAGAAAGGCTCCTGCAATGGAGTAGCGAAACCAGAGCTCTCCATTCCTTCCGCAAGACAAAACATAAGTAATAGCAGAGCACAATGCAAGGAGTGCCGGAACTCAATTGCCGAAGATGGGGATAGGTAAACGAGTTTTTTTAGCGATCGCATTCCCAGTACAATTGTTTTCGCGAGAATGATCAAATAAAGCGCCAGCGCTAGCCACCCTGCGCTCCCTAAAATTTCTATAAACGAGTTATCTACTCCTCCGTTTCGGTGCAGAAGGTCGTGCATGCTTGTTGCCGAGCCCACTCTGTGCGTTTGTCTAATTCCGGCGATATATCCCAGCCCTTGCGGGTGGGTCAGGCAGTCTTCGATAATCTCTGTCCAAATAACAGTTCTTCCACTTGCGGTGACAATTCCTTCAGTGTCTTCACCACGATTAAATCGTTTCCAAATTCGGTCTCCCCCTATCGTTCCTATGGTCGCACCGGCAAGCAGAATCGCAGCCATGGATATCGAGACAAGCATGTAAGCTGTCTTCCTGTTAGTCCTTGCCCAACTGAGCACAAGAACCGCTAAGACCAGAAAAAGAGAAAGCTCAGCTCCCCTGGCCTGTGTCACCAGCGTTCCTGCTAACCCCACCAGAAAAAAGAGCGCAGATCGAACTCTCGATTCGAGAGAGTTCAGGAAAGTGTATGCTGACACGATTGCAACAATCGATGGACAAACACCCATTGGAGCTACTGACCCACCCAAAAGGCGTATTCCCACTCCGGGGAAAACGAACATCACGAGAGTTGGAGCAAAAGGGATGGTCAAGACCACTGCAACCAGAAGTAGAAGGGAAGTAAACCTGAGTTGAAAGATGCATTGCAACCAGTTTGGCGGATTGCGATAAGCATCCGCAACGAATTCGACCATGCAGATCATCGTGAGAGAGTATATGATAACGAATTCCAATGAGATGACTCGGCCAGGGGAATACGCCACTGAGGCCAAAAACACAAGGCCCAAAAACAAGAATAGTCTCAGGATTGATCGGCTCTGCTTCGGAATAAGAACTGAACGAGCAGTGCTTAGCCGACCAATGGCTCGAACGGCGACTATAGTGAGCCACCCCACTTGAAGCACGTTCCAGAGATCGAAATGTGCCTGGCTCGTCTCCACCCCAGTCACTGAGGCTTTAAACTCTGGCGGGCCAAACACAAGTAGAAAAATCGGATATCGCAAGAAGAACTGGAGTAATGGGAGAAACCTGCTTCCCTGAACTTCGGGAAGTACGCGATCCTTACCTTCTATCCAATGTGAAGTTTCCAACATACAATCAGATTTCCTTTTTCGGACTGCTTCGAGACGACCTTTCGACCGCACTCCATTCGACTTGGCGCGTCCGGGATGCGAAGTTAGCAAACGGGGATTGACCGAGGCACATTCCTTTGGGAAAGTGCCGCACGAAGCGTGATTCGAATTATCGAGACTCTGAAATTGAATTCGCTTCGGAGATACAAAGTCGACCCGATTGCATCAGCGAATTCCAATGGAGCTTGACACGGACAATTCCGCTGCGCACAATCGGCGAATCCTAGTCCCCATTCACCAATGATCGCTCGGTTTTCACTTAGTTTCTAGAACGCCGCAATCAACAATTTGGGAGGTCAAGTTATCCCACGAAAGGTCGTTTGATCTGGAAATTGCTCCTGCCGAAAGATTTTTCCACTCTTCCGGCGCCATCGTTGCCATAGAAATCATCGCCTTGGCAACGCCAGCTACTGCCTCATCTTCACTCGCACCACGCGTTGAAACGACAATCCCACATGACTCATTTACCACAATTCCAGGTCCCCCAAGGTCGAAACAAACAACAGGTACACCCCTTGAAAGAGCTTCCAGCACCGCCAATCCTCCCGTATCGTGAAGACTCGGAAACACGAGTGCCCTGTAGCCGGGTAGGGAATCCATCAGTTGCCGACGAGGAATGTTGCCCGCAAACTCGACCGCATCGGCGACACCGCATTCGTTCGCCAGATTGCGCAACCAGCGCTCTGCTGGCCCCGTTCCGAACAGTGTAAGCGTTATGGCTGGTGCCGCTCTTCTAGCTTCAGCCAACGCACGAACGCCCAAATGAATCCCTTTCAAGTGTAGTAATCGACCGGCAAAAACGAAACGCGAGTTGTTTGGCCCCACCCTTTTTTCACTTGGCACAGCATGGCCATCCGTCCCGATCGCTAAATGCACCGACGTCTTATCATGAAACTTGGATGGGACTAACCGCATACTATCTTCCGTGGTTACAAAGATATGCTTGGCCGCAGCATAGGCCATGTAAGTGAGCGGACTATAACGTTGATAGAGAATCCCAATATCCCGGACCAATTCACTTATCTGTCCCCAGATCGGCATGCTGCGTCGCAAGCGAATCGGAGCACGCTCTCCGCCAGCGATTGGACCGATGATGAGGGGTATTCCGAGCAAGCCCATAAAGCAACCAAATCGAATGCTGGCAAACGTCACATGGTAAACAATGTCGAAATGTCTCTCCCGATGATTTCGGGCAGCAGCGCGATACGCGCCCCATTGCCAAAGGGCGAAATAAGCATACAGAAACCATCTTTGTTTCTTCATTCGAAGAGCCCATTTGGGGAGATCGTAGTAAATGAAATGCAGTCCTGGATCATGACTCAGCGCATTTGCTTCTATCAACTCCTTGCTGTTGGAGCGAGTTATTACCCAAACCTCGTCTGCAAACGCCCTCATGTGCAGAGCTCGCTGCCATCCTACCTCTTGTTCTGACCCTTTGTCCGGCTCGCATGCGTAGGCCGACAACAGAACCTTCATGCGTTCCTCATGTGTCGACGATAGCCCCATCCGTAGCAGCCAGTCATTAATTTCCAAACGATGCGAACCATCAACGCAATCTTGCGTCGGAGATAATATGTCGAAGGCATCCTCCGACCCTTCCAGTAACGCGATCGGATAACCATATTTTCCTGGAGAGCTACGTGGAGCAGACGTTGTGTCTTCTGTTCCGGATAATAGCGCATCCTCGACCATTGGCGCGCTACATGCTTGATCTTTCCGTGATGATCGCTGATGCGAATCCAGAGATCCGTATCGAAAGCCAGTTGAAACTCCTGATTCAGTCCGCCGACTTTGTCATAGATCGAACGCCGCCAAAACGCTGACATCCCAGGTATGTAGTTATAGGTGTAAAGATAAATGAACCGGCTAAAGGGTATCTCCTTCTGGGCGCGAATGGCCCTCCCTTCCGCATCGATCCACGTCGTGTTGCCGTACACCACATCCACATCCGGGTGTTCGACAAAATAGCGAGCCACTTCATGCAGAACGTCTGGCTCAAAGAGATCGTCGCTGTTCAGGAAACACTGGATCTGTCCTGTCGCGTGCGAAAATCCCTTAATGAGGCCCAGCGTCTGACCCCCATCCGGTTCGCTGCACCAGAATTTGATATGCTTCTCGTATCTGCGGATTATGTCCGGACTCTCGTCCGTTGACCCGCCGTCTATCACGATTAGCTCAAGCTCCGAGTAGTTCTGGTCCAAAATACAGCGAAGAGTTAACTCCAGGTACTTTGCCTGGTTGAATGAAGGAACGACTACACTGATCTTGGGAAAACCCGCCATTGTTCGTTGAGACCTCTTGAGTGAATTGAGATGCTTCAGATGGACCATCCGAGCACATAACCCATCGCGCTACTTCATAGTCCATCGATTTAGTGTGGAGGTTACGCGGGTCCAACTTGAGTTGTGATTATTCGTCCCCGACTCCCCAGATTTCAAGCCGGACATTTTCGAACAATAGTAACTTCCCGCTGAAATTGAGTGAATTCGCAGACATCGAAGTCCCGATCGGCGATTTACCTCCAAGCTGAAGCATTCCGCAAATCATCATTCGCACGATTCCCAATCCAGTCCTCTCGATTACCGATGGTCTGCGAAGCTGTCTTCTCGGACAACCCCAGCAGCGCCGCATTCACGCAGTTGATATTGTTGAAGAATCCAAGCGTAGGTCTTCTTCAAGCCGATGCGAAGAGGTTTATTCGGTTCCCACCCAAGATACTGTCGAATGAGCGTATTGTCGCTGTTCCTTCCGTTTACACCCTTCGGGGCATCGAGAACATACCTCCGCTCCAGTCTGACTTCCGCTATCTCCTCAACGATATCGACTAACTCATTGATGCTGACATCCTCACTCGACCCAAGGTTGATGGGCTCGACAATATCGGAATTCATAATCAACTCGATCCCCGCCACGCAATCATCGATATACATAAATGAACGGGTTTGATGGCCGCTTCCCCATATCTCGATTTCGTTCTTGCCGCTAAGTTTGGCTTCGATCACTTTGCGGCAAATAGCGGCAGGCGCCTTTTCGCGTCCGCCGAACCATGTTCCCCATGGGCCATATACGTTGTGGAAGCGTGCTACGCGCGTATACAGTTTGAAGTCCTCCATGTAGTGACGGCACATTCGTTCAGAGAAAAGTTTTTCCCATCCATAGCCATCCTCGGCAAGTGCCGGATACGCGTCCGACTCCTTCAAGGCGGGCGCCGTAAATCGATCACCTGAATCGGATGTATGCTGTAACTCGCCGTTGTATACGCAGGCAGATGAAGAATAGAAAAACCGCTCGACGCCGTACTTCTGAGCCGCCATCAGCATATGCGTGTTAATCAGCACCGAGAGCATGCAGAGCGCCTTGTTCTTCTCAATGAATCCCATGCCGCCCATGTTTGCCGCCAGGTTATAGATATCTGCGGCCCCCCTTGCCGCAACCTCGCAATTCTCCCTTTGATTCAGATCCAGAGTCAGGTTTTCAACATCGTCGAATTTCTGATACCAGTGCTCCACGGGCTTGATGTCGACTGCACGGATTTGCTGATATCCCTTTTGTCGGAGCGATGCCACAAGACTTCCTCCGATGAACCCACCCGCTCTGTCACTGAGATCAGCTTGTTCTTAAGCTTATTTTCCATCCCATTCTTCCTCCAGGAAGACTTCAAAAAGTTCCAAATATGCCGGTGGCCTTTAGTCGGTAGAAGTGCCTCAGCACTTCTACCCGTTCTCAGCGCACGGCAAGCCAGTCTTCGGAATCGAGTTGTCGGAGCTTATAGCCAAAACTGTGAACATACTGCAAAATATCGAAGACACTATACCCAAACGGCTTACAATTTTCTTCGTTGGCTTCAAAGATGAGATCGGGTTTGTCGGGCAACGAAAGCAGCTTCGTAGCCCCACGTAGAATGAGAAGTTCGGCACCCTCTGCGTCCATCTTCACCAGACCTATCTTCGGATTTCCGAGCCCTTCGAGCACATCGTCCAGTCGATTTGTCTCCACGACGATGGTCTTCGCAACCCTAAAGCGCCCGTTCGGATGTAGGCTTCCGAATGCTTCTGCTCCTT
>Ga0206836_10186_pt1 | contig 15695 bp, 1 predicted proteins | sample Alteio_BWOrgCont_28_FD_152871 | JGI IMG/M metagenome (GOLD analysis project Ga0206836, IMG submission 152871) | Enriched cells from forest soil in Barre Woods Harvard Forest LTER site, Petersham, Massachusetts, United States -... | ecosystem: Environmental > Terrestrial > Soil > Temperate forest >...
ATAAAAATTTAATAACCTGAGGGAAAAGGCTTGCAGCTACGAGAACTGCGATGGCCTCGGTTGAAATACCGGCTTTTGAATAGAGGTAAGCAAATGTAACCGTGATATAGCCGCTAATTACGCCAAAAGGCAAGAAAAGAAACAAGAACACCGAAGGGTGCGCATGTTTATGAGGGACGGTACCTGATACGTTTTGCTCAGGACCCTACTTTTTCCCAATTCGATCCCAATCAGCTTTATTACAATCCTGCATACGCCGGCTACAAAAAAGAAGCCCGTATTGAAATGACATACCGCAACCTATGGCCCAATGTACCAGGTAAAGAATTTCCGGGGCCACTCTCTACTTATTCTGCAACAGGCGATGCTTACTTCAATATCCAGAACAAATTTATGGGTGGTGCGGGCGCCTATGTTATGCAGGATGTGGAGGGGCAGGGATATTTAACCACTACTTCGGCTGGCGTTTTTTACTCGCAACACATGCCCTCAATAAGGGCGTTTAGGGATGACAAAAACCAACCGGCTAGATTTGATATTTACGCGGGGTTTAAGGTATATTACAACCACATCCATATCGATTGGAGCCGTTTCGTTTTTTCCGATCAGTTAAATCCCAATTACGGAATCACCGGCCCCTCATCCTTTAACCAGGACCACCTCTCGCAACGCGATTATTTCGACTTTGATTTTGGAGTTTTAGTTCGTAATAATTTTCAGGCAAAAGGAAGATGGATTAATGAGATTGGGTTTGCAATGGCCCATATTTTAACCCCCGTAATTTCCATAACAGGCTCCAATAGCGATATAACCCGCCTTCCCCGTAAATATACCATTACCTATCGCGCTAACATTGCCATTACCGAAAACAGGTTTTACATCGGCCCCACCATCATGTTCGAAAACCAATATAAATTTTATGAAACACTGGCAGGCCTCGACTTTTATTTCAGGATGAGCCGAAAATTTGAAACCGTGCCCTTAAGCATTGGTATATACGACCGTTTTTCCGAAATAGTTAAAAACCAGGTAACAGGCCAGCCAAAAGTGAATACCAGCGCCCTTATAGTTAGTGTTACCCATAAGGGAAATATTCCCAACGGACGCAACCCTCTTGGTTACTCCGTGGGTTTTTCAGTTGACTTTCCTTACATGGGTTTAGGTATGCAAACTGCAGGCGCTTATGAAATAACCCTTGGCCTTTTGATTCCTTATAAAAAGCAGGATGTGCTAAAATGTTTCTTCGAAATGTAATTTGCCCCTTGTTAATCTTATTTCAGCGGTGTAATTGTATATAAAATAGCCTGTTTTGATAGACATAGTTATTCTGATTATTGGCTGAGGGGATTAACTTTGTTAAATACGGAGCACTTGATTAATCTGCTGCTCATGAGGCACCTGGACCTGCCCTCATTCAACTAACGCAGATTGGTGGTATCCTATGGAAATATTGGTTTACGCACTTTATAATCTCGTATTACTATATATGAAATGAGAAAGATTTACTTTCTGTTTCTTTATTTCGTTATTGCGGCTTTTAGCAACTCATTGTTTGCACAATGCAGTGTATCAGCCGGAAGTGACGTTTCCATATGTGTAGGTCAAAGCACAAGGCTTACGGCCACGCCCACAGGTGGCCCCCCAACAACTTATTCCTGGACCTCAATTCCTGCGGGCACAGTAAACTCAAATGCTTCTTTTCGGGTCTCTCCAACGGTCACAACTTCTTACATCGTTCAAATAACCGGTAATGGTTGTAACGCCAAGGATACCGTCGTGGTATCGGTTTTCGCGGTTCCAACAACTCCGGTGATTACCGTAAGTCCCGCTACAGCTTGTTCAGGTTCAAGTGTCTCTTTCTCCACTCCTTCCCAGGCCGGAATTACCTATAGTTGGAGTTACGGCGACGGAACCACGGGAACTGGCGACCCTGCCTCTCATATCTTTAGTTCCTATGGTAGCGGTACCACCTCATATACCGTTACCGTAACCGCAACCAACGCTGCCGGCTGTACTGCAACCGCTACCCAAACGGTAACCATCACCCAACAACCCCCTGCCACACTTAAGCAGGGCTCAACTGTTGATACGGTGACATTAAACGGAGTGCTTAACTTTTATAAATGCGTAAACACATCAACCATATCCACCAATTTTAATTTTACAAATCCAAATCCAACCGCTGGCGTTACGTCAACAATTATTTGGGGCGATACCGGCGCCACATATACCACAACCACAGCCTGGACAACCATTAGCCATATTTACGGCCGTGGGCCATGGAATCTTACCTACATAACCGACGATGGTAATGGCTGTCCCGACACCACTCATTACATAGTTTTTTTCGGCAATAACCCTGCCGGTGGTATTGCCTCCTTGGGAAGCACTTCCATTTGCGGGCCCGACTCATTGTTATTTGCTATCAACAACTGGCAAAGCAATGCACCTGGTACTATTTACACTGTTACTTTTAATGATGGTACGCCTACACTTACTTTTGGCCAACCACCGCCCGATACCGTTGCCCATTGGTTTAGCATAACCTCTTGCGGAACCAGCAGTTCCAACGGAACAATTACTTTTCAAAACGCGTTTAAGGCTACGCTCACGGTAACAAATCCGTGCGGGGTAACTGCGGGTGCCGTTGTACCCATTTATGTTTCGTTCGCCCCCAAGGCTAGTTACGCCGTTGTAGGTGGCGATACACTTTGCCAAAACACAGGCTCAACTTTCGTTAATACAACAATTGATGGGCAGGCAGCCAGCAACACCGGCTGCGTTGTGCAAAGCCCTATTATTTGGAATGTTACTCCCGCTACCGGATGGAGCATAACATCCGGTACTTTGGGTAGCGATAACGGTTTTACCGGCGTCAATTACGATCCCACAAGTTGGACACCCGGCTCTGATACATTAGGCCTTGATTTTAGTACCACGGGTAATTACACCGTGCAAATAATTTCGGGTAACAGTTGTGGGGTCGATACTTTTACGCAAACCGTTTGTGTTGCTCCCCGTCCTGCGCCCGCATTTACGCTTGCGCCAACCACCGGCTGCGTTCCTTTTACTGTAACAACAGACAATACAACACCCCCAATAACCACTTGCGGAAAACCAACTTATTTATGGACAATTGTCAAGAATTCTTTTACCTGCAATCCTGTTTCAGGAAGCGATTACACCTACACATCCGGCACCAGCGCAACCTCGGATTCAATTGACCTGTTGTTCAACAATCAGGGTATTTATGCTATAACATTAAGCGCTACAAATGCCTGCGGAACTATTACTACACCTGCCCAAACCGTCACGGCTAAAACAGTTCCAACCGCGGCAATAACCATCCCACCTCTCATCTGTGCAGGTACCAGTATTACTCCGGTTGCAACCACCTTGCCCTGCGCAGGTACTATTAGCTCTTATTCGTGGACCTTTGCAGGCGGAACACCAGCTTCATCAACCAGCGCCAATCCCGGCAGTATAGACTTCAACACCGTCGGCTCCCATAACGTCACCTTGGCGGTTACCAACGAATGCGGAACTACCAATGCGGCTGCCGTTGCTGTTGTTGATACCGCTCCAATCGCTGTAGTTGGGGCCGCTCAACAGGTATGCTCTGGCAGCACTGTTCAAATTGGTGGCGCTAACGTTACCGGCCTCACTTATGTCTGGACACCTGCCGGTGGACTTAGCTCCACCACTGTATCCAATCCAATTGTTACACTCACCAATAATGGTACCACGCCAATTACAGTAACTTATTATTTAACTGTTACCAATACGCTTGGTTGCACCGGTAATGATAGTGTTAAGGTCACCGTTTATCCGCCGGCAACCGTAAGCGCCGGTCCATCCGTTTCGGTTTGTGGTGATGGTACAAGCGCAAACCTAAACGGAACCTTCGGCGGCTCCGCCACATCCGTAACCTGGGCCTCAAATAATGGTGGCAACTTTGCCAACGCTAATTCGGCAATAACAACCTACACACCAACCATCACCGGTGGAACAGTTGTGTTAACCTTAACGACCAACGATCCCGTTGGCCCTTGCCCGGCGGTTAGTAGCTCCTTAACACTCACAGTTATTGCACCACCGGTCGCAAATGCCGGCCCCAACGATTCAGTTTGTAGCGGAAGCAGCGCGCAATTAGGCGCAGCTTCACAGGCCGGTTATACTTATTTCTGGAGTCCCGCTACCGGTTTGAGTTCCACCACAGTTTCAAATCCAACTTCAACACTAACCAATAACGGTACAACCGTAATTCAACAAACGTATACCCTGATTGTAACTCACAATGGTTGTAAAGACACTGCACAGGTAACCGTTTATGTATTTCCTCCTGCAACCGATAATGCAGGTGCGCCTGCCAGCGTTTGTGCCGGCGGTACAGTAACGCTTACCGGTACCATTGGCGGCTCCGCTACTTCAGCCACCTGGAGTTCACCTTCCGGCACATTCAACCCAACCAATGCTTTAACCACCATGTTCACACCAACAATTGCGTCGGGCTTTGCAGTGGTAACATTAACTACAAACGTGCCCTCAACAGTTTGTCCGGCGGCAACCTCATCTATCAATATTACGGTTAAACCTATTCCAACGGTAACCACAAACCCTCTCCATCAAACCATTTGCAGCGGCTCATCCACACCGGGTATAGCTCTGACCTCAGGCGTGGTGGGAACAACATTTAGCTGGACTGGCTCCTCACCCAATGGCATCACCGGTTTTATCCCAAGTGGCACCACCGCAGTTATTCCTTCAATGACGCTCACTGACCCGGCCACCACACCCGGCATTGTGGTTTATGTAATTACGCCAACGGCCAATGGCTGCCCCGGCCCGGCGGTAAACGATACTATTACGGTAAACCCATTGCCAAACGTTAATCCCATACCCTCACAAACCATATGTAGCGCAGGTACTAGCTCAGCAGTTACACCAACTTCAACAACCGCTGGCTCTACTTTTGCCTGGATAGCTAATTCAAGTGGCAACCTAACCGGTTTTACAGCAAGCGGTACAGGTACCATCCCTGCCCAAACAATAACCAATACCGGTAGCGTTATTGACTCTGTCGTATTCGCAATTACACCAACAGCCAACGGTTGTAGTGGCACACCGGTAAACTTTACAATTATTATTGATCCTACTCCGCATGTTACATTGCCTGCAGCACAATCAATTTGCAGTGGCGCCACAACATCAATCGCCTCCCTAACTTCAACAACACCGGGCACAACCTTTAGCTGGACTGCAGCGGCTACCGCCGGCATAACAGGATTTACCGCCAGTGGTACCGGAAACATCCCCGCACAAACGCTCAATAATTCAGGAACAACGGCCGGCACCGTTACATATACAATAACCCCTACTGCTAATGATTGCTCCGGTCCCACAGCTAACTATATCATAACCGTAAAACCAATACCGGTAGTAACGGCAACGCCATCACCCGATACTATATGTAATAACACGCAAATTAATATTGTTCTTACGTCAAACACCGGTGCAACAACATATGCCTGGACTGTCAACGAACCTGGTACCGTTACCGGTGCCTCGGCCGGAAGTGGAACCCCAATCCAACAAACATTAAATAATAGTAGCACCACTCCTCAAACAGTAAATTATTATATCACCCCAACCGCCAATGGTTGTCCCGGCAAAACTGATACAGTAAACGTTATTGTAAATCCAACCGTGGCAATTGCTTTTTCCGCACCTAACCAAACTATCTGCTCCGGGCAAACATCAACCTTAGTAAACATTACAAGTACTACGCCGGGCGCTGTTTTTTCCTGGACATCGGTTTCCAATGGTATAGTTGGCGTTACCCCATCTGGTACAACTACCATTCCTGCTCAAACTTTAACTAATAGCACCAATGGTTCTCTAACCGCTGTTTACACCGTTAGTGCTACTTACTGGGGATGCCCAAATCCTACTGCTATTTATGACATAACCGTTAACCCTTTGCCACATGTTATTCTCCCTGCATTTCAAACCGTTTGTAGCGGAACGCCTACCAACAGCATTGCGCTTACTTCAAATGTTGCCGGAACAACTTTTAGTTGGACCGGTTCCAGTCCGGACGGCATTACGGGATTTAGTGCCAGCGGAACAACAGCAACTATCCCTTCCCAAACCTTAACCGATCCTAATACCACACCCGGCATAGTGGTTTTTGTCATTACACCAACGGCGTCAACCTGCGTTGGCACTATTGCTAGCGATACAATAATTGTCAATCCGCTGCCAAATGTAAATGCCATTGCACCGCAAACTATTTGCAGCGCTGGCACCAGCGCCGCAGTTACTTTAAGTTCAACCACAACCGGTACAACGTTCACCTGGACTGCATCCGGCGGTGGAAGCCTTACCGGCTACACAGCAAGTGGTTCTGGCAATATTCCAACCCAAACAATAACCAATAGCGGCACTACAATCGACTCGGTGGTTTATGTAATAACCCCGCGTGCCAATGGATGCAATGGCCCTGCCGTACATTTCGGTATTATTGTAAATCCGGTACCAAATGTCAACGTGCCGGCGCAACAAACTATTTGTAGCGGCACTACTACAACTATTGCAACCTTAACATCCGGAGTAGCTGGAACAACTTTTGCCTGGACTGCCGCTGCAACGGCAGGTATAACCGGTTTTACGGTCAGCGGCACCGGAAATATCCCGGCCCAAACCCTCAGTAATTCAACCAACTCACAAGGCACAGTTACTTACACAATCACGCCAACCGCTAATGGCTGTCCCGGCTCTAACGCTACTTATGTGATTACGGTAAATCCCGTACCTGTGGTTACAGCCTCCCCCGATACCATTTGTACGGGCACGCAAACAAATATTTCTCTCTCATCAAATGTTGCCGGTTCAACTTTTCATTGGACTTATAGCGCACCGGCCAGCATAACAGGCGGCGCAAATGGTACAGGAAGTAGTATACAACAGGTATTAACCAACAGCAGTTCAAGCACACAAGTAGTTACCTACATAATAACCGCCAAGGCACATGGTTGTAACGGTCCGCCCGATACAATTTTCGTTGTTGTAGGACCAGCAGTAACAATACAGCAACCGGCCGATCAAACTATTTGTTCTGGTCAAAACACAGTGGCTGCCGCTATAACCAGCACAGCTTCAGGTGTTGTTTTTACGTGGACATCTCAGGCCAATGGAATAACCGGTGTTATCCCTTCGGGTACAGATTCAATACCAGTGCAAACATTGGTAAATCCCGGCAGTTCAGTAATAACTGTTCAATACAATATTACCGCGGCATATGCCAACTGCGCCAGTCAAACGGCCACTTATAATATTACCGTCGACCCAACTCCACAGGTAATTTTACCGGCCTTCCAAACCATTTGCAGCGGAGCGGCTACCAATAACATTTCACTTAACTCAACCGTAGCCGGTACAACATTTAGCTGGACCGGCTCAAGCCCAAACGGTATTACCGGGTTTCCCGCCAGCGGCAATTCATCCACAATACCCTCTCACGTATTAACCGACCCGGCTACAACGTCGGGTATCGTAGTTTATGTTATTACGCCTACCGCTGCAGGCTGTGCCGGCCATGTTGTTAACGATACAATTACCGTTAACCCTCTACCCAATGTAAATGCCAACACGCCCCAAACATTGTGCAGCGGTGGAACCAGCACGGCTGTTACCTTGAGTTCAACCACATCCGGTACCACATTTAGCTGGATAGCATCCAACGGTGGAAGTCTTTCTGGTTTTACCGCTAGTGGAGTGGGAAACATACCGGTGCAGACCATAACCAATGGAGGCACAACAATAGATTCAGTCGTCTATGCCATTACCCCACGTGCAAATGGCTGTAACGGTCCGGTGGTAGATTACGATATTATTGTTGACCCGGTACCTTATGTTACACTACCGGCGCCTCAAACTATTTGTAGCGGTGCCTCAACAACCGTAGTCAACGTAACCTCGGCCGTAGCAGGAACAACTTTTGCCTGGACAGCAGTTGGCACGGCAGGTATAACCGGGTTTACAGCCAGTGGAACAGGTAACATCCCGGTTCAAACAATCAGTAACTCCACCAATACCCAGGGCACAGTTACTTATACAATTACACCAACCGCTAATGGTTGTCCCGGCCCTTCGTCAAATTATGTGGTTACCGTTAATCCCGTGGCTATTGTTACTGCAACCCCATCACCCGATACTATTTGTACCGGTACGCAAACCAACATCGGCCTTACATCTAACGTAGCTGGCACTACCTTTAGCTGGACATTTACAACAGCCGGTAGCATAACCGGTGCTGCAAACGGAAGTGGTAACGCCATACAACAGGTATTAACCAATAGCAGCGCGGTTTCGCAAACGGTCAGTTATATCATTACCCCCAGGGCCCATGGATGCAATGGATTACCGGATACCGTAAATGTAGTGGTTGGGCCTAACGTAACAATTCTGCTACCCGCCAATCAAACAATTTGTTCCGGTCAAAATACACAGGCGGTTGCTATAACAAGTCCAGCCGGTGGGGTAGTTTTTGCCTGGACTTCGCAGGCCAGCGGCATTGCCGGCGTTGCAGCTTCAGGCACCGATTCAATTCCGGTTCAAACATTGGTAAATCCGGGGAACTCGGTAATCAGTGTGGTTTACAATATCACAGCAGCTTATGCTAACTGCGCTAGCCAAACCGCCAGCTACGATATAACGGTCGACCCAACCCCGCACGTTATCTTACCTGCATTCCAAACAATTTGTAGTGGCACTTCAACTAACAATATTACACTTAGCTCAGGCGTTGCTGGAACTACCTATAGCTGGACTGGTTCAAGTCCTAACGGGGTTACTGGTTTCACAGCCAGCGGAACAACAGCAACAATTTCATCGCAAACGCTTACCAACGCAGCAACCACAATAGGCATTGTAGTTTATGTGATAACCCCTACCGCTGCCGGCTGCGTTGGCCCCTCATTAAATGATACTATCACCGTTAACCCTTTGCCTAATATAAACCCGTTAATCCCGCAAACGCTTTGCAGTGCAGGCAGCAGCACCGTTGTTAATTTAACCTCAACAACCACCGGAACAACTTTTACCTGGACATCTTCCAATGGTGGTAACCTGAGTGGGTATACCGCAAGCGGTGCAGGAAATATACCCGTGCAAACAATTACAAACAGTGGCACAACCATTGATTCCGTAGTTTACACTATAACACCGCGTGCCAATGGGTGCAACGGCCCACCGGTTCATTATGATATAATTGTTGACCCGGTTCCGAATGTTATTTTACCCGCCCCACAAAGTATTTGTAGCGGAACTTCAACCACAGTTGCCAATCTTAGTTCAAACGTTGTAGGTACTACCTACAGTTGGACTGCTGTCGGTACAGCGGGTATCACCGGTTTTACAGCCAACGGCACAGGCAACATTCCGGTCCAAACTTTAACAAACCCCGGAACTACCGCTGGTACAGTTACCTACACCATTACTCCTAGCGCCAATGGTTGTTCCGGCCCAAATTCAAACTATGTTGTAACCATTAAGCCTATTCCGGTAATGAGCGCAACACCGGGTATTGATACTACTTGTCCTTCAACACAAACCAATATTTCATTAACATCAAATGTTGCAGCAACAACCTTTGCCTGGACTGTTAGTGCTCCGGCAAGCGTCAGTGGCGATGTTGCCGGTAGTGGCTCTTCTATTCAACAGGTGCTTTCCAACAGTAGTGTAAACCCGCAAACCGTTATTTACACCATTACACCAACCGCTACCGCTTGTCCGGGCACTCCGGTTATAGTTGATGTCGTCGTATTGCCTGGGGTAACTATTCAATTTTCATCGCCCAACCAAACAATTTGCACTGGTCAAAGTACAGTTGCGGTTGGTATCAGCAGCCCCTCTCCCAACGTCATTTTTTCATGGGTGTCAGCGGCAAATGGCGTAATTGGTGTTTCGCCATCGGGCACAGATTCTATACCAGTCCAGGTGCTTTTAAATAATGGTAGTTCTTCGCTGACAGTCAACTACAATGTTACTGCAGGTTATACCGGTTGCCCGAGCCAGAGTGCTACTTACGATATTATTGTAAACCCCGCCCCTCATGTAATTCTGCCTCCCGCGCAAACTGTTTGTAGCGGCACCGCAACTCAAAGTATTTCTATCGGCTCGAATGTGGTTGGGACGAATTTTACCTGGACCGGTTCCAGCCCGGATGGTATCACCGGCTTTACTCCAAGCGGAAATACTTCAACAATACCGGCCCAAACCTTAACCAATCCTGCCAACACAATCGGCATGGTTATATATTCAATCACACCTAATGCTGCAGGTTGTCCCGGTCTTTTTGTGTTTGATACAATAACTGTAAACCCATTGCCTAATATTAATCAGTTAACTCCGCAAACCATTTGCAGCAACGGCACCACCACTGTGGTAACTTTAACGTCAACCACAACGGGTACAGCTTTTTCATGGATAGCAACAAGCGCAAGCCTTAGTGGCTACAACACCAGCGGAACCGGCAACATTCCACTACAAACCATAACCAATAGCGGAACAATAATTGATTCGGTAGTATTTACAATTACACCATCCGCCAATAGCTGCAATGGGCCAAATGTAAATTATGATATCACGGTCGATCCAACGCCGCACGTTATTTTGCCCGCACCGCAAAGTATTTGCAGCGCAACCTCTACAATCGTCGCTAACCTTACCTCTGGTGTCGCCGGCACAACATATAGCTGGAGTGCAACCGGTACAGCAGGCATTTCCGGGTTTACAGCCAGCGGTACTGGCAACATACCGGTGCAAACACTTTTTAATCCGAACAACATTTCCGGTAGCGTTACTTATACCATAACTCCAACAGCCAATGGCTGTCCTGGCCCGTCTTCTAATTATGTCGTAACGGTCAAACCGTTGCCGGTTATAACCGCTACACCGTCGGTAGATACTATTTGCCCTTCAACCCAAACCAACATATCATTAACCTCAAGCGTCGCCGCAACAACTTTTAACTGGACATTTAACGAGCCTGCAAGTGTAACAGGTGCCGCTACCGGTACCGGTAACTCCATTCAACAAACGCTGAACAATACCAGCCAGAACCCACAAACGATTTTATACATCATTACGCCAACCGCCAGCGGTTGCCCCGGGCCTCTTGATACAGTTTACATCGTAGTACATCCTGGAGTAGCTATATTATTCTCCCTGGCCAATCAAACCATTTGTTCAGAACAGGCAACGCAGGCGGTTGCCATTACGAGCCCCTCACCCGGTGTTACTTTTACTTGGACTTCTCAGGCCAATGGGGTCGCCAGCGTTACGGCTTCAGGAACCGACTCCATACCAGCGCAAACTTTGGTCAACAGTGGCACCACCCCGCTAACCGTTAATTACAATGCCACAGCCGGTTACCCCGGTTGCCCATTACAACCGGGCACCTATAGCGTAGTAGTCGATCCTATCCCTTCCGTAATTTTACCGCCTGCACAAACCATTTGTAGTAACACTTCTACTCAAAACATAAATATAACCAGCAACGTTGCGGGCGCAACATTTGCATGGACCGGTTCAAGCCCTGACGGCGTTACGGGATATATAGCCAGTGGCAATACCTCAACAATTGGAGCGCAAACTTTAACCAACGCATCTGTTGCTCCAGGCTATGTGGTTTATGTTATAACCCCTACAGCGGCCGGATGCCCTGGTGTCGCGGTCAATGATACAATTACAATTAACCCGCTTCCGGTTATTAATCCCGTCCCTAAGCAAACCATTTGCAGCGAAACCAGCAGCACCGCAGTCACCTTAAGTTCTGCCACCACAGGCACTACTTATGCCTGGACAGCCACCAGCGCCAGCCTTACAGGTTTCAGCGCCAGTGGCACCGGTAATATTCCCGCCCAAATTATTACTAACGGAGGCACAACCATTGATTCCGTAATGTTTACAATAATCCCAACTTCCAATGGTTGTAACGGGCCACCACTTAACTTTACCATTATTGTTGATCCATTGCCAAATGTAAATTTACCTGCAACGCAAACCATTTGTAGTAACCAAACTGATACTGCGGTAAATCTAACTTCAAACGTAGCGGGTTCAACCTTTACGTGGACAACCAGCGCTTCACCGGGCATATCTGGGTTCACCGCAACCGGAACAGGAAACATTCCATCTGAAACAATCAGTAATTCGGGCAATACTTCCGGGGTACTTACTTATACGATTACAGCCACAGCAAATGGCTGCCCCGGCCCAAGTGCAACCTATAACGTCACTATTAAACCTTTGCCGGTAATATCGGCAGCACCAGCACCTGATACCATTTGCCCATCAACCCAAACAAATATTACTTTATCGTCAACAATTCCCGGCACGGCCATTAACTGGGTAGTGAATGAGCCAGCGGCCATAACCGGTGCCACTAATGGTAGTGGCTATACCATTCAACAGGTATTATCCAATAGCAGCTCAAATCCGCAAACCGTTTTATACATTATATCCTCGTCGGTAAATGGTTGCAGTGGCCTGCCCGATACAGTCGACGTGCTGGTTCATCCAGGTGTAGCTTTGCAGCTTTCATCCGGCCCTCAAACCATTTGCTCCGGGCAAATTACCTTACCGGTGGCAATTACCAGTACATCCCCCGGGGTAACTTTTTCGTGGACCTCACAAGCAAATGGTATAACCGGTGTAGCGGTTTCAGGTACAGATACTATACCGGCTCAAATGCTAATCAATAGTGGCAATTTCGGGCTTACAGTTAATTACTACATTTCTGCAGGTTATCCCGGTTGCCCTATTACAACAACAACATATGGCATTGGCGTAAACCCCGCCCCCACAACAATTTTGCCCCCTTTCCAAACTATTTGCAGCGGAACGCCTTCGCAGGTAATACCCATCAGCTCCAATGTTCCGGGTACAAGTTTTGCCTGGACAGGAATCAGCCCTGATGGCGTTACCGGATTTACCGCTAACGGTAATACCTCAGTTATTCCTTCCGAAATACTTACCAATGCCTCTACAACAAACGAAATTGTAATTTACACCATAACCCCAAGCGCAACAGGCTGCCCGGGAATACCAATTAACGATACCATCACCGTTAAGCCATTGCCTATTATAAACCCGGTTGCCTCGCAAACCCAATGCAGCGGAGCAACCAGCAACACAGTTACTCCGGGTTCAACAACTATCGGAACAACTTATTCATGGAACATAATTTACAACGGTAACATCAGCGGTTTTGTTGCCAGTGGGGTAGATAGCATACCAGGCCAGGTCCTAACTAATAATGGAACCACGATTGACTCAGTGGTATTCTCCATAACCCCCAATGCAAACGGGTGCAACGGACCTGCCCTCAGTGTTAGCGTTATCGTAAACCCTGTTCCTGATGTTATTCTTCCCGCCTCGCAGGAAATTTGCAGCGGCACATCAACAATTGCTGCGCAATTAACTTCATACGTTGGGGGTAGTACTTACAGCTGGTCTGCAACAGCAACGGCAGGTGTTACTGGGTTTACAAGTAATGGCACCAGCGATATACCTGCTCAAACCTTAACAAACTCCGGTATTGTATCAGGCTCGGTTACTTACGCAATTACTCCAACTGCTAATGGTTGTCCGGGGACTCCTTCAAATTATGTCATTGTTGTTAAACCTGTTCCGGTAGTAACTGCGGCTCCTGCAACAGATACCATTTGCCCATCTACTCAAACCAATATTGCAATCTCGTCAAACGTAGCCGGTTCAACCTTTAACTGGACCACATACGAACCGGCAGGGGTAACCGGCGCTTCGGCCGGTGCGGGCAATTCAATTCTGCAGATATTATCGAACAGCACACTGGCCGTACAGACCGTACTTTACATGATTACTCCCGATGCCAACGGATGCTATGGTTTACCTGATACTGTTACTGTGGCAGTTCGCCCTGAGGTGGCCATTCAGTTCTCTTTAAGCAATCAAATTATTTGTTCGGGGCAAACTTCTCAGCCGGTAGCTATCACCAGTACGTCAGCCGGTGTTACATTTAGCTGGACATCTCAATCAAACGGAGTAGCGGGCGTAACAACCAGCGGTACAGATTCAATCCCGGCACAAACGTTGGTTAACGGTAGCAATAATCCATTGGCCGTTACTTATAACGTACTGGCTGGCGAAGGTAGTTGCCCACAAGTGCCTGCCAGCTACGATATTGTTGTAAACCCAAATCCTGCAGTTATCTTGCCACCTGCTCAAACAGTTTGTAGTGGCACTGCCAGTCAAACCATATCCATCAACAGCAACGTTGCCGGAACTACCTTTGCATGGAATGGAACCAGCCCCAACGGCATAACCGGTTTTGCTGCAAGCGGGGCAACTGCTATTATTCCTTCTGAAGTTTTGATTGACCCTGCGGCAACCGCTGGCCTCGTGGTTTATACTATCACTCCAAGTTCTACCGGTTGCCCGGGGGTAGCGGTAAACGATACTATTTACGTTAACCCATCGCCGGTTATCGATCCTTTAACTGCTCAAACCATTTGCAGTAACAGTACCAGCACCGTTGTAAATATTACTTCGGCTACCGCCGGAACAACCTTTAACTGGAATGTAACCCACAGCGGTAACCTCACAGGTTTCTCCTCAAACGGAAACGGCAATATCCCCGCACAAACCATTACCAACAACGGTTCAATTATCGATTCAGTTGTCTTCACCATCACCCCAACTGCCAGTGGTTGCAACGGCCCGCCGGTCAATTACGATATTGTTATTGACCCGCTGCCTAATGTTATCCTCCCAACTTTCCAAACTATTTGCAGTGGGACTTCAACGGTTCTGGCTGCTTTAAATTCAAACGTTACGGGCACTACATTTAGCTGGACAGCCACCGGCACAGCGGCTATTACCGGGTTTACAGCCAGTGGCACCGGCAACATTCCTGCACAGGTTTTGAATAACTCAGGTAACATAGCGGGTACAGTAACCTTTACCATCACGCCTGCTGCCAATAACTGCCCCGGCCCTGTTTCAAATTACGTAGTGACCGTTAACCCGGTGCCGGTTGCCAATGCAACGCCTTCGCCTGATACTATTTGCCCATCAGCACAAACCAATATCAGCATTACCTCAACCGTTGCGGGTACTTCCTTTAGCTGGGTAGCCACAGCACCTGCTTCCATCACCGGTGCTTCCAACGGAACCGGTAGCTCAATTCAACAGGTGTTATCCAACAATAGCCAGAACCTGCAAACGGTTGTTTTTGTAATTAGCCCAGATGCTAACGGTTGCCCAGGCCCACAGGACACGGCTTTGGTTGTAGTTAACCCGGGCATAGCCATCCAGTTTTCACCGGCTCCGCAAACCATCTGTTCCGGTCAAAGCACACAAACGGTTCTTATCACCAGCACATCGCCGGGCGTTAATTTTAGCTGGACTTCGCAACCTAACGGTGTAACCGGTGTTGCAGCTTCGGGCACCGATTCAATACCTGTGCAGACTTTGGTCAACAGCAGCGTTTCAGCGCTTATCGTCAATTATAATGTAACAGCATCATATAGCAGTTGTCCCGGCTTTACTGCAAGCTATGCTATCACTGTAAACCCAAATCCTGTAGTTATCTTGCCACCTGCTCAAACAGTTTGTAGTGGCAACGCCAGTCAAACCATATCCATCAACAG
>Ga0206836_10187_pt1 | contig 15633 bp, 14 predicted proteins | sample Alteio_BWOrgCont_28_FD_152871 | JGI IMG/M metagenome (GOLD analysis project Ga0206836, IMG submission 152871) | Enriched cells from forest soil in Barre Woods Harvard Forest LTER site, Petersham, Massachusetts, United States -... | ecosystem: Environmental > Terrestrial > Soil > Temperate forest >...
TTCCCATCCCATGCGTTTTAAAGCCTCATTCGGATTAAAAGACACCCCTTCTGAGCCTCGAATCGCGAAAATAATGATTTCCGGATCAAACATCACCATTTCTTCCAACCGGACAATTCGGCTTATTTCTCTGGATAACATGGGAAAATAATGGCCCCCTGCGTCTGACATTAGATCTGGATACCATCCTCCCGGCGCGGTTGGCGGCTGATACCATTCTTCACAATAAAGCTTGGGACGATAAACACCCCCGGGGACCCTTTCTTTGAGTCCCGTTAACCCGCCCGTAAAATCCAGGGCCAATTGACGGGCTTCATCCGGCGCGCCCGCCGCTTTGCCAATCAAACGAAAAGTGTCTTCCACATCCCTTAAAGAACGGGGATCTAAATGAAGCGTGTTTAAACCCAGTTCCTTAAACCGTCTGTGTAATTCCCATTGCGCGGGAGAAAGCGTTAACACCAACTCGGGCCGGATACTCATGACCCGCTCTTCCGCCATGGTGTACCAATATTCAGGCTTGTTGTCTTCTCCGGTAAAAGGAACTTCGTCAAAGTACTCATTCATCTCGGTAACTTGATGAGAAAAACCCAGGTAGCCTAAAATTTCAGTGAGAGGCGGCGCTAAAGAAACAATTCGATGTAGAGGTTGAGCAATCATGCCAAGAGTGTATTGGATAATTGCCGGTTTTTTCTACCTATTTTTGGGGAAAATGGCGTGGAAGGTCCGACAAAATCCTATCCCCGAGTTCATCTCATCGGCAAATCAGAATAGTTTCAAATTATTTAGGGTTGGGTTTTTAAAGTGACGGTGAAAACGATTCCAAAAATTTATCGGTATAAAAAAAGAGTGAGATCCAAGTGATGATAATGATCCAATAAATGCGCTTTCTTAACACCCAAGCTTCGCCCAAAAGCGACAACGGCTTGAGGCGTGACCATGAATCGGTTTGATTCGTTAAGACCCGAATCCGCGTTTAAAGCGTTAAAGGCCACGGCTTTTTTGGTCTGCCGCAGAACCTGTTTCAACATCGCTCTCATATACGCCCAATTATCTTGTACCTTTACATTAAAAACGCCCGACAAGAAGGAATAATCAAATGATCGGGCGGGATAAGGACGGGCCAAAAGATGGCGGGCTTCAAACCGGGCGTCCGGATAAAGTTTTTTCGCTTCTTGAATAACATTGGGAAAAAGATCAATTCCCGTGTAGTGAACCGGTATTTCTTGCTCTTTGAGATAACCCCAAAAGGCCCCTAAACCGCAACCCACATCCAGAATTCTTGATTTTTTCATAGGCGCTACCCAGGTTAAGGCTTCAAAGCGGACTCTTTGGCTTTCAATGGTTTTCCACCCCACCCGCTTTTCAGGTTCATGATGTTGATGTAATTGATTTTTATAATATTTTTCTAAATCGTTTAAGTTCTTTTTAGAAAAACCGGGGAAATCTTCTAACCGCAAAGAGGAGGGGTCCGTCTTAGGGATTTTTTTCATGATTTCACACCCAAACTGATCTCCCGGTAAAAATCCAAAGTCTTTTGCGCCGCCTGGGATAAAACCTCGCTAGGCTTAGTAAAAGGATGATCGGAATTAAATTTGTGGTCCGCCCCGGCCAAGATAGCCAATCGCGCTTGAGGATAAATGGCCGTCAAGCTTTCCGACTCGTCCGGCGACACGCTGGTATCCTCGGCGCCATGCACCAAAAGAAGCGGAATTTTCAAATGATGAAGAAACGTCGGCGCATCACCCTGTTTACCCCATTGTTCAACATCTTCCAAAAAATCAACGGAAGATTTTAGCAACTGCCCCGTGCGGGAGCTTTCAATGGCTAAAAATCCCTGCTTTCTCCAGGCTTGTTTGACTTCATAGAGATAACGGTTGACCCGGCCGATGGTAGACCAGGTGGCGATAGCTTGAACTTGAGGTAAATTAACCGCTGATAAAATACAAACTGCCCCCCCGCGGGAATGCCCCCAAAGTATCACCTGTTTTTGCGTCGGAAGATCCGGCTCCAGCTTGCCCTGTATGACACTGGAAATGACTGAACGTAAATCTTCTGCCTGTTTAGAAATTGTGTCGTTTTGAAAAGCGTCTAAATTCTCAAACGGTCCGTCGATTTGCGGTCCCATCCCCGAGCCCGAAAAATTAAATCGAACCGTTGGAAAACCAGCCTCCGCGAAAAACTGGGACAGCCACGGAAAAAAGGCCCAGTCTTTAAACCCTAACAAACCATGGGCCATCACCACCGTAGTGCCGGTGATTTTTTCCGGGACGGTCAGAGTTCCCCAAATCTCCCGTTGATGATTACCCTCAATATAAAAATCAATCGTTTTCAAAAATGACGAACCTTCAATATTTATTTTTTAAGCAAATCTCTAATTTCGGTCAAAAGTTCTTCCGGCTTGGTCAGCGCGGGAGCGGCTCCCGCCGCCTCAGCTTTGCGGTTCATCACGTTAATCGCTTTTACCATAACGAAAACCGCGAAGGCGATGATAATAAAATCAATCAGAGATTGGATAAAATTCCCGATGTTGATCGTCACCGCCTCATGGGTTTTTCCCGCGGCGTCAATAACAGCCGCTTTCAAGGTTAATTTAATATCCGTAAAATTGATGCCGCCAATCAGAAGACCCAAGGGCGGCATTAAAACATCCGCCACCAGCGAAGAAACCACTTTCCCAAATGCCCCGCCGATAATAATACCCACGGCCAGATCGACCATATTGCCCTTGACGGCAAATTCTTTAAATTCTTTGATCATACTCATGGCTGTCTCCTTATCTTCTAAAGTGTTTGATAGATAAACAGGATGAACCGGTTTAACGGGCGGAAAGCAATTCCAAAACCTTTTTCGCATCCGTTGTCGGCAACTGGCACTGATAATTTTTGCAGACATAAACGGTGGGTTGACCGCCCTGGCTTTGCCGGCCCTCCACCCAGGGAATGGTTTGGGTTAAGGCTTTCACGTCTTTATCCTCACTAAACACCAGTATTTTATTCGGCGAAAAGGATTTCCAAATCATTTTCAACATCCCTTCGGATTCATTACGAGAACCCGCCACGAAAATTTCAGCGGGCCCGTTAAAATCAAATTGAAAAGCCTGAAGCATGAGGGGAAAGTTAGAGCCGCTCTTGGCCAAATCGCCGGAGAAGCATTTTAAGATAGCGCCGGCCTTGTCACGGTAGGCTTTGTCTCCCGTAAACTCCGCCAAACGGTAAAGACTCAGCGCCGCCATGGAGTTTCCGGAGGGAATGACGCCGTCATAAGCTTCTTTGGTGCGGGTCAAAAGCCGATTTTGATCTTTTTGGTCCGATCCGTTGAAATAATAAGCCCCCGCCTTGTCGTCCCAGAAGAGATGGGCCATCTCTTTTTCTAAATCGATGGCTTTTTTGAGATAGTCCGTATTAAACGTGCTTTCATAAAGACCCAATTGGGCCGCTTGGTAAAAAGCGTAATCGTCAATATAGCCTTGGATATCCGAGGGCCCTTGGCGGTAAGACGCCAACAGACGCCCGTCTTTAAATAGGTTTTTGGAAATAAAAGCCGAGGCTTTCTCCGCCGCCTCTAAATAACGGGGATCTCCCAAAATCTGATAACCGTAAGCGAGGGATGAAATCATCAAACTATTCCAGGCGGTGAGAATTTTATCGTCCAGATGGGGGCGAATACGCTTCGACCGAGCCGCTAAAATTTTTTCAAGCACCGATTTCCACCAGTTACTGTCTTTGCCAAAAGCCTCTAAAGAAGACGCCAAATCCGCCTTGAGATGAAGAATACTTTGTCCCTGCTCAAAATTCCCGTGATCGGTTACGCCATAGAGCTGGCAAAAAACACTGCCGTCTTTGTCGCCTAAAATGGTTTTGATTTCATCTGGATTCCACACATAAAATTTGCCTTCGTGGCCCTCGCTGTCCGCATCTTCAGCGCTGTAAAAGCCGCCCTCTTTGTCGGTCATATCCCTTAAAAGATAGGTAAAAATCTCATTCGCAATACGAGCGTACTCGGGTTTGCCAGTCAATTGATAAGCTTCCAGATAAGACCTTGAGAGAAGCGCGTTGTCATAAAGCATCTTCTCAAAATGCGGCACCAGCCATTCATCATCCGTCGAATAACGGGAAAAGCCTCCACCCAATTGATCATAAATTCCACCCTGCGCCATTTTGTCGAGAGTCACTTCAATCGTATTGAGCAAAACAGGATCGGGATTTTTATTCTGGATTCTCATCAGCAAGCTCAAAAGCATGGAGGGAGGAAATTTGGGCGCGCTGCGAAACCCACCGTCTTTTTTATCAAAGGAATGAATCGCGTAAGTCTTCACCTGGTCCAGAACTTCTTGGTTCAGCGTGCCTCCTGAATGATCAGTGTGGGAACCCGCGATGTAGCTGGCTAACTGTTGACCGCCCTTTCGAATATCCTCAGGCTTATTTTTCCAAGTGCGGGCCACATCTTCTAACACCGTGGGGAACCCAGGACGTCCATAACGGGCATCCGGTGGGAAATAGGTACCTCCATAGAAAGGTTGTAATTCAGGCGTCAGAAAAATATTCAGCGGCCAGCCGCCCTGCCCGGTTAAAAGCATCACCGCGTTCATATAAATCTGATCCACATCGGGCCGTTCTTCACGGTCGACTTTAATGCAGACGAAATTATCGTTCAGAATTTTAGCGGTAGCTTCATTTTCAAAACTTTCCCGCTCCATCACGTGACACCAATGACAGGTGGAATAACCGATGGACAGTAAAATGATTTTGTTTTCTTTTTTAGCTTTTTCAAAAGCGGCCTCGCCCCAGGGATACCAATCCACCGGGTTATGAGCGTGCTGGAGAAGATAAGGACTCTTTTCATGTATCAACCGATTGGTATGCTTAAACGCGCCTTCTTCGGACTTCTGAGTCATCCACCACACTCCCACGCAAATAATTACAATTAGCCCTACAAATCCAATGTACGGTCTCAGGCCTCTACCACATAGGTTTCGGCAATTTTATCGTGCCAGGTTTGGGATTCCGGATCCAATAACATCCAAAGAAAACCCAGAAAGAGAAAGTAAGACAAAATCTTACTTATAGACCGAACAAAAGCTTCAACCAAACTAATCGGTTTATCATCAACCGAAACAACCCGAATACCCATTATTTTTTTCCCAACCGTATACCCACCCCATTGGGAAACAAGGATGGTTTCATAAAGAATGATAAAAACACCTAAACTAAAAATATGGTCAATGACCACCGCAAAAAACCTGCGCCAAAATCCCGCCTTATGCATGACTAACTCCTGGATTGAAAATGCATCTGCCTGATAGCCTCAAATAAAACAATTCCGGCCGAGGTGGAAAGATTAAGACTGCGGATGGACTCCTCTTTCTGCGGAATACGATATAGCCTGTCCTTATATATTTCGTAAAAACTCTTGGGAAACCCAGCCGTTTCTTTGCCAAAAATTAAATAAGCTTCCGATGGAAATTCAATATCCCAGTAGACTTTGGCTCCCTTAGTGGAAAAGAAAAATAACACGGCATCTGACGGAATCGACTCCAGAAAAGCTTCCCAGCTGTCATGCCGGTGAACCACAACTTTTTCCCAATAATCTAATCCCGCTCTTTGGACTTGTTTATCGTCTAGGTGAAATCCTAAACGGCCCACCAGATGAAGTTCCGCGCCCACCCCCAAACAGGTACGGCCCACATTACCGGTATTCCAAGGAATTTCAGGTTCTATCAGGACAACATGCAGCATCTTTTTTCCTCTTTAATTTTTTGATAAATCTAATCCAACTAAATCATAAATTTTAAAAATACTATCGAAAGACCCATAAAACCGATTTTCAACTTGAGGCCTTTCTCGAAATCGTAATTGATAAGAATTTAACCCGGCCATACGACGGGCAGGAGGATAGTCCAGTAACCACGCCACACCTGACCGCCGAATTTTAATACCCTTTTGCCGGTCCAAGTAATAACGGTGAAAAGCGCCGCCAAAATTTGAAAATCCAATAGGTCTTTGGTTTCTGTTTTTGAACACCAATTCGGATGAAGAGTAAATGATACGGGCAAAATGGTCAGGAAATAGCATCGATGAGGCCGTAAGCCCCAAATCCGGTTCTTCTTTTTCCACTTTTTTGGTTCCCCAACTCTCAAAAAGCGTAAAAGCCGGGATCATGACCACATCCGGACGGTGATGTTCGACCTGTTGGAGGTAATACAACGAAAAATAATCCTCATCCGCATCGGCAAAAAATAAAGAATATGGAGGCAATGACTTTAATAGATTTTGACCATAATCATAAAGAACTAAACGATTTTTTCGCTCAGCTGTTTTCAATCCATTTTGGATATTCATCATCAACCCAATCATTATCAATGCTGCGGCAAAAATGCCCGCCATTTTTTTCCAGTCCAATAATTTTGACAATAGAAAATAAAGTCCTAACGAAGCCAGTAAAATCAGTATCCAGTTCGTCGAGAGAAAAAATTTAATCATGTATAGCGGCGTATTAACATTTTCAACTTTGTCGTAGTAAGAAAAAATCGAACCCCAAATTAAAAAACAGGACAGTAATAAAAAGAACAATATTTTTTTATTCGCTGATCTGAGCCATACCGCCATTCCTATTATGGCTAATCCGAAACTGAACCAGCCGATTTCAAGCCCTAAATTCACTAAAAACAGATGGACCTTGTTTTTGAGAAGCTGATTAAAAAATATTAAAAACTGACTCGGTTGAATCGAACCTTTGAGAAGACCGACGAACGATCCCCAAAGACTCACTTCCCGAAAAGAAACATAGGTACGAAAGATATCCGCCCAAAAATTACTGATCGTATCAGGCTCCCCTAGGTTTAACACCGGATTCAAATGGGCCCGTAAGGAGAGGAAAATAAGTACAGACGCTCCCAAAACGGAAAAAGTGCACCCCTGAATCCAGCCAGAGATTTTGAGGTTTCCGTTTAAAAACAAAAAAATGAATAACGCGGGCACAAATAAAACTAAGGTTTCCCAATGGTTTGATAAACCCAATCCGGTTAAAAAAAAGGACAAAGTTAAAACATTGCGAGAAATTTTAGTTTTGCCTTCCTGCCCTATCGCTAAACATAAAAAGACGAGTAGCTGAAAACAAACACCCAATAAATAAACACCGCCTTTGGCGCTCAGGGCGTTATCCCAAAAAACCGTAGCCGCCGCCAGACTTAGTCCGCCCCAAACACCACAAAAATTGATGAATTGTTCCTTGAAAACCGACGAATGAGATAAAAATAAATTTCGCAACAGGGAAATAATCAATAAGGTCAGCAAAGCCGCGTCTAAGGAAGCCCATAACGAAGCCCCCCAGTTGGCTCGAAAACTAAAATTACCTAATGGCAGCAGGGATAGGAATCGGCCCAGGACAGCCGCCAAAGCGTAGCCCGGAGGATGCTGAAGCCCTAAAATAACGCTCGCCGTAATCGTTTCAGCGGAATCGTCATTGGCAAAAGCCGGATTTAAAGTGTGAAGATAGATCAGTTGCGTGGTCAAAAAAACAAAGACGGGCCAAAACCACCTTGGAGAAACTTTCAAATCGGTTCTCCTCATTGAACCCCGTAAGCCGCGTGAAAAGTTTCGCGGGCGTGGATTTTGCGCCCCGTGGCCGGGTCCCGGGCCACAGTTTCATTGAACTTATCATCCGTAAAACTAAACCGCCGTAAATGAATGCGGGGCGGCTTGCGGTCATCCGAGGCGTCAATATAAGTCACTAAGAAGTTTTGATAATTCTCCACAATACCCGCATGGGTATAAAGATCCTTGTCATCGATATGACCATCATGATTGATGTCATAGGTTTTATTAAAAATAAGAATGTCCCCGGGCCGTATGTCCGCCGCGTGGGTTTTGCGGGTATGAAGGCCGTCCAAATAGTTATTTAAATCCCGCACTAGATTATGATTTCCCCTTTGATGTTTTAAATAGCGGTTCATTTTGCCCGAGTGATAACAGGCTAATACAAAATGAGAACAATCAATTTTCCAATCGGGGCGGTTCGCTAAATAATCCCTGGCATTTCGAACCGCTTCTTCCGGCGAAGCCTGGGTGTCATCTTCACTCAAAATATAATGACCAGTTTCGGCGCAACTGAGGCTTATCCAACCGATGATGAATAACAAAAATAAAAAGACGAGACGGAAGGTCATCCGCCTCATTTTATAAACCCCGCCCGGTTACCTCTGGATATTAACGAGGCAATATTGTTAAACACCACCTCAAGGGGCAAATTCGCTGAATAAGCCAAATACTTAGGATTCCATTCAGGATTAAACCGATCTTTTTCTTTTCGAATCGCCGTTAAATTCGCTACTTCCACATAAGGCGAAAGAATTTCTTTCATCGCCTGCTCAAACGGTTCTAACGGGCTTTCTTCCATATTTAAAATTCCAGCCGTCCCTAAATGAAACCAATGAAAATCTTTACTTTGAGCCCAAAGCATTGTCTCTATAAATAAATAGTCATCTAAAGATTTGGGTTCTTCCCCGACTGATCTCAAAAGGTCGACAGAAGTTTCAGTCTTGCCATGACTTTGAAGAATATTGGCAAAAGCCACAATTTTCCCTTCTTTTCGGACTACCGCGACCGGACTTCTCTTGAGATAGTTCGCGCGGAAAAACCCCGTCGAAAAACCTTTTTCCCTCGTTTTGTGATGGCTCAACCAGGATTCGGAGACAGCCCGCAATTCTTTAATGTGAGCCGTTACACCATCCAAAGGAATAACATCAAATTGGTAATCTTCCTTTTCTTTAAACCTTTGATAAGTATTTTTCAAATCCGCTGATAAATTTTCCAATTTAAAAGATTTTAAAGAAACTCTGGCTTCTTCGGAGATCTTCAGTACGGTTAGGCCTAAATTTAAATAAAACTCAAAATGATTTTGATCGACTTGATAAAAAACAGGCAGCGCGTTTTTCTTTCGGCAAAGATCCCTGAACCGCAAAGCTAAATCTTCTCGGTCCTTTTCGTGGCCCACCGAATCTCCCAAAACAATCCAGCTTTTGCCTTCGATGGCGTACATCAAAAAGGCATCCTGCTTTTTATTAAAAAGAAGGGCTTTATCTCCCAACAAAGCCAAACAAGCGGAGCTTTTGTTGAAGTGTCGCAGAGCTTCTTGGGCTTTATCCAGTTCATCCGAGTTGGGGAACTCCGTTTCAGGCTGGGTGGGGGAAATCAGGCTGATAATTGAAAATATGATGAGCGTTAAGGTGACGCCGAAGCTGGCTCTTAAAAAGCGGGCGGCGTCTTCTACGATATCGAAGGTTGTCCATAAGTCGTTGGAATAATCCTCATAGCGGTAATTGATAATTCCCATCCAGATCGATCCCAGCCAGACAAAAAGAATAACCGTAATCCAAATAGGCGAGTATCGTTGCTGAAAAACCGAACCCTTCCGGGGAAAGTAAGATCTGCTAAACAAAAGCGCGATAAATAAGATCAATAAAAGAAGGGCATCTTGATAGGCAAAACCTTTAAAGAAACAGCTCATCACCCCCAGCCCCAAAAGAGCCAGCACAAAGTAATAAGCGCTTTCCAATCGCTGTTGGATGCTGCGTCCCAAAACTAATAGCCATGCCCCTGCCAGACCGGTTAGAAAATGGGCGCCTTCTAAAAAAGACAGCGGTAAGAACTCATTCAGCCACATCATCCGCCGATTAACTTCGGGCGTGGCGTTTGAAAAAAGAAGCATGGCTCCGCTGGCAAAGGTTAGAAAAGCGTAAAGGTGCGGCAAAAACTCAGGCGCCCAACGGTTCAAAATTTGTAGAGCCCGTTTAAACCCTTCCTGATTGCGGATAATTTCATAAATCGCGAAAGACAGGAGGCCAATGATAAAAGGCAGTAGGTAATAAACGGCTCGAAAAGCGAGTAGCGCGCCCAACACATCGGACGCGGGAAGCATGGGCGAAAGCAAAAGCACAACCACTGTTTCTAATACACCTAACCCACCGGGTACCTGGCTGAGAAATCCAACCACCTGGGCCAACAAGTAAATCGCCAAAAAAGACGCGAAGCTTAAAGAATTAGCGGGAAGTAAAAGATATAAGGCTGCGCCCGAACAAGTCCAATCAAGACAACCCACCATCATTTGACCCAAAACAATTCCCAAAGACGGCATTGGAAATTTCCATTTAAAGATTTGAATATTTTTTTTGAAAAAAACGGAAGTTAAAAGATAAGTCGTAATTCCTAAAGTGCAAAAAAGACCTATTGAGGAAATGGAATTAAACGGTACATGGATTGATGGTGGAAGAATGGGCGGCTGCAAAAAGAAAAAAACCGCGCCCATACTGAGGAAGCCCACCCAATAAGTACTTCCGCAAATAATCAGGATATTTGCTGTCTCTGTGACAGTTAACCCCCATGCGGAGTAAAGCCGATAACGAATGCCGCCGCCCGTAATGACCGCCGCGCCGATATTGTGACTGAAAGAATAAGCGATAAAAGAAGTTAAAGCCGTTTGAGGATAGGAAAAGGATTTTTTAATATGTCGAAATCCCAGCACATCATAAAAAGTAAGCGCTAAATAACTTCCCATGGACATCAGAAACGCCATGAAAAATTGCTGGGCGGGTATTTGTTTTAAATAGATCAGAACATCCGGAAAATGACTGGTGTGAATTTCCCTGCGGAGCACCCAGAGCGCGATATAAAACAGTACCAGCACCACCAAAATACTGGCGGTCTGGACGATCTTACTTCGGGTTTCGGATTTTTCCATAACGTGGTTTTCCTAATGAACTTTTTATGGCGCGAGACGTTCCCTATGCCAACTTCCCTTGCTTTGGCGCACATATCGTAACCGATCATGAAGCCGATTAGGTCTCCCCTGCCAAAATTCGATGGATTGGGGAATGACCAAAAAACCGCCCCAGTGGGGAGGACGAGGAATGACTTGGTCTTTATACTTCACTTCCAGGGCTTTCATGCTTTTTTCTAAAAAATCGCGGCTCGGCACCACTTCGCTTTGCTCTGAGGCCCAGGCTCCCAGCTGACTGCCCTGCGGGCGGGTTTTAAAGTAAGCGTCGGATTCTTTCGCTGATATCTTTTGAACTTTACCATCGATTCGAACCTGGCGGATCAGCTGAGGCCAAAAGAAGAGCAGGCTGGCGACGGCTTTTTGGGAAATTTCCCGGCCCTTTTGGCTTTGATAATTGGTGAAAAAAACAAATCCACGATGATCGAGCCCTTTTAATAAGACGATACGGTTGGAAGGGATGCCGGATTTGGAAACGGTCGCCAAGGCTAACGCGTTAACATCCATGACTTCAGCCTTCAGGGCTTCTTTAAACCATTTCTGAAAAAGGATTAATGGATTTTTCGGCGCCTTTTTTTCCACCAGATCTTCATTCAGGTATTCCCTGCGGATATGGGCGATGGAGGTCTTTTTCATTCCCCTAATTTCGCATAAATAGAGGCGAATTTAAATAACTTAGGTCTTAGCTTGTCGTAAACGCTTGGGTTCTTCTAGAATACGCTTCCTTCTTAGACCATTGCCGCAAAGTAATGCGGTTTAACCTGTTTACGCCCGGAGAGGTGGCAGAGTGGTCGAATGCGTCTGACTCGAAATCAGATTTACGAGCAATCGTAACGGGGGTTCGAATCCCTCCCTCTCCGCCATTCTTGCGAAGCAAAATTTAAATTAATGTAGGTTAAATGTTTCTTGTATTACCCGGTTCAAGGCTTGAGCCGCCGGTGAGAGTTTTGATTTCTTCCGCCAGGCCAAACACAAAGTACGCGAAGCTTGGGGCTGCGACAGCTCCACATAAGACACTTTGGCGACTTTTGCCACCATGCGCGGTACCACACTGAACCCTAGCCCCGCCGCCACCAAAGCCTGTACCGTTTCAATCCCATCGCTCTCAAACACCACTTGGGGTGTTAATCCCGCTTTGCGGAATAGTTCCAGGGTAATTTGACGAAACCCGTGGCCTGGCTTCATCAGAATAAAAGGTTCGTTCGCTAATTGTTTAAGGGCCAAACTACGCTTCTGGGAAAAAGCGTGATGGGGCGGTAAGGCCAAAAGCAGATCTTCTTTTAATAAGACAATGTGGTCCAAAGTTGGTTTCAATCCAGCTTCGTCCACGATCGCCAGTTCCACTTCGCCCTGTTCTAGATTGCGGGCCAACCCCGGAGAGGATTCTTCTTTGAGTTGAACCGCGATTTGAGGATAGCTTTTTCGAAAGGTAGTTAAAATTTTTGGTAAAACATGAGCGCCCGTTGTCGGCAGACAACCCAGCGTCACCGACCCCAAGGAAAGATTGGAGAGAGCCTCGACTTCTTTCCGGGCCGATTCCATCTCGCCCAAAATCGCGTTAGCCCGGGGCAAAAACATTTCTCCCCGGGAAGTCAGTTTAATTCCCTTTTTCCCCCGTTCAAACAGCGCGCCTCCCAATTCATCCTCTAGCTTGGCGATTTGAATACTGAGAGAAGGTTGGGAGACATTGCATTGCCTGGCCGCCGCGGTAAAGCGGCCTGTTTGGGTAACAGCTAAGAAGTAGCGCAACTGGTGTGTTTCCATAGTTATTAACTATGAATACCATAGAAACTATATCTTTTACAAATAACTCTTCAAAACTTATATTTACTCCATCAATCCAACGGCTCCGCCGTTTAGCGAGGTTTATATGTCCAAAGGTACTCTGTACGACAAAGTTTGGAACGCCCATGTGGTCGACAAACTGCCCACAGGCCAATATCAACTTTTCATCGGCCTACATCTGATTCACGAAGTCACCAGCCCTCAGGCCTTCGACATGATCGCCGAAAAGGGTTTGAAGGTCGCTTACCCCAGCCGCACTTTTGCCACAGTCGACCATATCGTGCCGACCAAGAGCCAGGCTCGTCCTTTCCAGGACAGCGAAGCCGAGCAAATGATGGGCGCCATTGAGAAGAACGTGAAGAAGTTCGGCGTACAGTTTTTTAACTTTGAGTCGGGCAATCAAGGCATCGTGCACATCATCGGCCCCGAGATGGGTTTAACCCAACCGGGCATGACCATCGCCTGCGGCGATTCGCATACTTCCACCCACGGCGCTTTCGGCACCTTGGCCTTCGGTATCGGCACCACCCAGGTACGTGATGTGTTAGCTACCCAGTGCTTGGCCATGGACGCGCTAAAGGTTCGCCGGATTAACGTGACTGGCAAATTGAAACCTGGCGTAACCGCGAAAGATGTCACCCTCTATATCATTCAAAAGTTAGGCGTGAAGGGCGGCATCGGTTACGCTTATGAATACGGTGGAGAAGTTTTTGACGCCATGAGCATGGAAGAACGCATGACGGTCTGCAACATGGCCATCGAGGGCGGCGCCCGCATTGGTTATGTGAACCCAGACCAAACCACCTTTGATTATTTGAAAGGCCGCAAGTACGCGCCCGCCGCCGACAAATGGGACAAGGCCGTCACTTATTGGAAGTCGATCGCTTCAGATAAAAACGCCGAATACGACGACGTGGTGAACTTTAAAGGCGAGGAGATTGAACCGATCGTTACTTGGGGTATCACACCCGATCAATCGGTGGGTGTGAACGATAAGCTGCCCGAAGTAGCGACTTTCTCAGCGGACGAAGTGAAAACCGTGGAGTTGGCTTACAAACATATGGAGCTCAAGCCCGGCCAATCCATCAAGGGTACGCCTATCAACGTGGCCTTTATTGGAAGCTGCACCAATGGCCGCATCTCTGACTTGCGGGAGGCCGCAAAAGTCGCTAAGGGCCGACACGTTTCCAAAACCGTCCGCGCCTTTGTGGTGCCGGGCTCCCAGCAGGTAAAAATTCAGGCCGAAAAAGAAGGCCTGGATAAAATTTTCACCGAGGCGGGTTTTGAGTGGCGCCAGGCAGGCTGTTCGATGTGTTTGGCCATGAACCCCGACAAACTGCAGGGCAATGAAATTTCCGCTTCGTCCTCGAACCGTAATTTCATCGGTCGTCAGGGCAGCAAGACGGGGAGAACCATGTTGATGAGTCCGGCCATGGTGGCCGCGGCGGCTATCGAAGGCAAAGTCGCTGATATCCGGGAGGTGATGGCATGAGCAAAATTAATCAAATTGAGGGCAAAGCCGTACCGGTTGAGGGTAATGATATTGATACGGATCGGATTATTCCCGCCCGTTATTTAAAAGAGATTACTTTTACCAATATGGGAAAATATCCCTTTTACGACGAACGCTTTGACACTGAGGGCAAACCCAAGGGCCATCCCTTTGACCTGCCACAGTTCCAGGGCGCGCACATTTTGTTCGTGAACCAAAACTTCGGCTGCGGCTCTTCCCGCGAACACGCCCCTCAATCACTTATGCGCTGGGGCGTTAGGGCCATCATCGGCGAGTCCTTCGCGGAAATTTTCGCGGGTAACTGCACCATGCTGGGCATTCCCACAACGACCGTCAGCCAGGCTGACATGCAAAAACTTCAGGCTCTGGCCAAAGCCAAACCCGAAACCAAGTTCCTCTTGGATTTGGACAAAAAGGTTTTGTTCAGCGAAGGCAAAGAACATCTCAAGTTTGAGATCCATGAGTCCAAGCGCAATGCCTTAGTGAACGGCACCTGGGATTCCACCAGCCTTTTGCTGGGCAACGCGGAGAAAACCGCGGCCGTCGCCCACAAATTGCCTTACGTCGCGGGGTTCTAACGAAATTCTATTTATTGGAAGGGCGCCATGGCTTTACAAACCTGGAACTCACAAGACTACGACAAGAATGCCCGGTTCGTCACCGATCTAGGCATGGGCGTCATAGAGCTTCTGGCGCCTCAACCCAAGGAACGCATATTAGATTTAGGCTGTGGTGACGGCGTTCTCACTAAGAAGTTGGCCGATCTAGGCTGTTCCATAGTGGGTGTAGATGCCAGCCCTGACTTTATTCAATCGGCCAAAGCTTTAGGTTTAGACGCCCGTTTAATAGACGGCCAAGCCCTTTTCTTTAAAGAGGAATTCGACGCGGTTTTTAGCAACGCCGCCCTCCACTGGATGAAACAAAAAGAAAAAGTTATCGAGGGTGTTTACCGGGCGTTAAAACCCGGCAGCCGCTTTGTGGCCGAGATGGGCGGAAAAGGCAACATCGACACGATTGAAACCGCGACCCGGCAAGCGCTTCAAAAACGAGGATTGTTGGGTAAAGTTTCCGACCCTAATTTTTATCCATCAGCCGAGGAATATCAGTCTCTTTTGGAACAATATGGCTTTCGAGTGGAATTTATCCACCACTTTAAACGCCCTACTCCCTTGCCTCGAGACGTCAAAGCCTGGCTTCAAACTTTTCGTAAAAGTTATATTACCGAATTAAACCCCGGGGATATCCCCGCTTTTTTAGAAGAGATACAAGAAGCGGTGAGACCTAAACTTTGCGACGCGCAGAATCACTGGACCGCTGATTATGTTCGTCTTCGGTTTAAAGCAGTAAAAGCTAGTTAACCTGTAAACCTTCTCGTTTACAGATGAAAAAGGGTTCCTTAGAATTAACTAAATGTATTTACCTCTCAAAACCAAAGCCTGGTTCTTGTTTTTCATTTTCGCTTTTTTATTTTCTGTTCTAGTGATTCTTCGCGTTTTAAATGATTCGCCCACCGATGACGAACCTATGGATTTGACGGATGGTTATTTTTGTTGGAAAGGGGATGT
>Ga0206836_10188_pt1 | contig 15618 bp, 16 predicted proteins | sample Alteio_BWOrgCont_28_FD_152871 | JGI IMG/M metagenome (GOLD analysis project Ga0206836, IMG submission 152871) | Enriched cells from forest soil in Barre Woods Harvard Forest LTER site, Petersham, Massachusetts, United States -... | ecosystem: Environmental > Terrestrial > Soil > Temperate forest >...
AACGCTTGGTGTCAGTCATTTTGTACGGTTCTCAAGCGGCGGGAGACCATGCGGGCAGGAGTTCCGACGTGAATCTTTTGGTGGTCACCAAAATACTCATGATCGAAGAACTTAAATCCCTTTCAAAAGTAATTGTACCCTGGGTTAAAGAAGGCAATCATCCTCCTCTTTTTTTAACCCGCAACCATGTTAAAGATTTCGCCAGTGTTTTTCCCGTGGAGATTCTGGATATTCAACACAGTCATCAAATTCTTTATGGTGAAAACGTGTTTGACGGACTTTCTGTATTGAATGATCATTTACGTATTCAGCTTCAGCATGAGCTTCAGGCCAAGTTACTTCGTTTAAAAACACAGTTTATTCTGACTGAGTCCAAGCCTCAGGCGGTGCAACAGCTGATGATCAATTCTCTTTCCTCTTTTCTGGTATTGTTCAAAAACACTTTGTGGCTTTATGACTTAAAGCCCGCCGCTCAAAAAATGAAGGCTCTTCACCAGTTGAAAACGCATATCGCTTTTGACTTAGACCCCTTTGTGGCCGTGGATAATCTCAAAAGAGGCGTGAAAGCGGGCAATTTGGATATTCTCCATACTTTTCAAAAGTATTTGGGAGCCATTGAAGCCATCGTAGATAATGTGGACAAGCTTGGTTAAGGGAGGATTTATGTCCAAACTCACTGGGGTTGTATTGTCTCTTTTACTGGCGGGCATTTTGGTTTCTCAACTTTGGGCGGGCTCCAAAGCGAAGGCTAAAAACACACTTCACATTTACAGCAGTTCCTTTAAGCCAGGCGCAAGCATGCCTGACAAATACACCTGCAAAGGCGAAAACATTTCCCCTGACGTCAGCTGGAAGGGCGCGCCGCTGAAAACCCAAAGTTTCGCTTTGATTGTGGAAGACCCCGACGCTCCCACCCAAACCTGGGTCCATTGGGTGATTTACAATATCCCGGTTAAAAAGCCGGGCCTGACCGAGAATATTTACGAGTTAACCGAAGGCTATCCCCGGGACGAGGTTACCTCCGGCGGTATTTTGCAGGGAACGAATGATTTCAAGAAAATCGGCTATGACGGCCCTTGCCCTCCCAGCGGGATACACCGATATTACTTCGAGCTTTACGCTCTGGATACGGTGTTTAATTTAGGCGCCGGGGTGACGAATGCGGAATTGTTGTCGGCGATGAAGGGTCATATTTTAGCTCAGACACAAATGATGGGAACTTACAGTAAGTAGTTAAATTAATCAGGAGGCGGTATATGTCGTCCAAAGTTTGGTTGTGGGTGTTATTGGGTTTTGTGGCGATTTTCTTTATGACCCTCATTGGGTCTTATAACGGATTGGTGGCTTCCAGCCAGGGCATCGATGCTCAATGGGCCCAGGTTGAAAATGACATGCAGCGCCGTTACGATTTAATTCCGAACCTGGTGAATACCGTTAAGGGTTACGCTAAACATGAAAGCAGTGTTTTGGAAGAAGTTACCCGCTTACGCAGCCAATGGGGCGCGGCGAAGACTCCCGCGGATCAAGCCAGCGCTTCCGATAATTTAGGCAGCGCTTTGGGACGTTTAATGGTCGTGGTGGAAAAATATCCGGAATTAAAAGCCAATGAGAATTTCCTGAAACTGCAGGATGAGTTGGCCGGTACCGAAAACCGCATCGCGGTGGAACGCAAACGTTTTAACGAGGCGGTTCTCGACTATAACGTGAAGGTCCAAAGCTTTCCGAGCAACTTGATGGCAAACATGTTTGGCTTCAAAGTGAAAGATGCTTATTTCAAAGCCAATGCCGCCGCTCAAGAAGCGCCAAAAGTTCAGTTTTAAGAATTAAATCATTTAAAGGCGGGCTTTGGCCCGCCTTTTTTTATTTGGGGGTTTCATGGGGTTAGGTGGTCTTATCGTTTTATTGTTGGTATTGGCTTTAGTCGTTTATATTTATTTTTCTGAGCGAGCTTTGACCCGTAAACATTCAGGTTCGGATTCACCCTTTGCCCATCTTCCTAAAGTCTCCGTCAACCTGGTTCAAGCACCCAAAGACATGACGGAGCGTTTAACCCCACCTTGGCAAAGAACTTATTCGGAACAGTTACAACAGCAGGGCTATTTACTCATTGGCGATTATTCCTACGCCTCAATGGTGTTCTTTTGGGCTAGGGTCTTTATCTCGCCGGATAAAAAGTCTGCTTTACTCTTAGTGAACTGGGTTGAGGGTAAAGAAGGGGGTAAGATTGTAATCAGCAATTTGGAAATTTATTCCTTCGACGGTAATTCTTTTATTTTGACGGCTTGCGCCCAAGACGGTTCTATCAAACTTTTAACCGGGGCCAAACGACCCACCGAAGAACAGTTATCCCTGCATATGAAAGCGGTCTATGCGGATGTGGCGGCGAAACCCATTGTGGAGGAGCATCAACAAAGGCTTAAGGCCTGGGAAGAAAAGGGCACCCAGGTTCGGGAATTAACGCCTGCTAATGTTTTGCACAGTCTTTCCAAGGTTTTTTCCTAAGCCGAGTATCTTTACACCACTTGGGCCTGCCTGTATGATTTCACCTCAAACTTAGTTCGGAGGCTTTCATGACGACCGCGACCACCACCAATTACGTGTTTGTTTACGATGTTTTCCTCAAAGACGCCGTGAAACACGTGAAGATTGTGCCCTATATCAATACCTGGGCCAGGGCTGAAGTTTCGGGAAATCTTTATCAATTGCCCACGGGGTTACCCCTTCTGGTGGAAGAAGAAAAGGTCGGCACGGTTTATGGTGAAGTGATGACCTTTCAAGAACTCGACACCGTTTTGGAAATTATCGATTCGCAAGAAGGCTATCGCTCCGATGTTCCGGCGCAGAGCCGTTTACTCCGCGAGATCCGTGAAGTGACTATTTCGGCGACGGGCGAAAAAGTACAAGCTTATGTTTACATATGCCCCAAAGAAAAGTTCAACGCGAAGGAAATGTACGCGGTTCACGCCCACGGCGGCGACTGGCGCAAATTTGTCATGATGCCCCGCTTCGACGGTTACGAACACTGATATTGTCATCTCAAATTCTGTTTTAAAAGAAGGGCACGGGCAACCGGGCCCTTCTTTATTTACAGTCCCGCCAGGAAAAGAATGATCTTAAAAATAGGGTTTCTTTATTTCGCCTTCATCGCCTGGGGTTGCCTGGTTCTTTTGCCTTTTGTGGCTTTGCGGGAGATTGGCCAGGGTTTTTACCGTTTCTTTGGGTTTATGTGCGTGGCCCTGCAAACCCTCGCGATTGGTCTGCTTCTGATGGCAGGTTCGGATTTAGAACCAGCTTATAAAAACGCCGCGATGGTTTTAGGTGTTTCTCTCTTCTTTACGCTTTGTTTTACGGTTGCTTTGCGCATTCGCCGTCAGTGGTTTTTGTGGAGTTGTTTTGGATTAGCTGTAATCAGCGGTTTGGGGGCGATTGTTTACTTTCCGTGGGTGGGGCAGGCTCAATGGATTCTGCTGGCGATTCACGCCTTGATCGCGGCTTTGGTCATGGGGGTCGTGATTCTGGCTATGATGCTGGGCCATTGGTATTTGGTGACGCCCAAATTGTCGATCACGCCCTTGAAGCGTTATTCCAATAGTTATATTCTTCTGACGGTTTTAACCGCGCTCGAGCTGGTTTTGAATTATACGCGCTATGTGGGCTGGGGTAATGAGCCTTTAACTGAAGCGGGCAAGCATTTGTATTATGGAGAAATTCTTTTTGTCTTGTTTCGAGTTGCTTGGGGTATTTTGCCGCCCCTGGGAATGGCTTACTGGATTTGGGAAACGGTCCGGTTGAAATCAACCCAATCCGCCACCGGCATTCTTTACGCCGCCATGGTATGCACCATGATCGGCGAGGGCATGGGACTCTATTTAACTTTGGCGACAGGCGTACCGTTTTAACAAGGAAACTGTGATGGAAATTAATAGCTTTTGCCCTGAGTGCGAAAACGGAATTTTTATTCATGAAATGCCCAAGGCAGGGCTTATTCCTTGCACCCGCTGTTCTAAAGGGCGTGAGGCAACCGGTAATGGAGAACTGGACGAGAAGGGCGCTTTAACCCGCTGCGGTATTTGCGGTTGTGATGAACTTTACCGCCAAAAGGACTTTAATACCAAACTAGGCATGTGGATTGTGGTGCTGATTGTGGCGTTGGCGCTCATTTTCAATCAATACCTTTTCCAAATCTTAGTGGGTGGTGCAGTGATTGATGGAATTCTTTATTTCGCCCTGGGAGACATTGTGATCTGTTACAAGTGCCGGGGTATTTACCGCGGAATGCCTATCGCCGGTAAAGTTGAGGGCTTTGATTTGAAAATCCATGATAAGTACGAATTCAAAACTAAAAAAACAGAAGAAACCAAGGAGCAGTTATGAGCGAGAACCAAACCAATTCACCTGAAAGCGGACCGCTTTACGCGCCAGAAACGGGTTTTTCTCTTTTTGTTAAATTGTTCATTGTGCCGGCCATCATTGTATTGGTGGCTTTGGGTATCTTTTATTTAGGCACAATGGCCTTGCAACATCCCAAAACCGCTGGGCAATATTTAGAAGAACTCAAAAGCGACAATACCAGCCGCCGCTGGCAGTCCGCTTATGAACTTTCCCGCATGTTGAACCAAAATGAGAATATTCAATTCGATCAAACTTTACGGGATCAATTAGTACAGGTTTTTAGCGACGCTAAAACCGATGACCCCCGTGTGAGGGAATACCTGGCCCTGGTTTTGGGCCGGTTAAAAGAAAAGTCGGCGGTGCCTGCTTTAAGCGCCGCGATTCATGACGATAACACCGATGTTCGCATCTACAGTTTGTGGGCTTTGGGCAATATTGAGGACCCCAAGGGTGGGGAGGCCGCTTTGTTTGCTATCAACGACCCGGACGAGACGGTTCAGCGGATGGCGGTGGGGGCCTTAAGCGCCATGCGTTATGAACCGGCTAAGAACGCTTTGGAAAACAACCTGGCCAGCACCCATCAAGCCCTTCGTTATGACTCCGCGGTGGCTTTGGCCCGTCTCAAGGATGAAAAGGCTGTGCCGACTTTATTGGAAATGATGAACTTGAAAGTTTCCGGCAATCCGAAAGATGACGAGATCATTCAATCCGCCAAGATTACCGCCATTGACGGCGCTCAGGAATTACCGGACGCGGCTTTAAAAGCCAAAGTGGTTGATTTGAGTAAGAATGAATCAGACCTTAAAGTTCGCGAAGCGGCTTTAGCGGCGCTGAAGAGGTAATCGATGCTTCATTCGGATGTTCTAATTCAAGGGCATCACAACTTAGTGATGGATCCGCCAGTGATCGAGCCGGGGTCGCCGGTGATTTTGACCCTGCATGGGTTGGGTACCAATGGGGAAGATTTAGCCCCGCTTTGTGAAGAACTTCACCTGCCGGGCTGTCGTTTTGTTTTGCCCGACGCGCCCCTGCATTTACCCGGCTATCCCGATTTGGCTTATGCCTGGTATGACTTTCAAACCTATAACCGAAATGAATATGTTCAAAGCCGTGACTATCTTTTTAAAATCATGGACCGTTTTTCCAATGACCCTAATTTGAGACCGGCGCCGGGTAAAGAGAAAGCACACAAACCCATTATTGTGATGGGGTTTTCACAGGGCGGCGTGATGTCGCTGGAGGCAGGGCTGAATTACAAAGGCAAAATCGCGGCGATTGTCTCCATGAGCGGTTATATGCCGGACCCCTGGGCTACTTTAACCAAAGCTCAAGTGCCGTTGGATACACCGATCCTTTTGGTCCATGGCACAGGTGACGACGTGGTGCCGGTGGAAGGTTCACGTAAAGCGGTCAAGGCTTTGGAAGAAGTCGGCTATAAACCCCTTCTTAAAGAATTTTCCATGGGGCATCAAATTACGGAAGTGTCTTTGAAGGCGGTTCGAGATTTTCTTCTCCCTTTAACCCAAGCTAAATAGGCTTGTTTTAATCATTAATTAACGATCTTGAAAACTTTTGGCGGTCTTTGTAGCTTAACGTGTCTTTACAGAGGCACGAAATTAACTTCGGAGGTTTTTATGGTGTGGTTTCGCCGCATTACTTTATTTCTTTTAACCAACATTTTGGTTGTGACGACCATCGGCGTCATCCTTTATGTCCTCAGTATCTTCTTTCCCGGCTTTGGACGGATTATGCAGGGTTCTAATTACAGTTCCCTGATGATCATGTGCTTCATTTGGGGCATGGGTGGGGCTTTTGTTTCCTTGTGGATGTCCCGGTGGATGGCCAAACGCGCGATGGGTGTGGAGGTCATTGATCCCGAGAACCCTGGCAATAATCAGGAACGCTGGTTAGTTCAAACCGTTTACCGCTTGGCGGAAAAAGCCGGAATGACCACCATGCCGGAAGTCGGGTTGTTTGAGAATCCAGCGCCCAACGCTTTCGCCACGGGTCCGGGACGCGACAGCGCTCTCGTGGCCGTTTCGACCGGTTTGTTTAACTCCATGGATCAAAATGAGATGGAGGCGGTTTTGGGCCACGAGATTACCCATATTGTTAACGGAGACATGGTGACGATGACCTTGCTTCAGGGCGTCATCAACGCCTTTGTCATGTTCTTGGCGCGGGTTGTGGCCATGACATTGATGCGCAACGACAATGACCGCAGGGGCGGCGGATTTGGTGAGTTTATGCTGATTATGTTTCTGCAGCAGGTTTTCGGCATTATCGGCATGATTCCTCTGATGGCTTTTTCCCGCTGGCGGGAATTCCGTGCGGACGCGGGCGGAGCCAAACTGGCGGGCCGTTCTAAGATGATAAACGCCTTAAAAGAACTCAAAACTTTCCAGGAACAACCCCAAGTACAGGGTTTACCCCAACCAGCGCCTGCTATGAAGGCACTTCAAATTTCCAGTCATGACGGATTTTCCTTCTTTGCCAGCCATCCACCTTTGGATGTTCGTATCGCGCGGTTGGAATCAAGTATTGAGGATTAATCTCAAAGGTTTAAAAAGGCGACTCCTGAAAAAGGAGTCGCCTTTTTTTATGGCCAGTTAATCGGCAATGAGATGGGGTGAAATTGAGAACCCGCTTTTTGATACTGTTTTTCTAAGTTGTGGACTATTCCGCCTTTTATTGAGTTTACATGTAATTTTTCCCACAAATAATGGCTTTGATCCGAAACTTTTTTTGCGGTTTTCCACCATTGATGGCCCTTGTTGGTATGACCTTTTATAAATTCAATTTCAGCGTGGCCCAGAAGAGCGTAAATGCGGCCACGGGTGTCGCCCGTTTTCTTGAATAGATTGTCGGCTTTGTAAAAGGCCCGGTGGGATTGGGTATATTGACCTAATAGTTTGTGAGTTGTGCCTAAAGACCAGAGGGTATAGGCATAACTGACCCGGTCGCCAATGGTGCTGTAAAGTTTTTCCGCTTTTTGATAAAAGGGCAGGGCCTGTTTAAAGCGACCCGCCATACGTTCCACATTACCCAGGCCGCAATAGGAATAGGCGATGCCAAAAGTATCTTTTCTTTGACGCATCCTTTTATTGGCTTCTTTGTAGTATCGGCCGGATAAATCGTATTGTCCCAACATACGGTAGATGCCGCCCAAAGCGCAGCAAGTATAAGAAAGACCTTCGGAGTCCTTAATTTTTTTAAAAAGCTTGAGGGCAAAAAGAAGCTCTTTTAAACCCTTTTTCATGTCGCCCGCGATGCGCCAGGTACCGCCTAGGGCCCAACGGGTAAAGGCTTCGCCCTGAAGGTCTTTTTGATTTTTGTATTGGATCAGCGCTTTGGATAATTCTTTCAGCGCTGGCCAAGGCTGGCCTGAGGCTCTGGCTGAAAGAGCCCAACCCACTTGTGCATCTAACTGGGTAGTTGGGTCTATATTTTTAAATAATTGGCCGGCTTGGCGGTAGTGCGAAAGGGCATCAGGGAAATAGCCCCGGATTCTTTCCACATCGGCCAAACCTAAAAGAGCGTCCGCTTTTTCCGCTTGGGTCAGTGAAGACCGCAAAAGTGTTTTATAGGTTCTTCGGGCGGTTTCAAATTGGGATTTTCCACGGGCTTTTTCGGCTTTTTCAAATAGGTCGGGCACAATTTCTCCTTAAGGTGGCGTTTATCATAAAGCAGGCGGGGGTTAGGGAGTAGATGGTGAAAGCGCTTTTATAAAAAGGTATAAAAATTAAAACAACCAATACTCCTGTTGAAGATGAATTACATTTATGTTTAAACCTACAAAACCCGTATAAATATCGTAGAATGACGCCTTCCACACCCATCCAATACCTCGAATTTTACCTATTAAAGTTGGCATGAAACTCGCTTTAGGTAGCGACTTCATATCCTCTTTGAGGATTAATTTGATAAGGAGATTTGACGAATGAATGCTCTTCACAGATGTCTCGAATTCTTGAAGAAGAAATCAGTCATTATTTTAACGGCTGGTTTTTCTTTTATGACGGCGTTTTCGGCGATGGCCCAAACGACCGTGTCGGCAACCCCGGCTCCTGCCCCGGCAACCATACCCATTAGCGCCGGCGATACGGCCTGGGTTTTGGCATCGGCAGCCTTGGTGATGCTGATGACTCCGGGTTTGGCTTTCTTTTATGGCGGTATGGTTCGCCGGAAAAACGTCATGGCAACCATTATGCAAAGTTTCTTTTTGGTAGCGCTGATTAGTGTTCAATGGGTGATCTGGGGTTATTCAGTCGCCTTCGGTCCAGGCAATGATTACTTTGGAGGACTTTCATGGATGATGTTGAACAACATTGGCGCGGTAAATGCCAATGCGCCTACTATTCCTCATTACGCTTATATGATTTTTCAGGCGATGTTCGCGATCATCACGCCGGCTCTTATCACCGGTGCTTTTGCCGAGCGCGTCAGTTTTAAAGGCTTTGTGGTTTTTTCATTGTTGTGGGCTTCTTTTGTTTACGATCCGATCGCGCATTGTGTTTGGGGCGGGGGTTGTTTTAAAGACGCTCTTGATTTTGCTGGGGGAACCGTTGTTCATATGTCCTCCGGTTTTTCCGCTTTGACCCTGGCGTTGCTTTTAGGTACCCGCAAGAACTTTAAAAAAGAATCCATGGTTCCTCACAATCTGACCTTAGTTCTTTTGGGCGCGAGTCTTCTGTGGTTCGGCTGGTTTGGTTTTAACGCCGGTTCGGCGTTGCAAGCCAATGAATTGGCCTGTAATGCTTTTGTCACAACGAATACGGCCGCTGCGGTGGCCGCTTTGGTCTGGTGTTTGATAGAATTCTTACATCACGGCAAAGCCACTTCTCTGGGCGCGGCTTCGGGCGCGGTGGCGGGGTTGGTGGCGATTACGCCTGCTTGCGGTTATGTCAATATCACGGGCGCTCTTTGGATTGGCGCTTTGGTGAGTGTGCTTTGTTACATGGCCATACAAATTAAAGTCCAAATGGGCTATGACGATTCGTTAGACGCCTTTGGTGTCCATGGTGTGGGTGGTACCTGGGGCGCGATCGCGACCGGTATTTGGGCTATGAAGTCGATTAATGCCGCTGGCGCGGATGGTTGGATTGCCAGCGGTCACTTTACCCAAGTTTTGATTCAGATCAAAACCGCGGCGGCCACGGCGGCATACTCTGTAGTGATGACCATCATTTTGTACTTTATTGTGAGCAAAACGATCGGTTTCCGTGTGGACGCTAAATCGGAAGAATTGGGCTTGGACTTGTCTCAACATGGTGAAGAAGGCTACAGCCAGAACTTAGGATAACCTTAAAGTTTCTTTAAACAGGAGGATGTAAATGAAAAGAATCGAAGCGATTATCAGACCCAGCGCCCTTCGGGCGGTATTGGATGGACTGAAGGCGGTGGGTTATTCCGGCGTTACCGTGTCTGAAGTTCAGGGTCATGGAACTCAAAAGGGTATTACGGAATCCTACCGTGGTCAAAGCGTTGAAGGGCTCTTGCCCAAGCTTTCGATGATGGTAGTGGTCGGTGATAAACAAGTGAACAAAGTGATTCAAATTATTTCCAGAACCGCCCGCACGGGTGAAATTGGTGATGGAAAAATATTTGTTTCACCGGTTTTAACCGCTATCCGTATCCGCACAGGTGAAAAGGGTGAAAAGGCGCTTTAATCTCTTTTTTTAGTTAAACTAGTAGCCCAATCGGATCCCCCTCTGGTTGGGCTATTTTTTTGAGGAAGGTTTCTTTATGAATCGATATCACTTTCGTTTTTTGATGTTGATCGCATTTACTTTTTTGTCTTCGGCGGTTTACTCAGACGCTAATTTTTCGCAGTTAAAAGTGGTTCCCTGGAATGGGCATAGAGCGGCGACGTCTCTCACCTTTGACGATAATGACCCTATTCATCTTGATTTGGTGATTCCCGAACTGAACCGCCGCCAATTGCACGCTACCTTTTTCATCATCGCGAACAAAGTAGACCGTAAGGATGAATGGCGCCAGGCTATTAAAGCAGGCCACGAAATCGGCAATCACACGTTGGATCATGTCCACGCCAATACCTTATCGCCCAAGGATGAGAACGCCCAAGTGGTAGGCGCGCAGAATGTTCTTCAAAAAGAATTTGGCGTTCCTCTTTATTCTTTCGCTTATCCCTTTAGCGAGGCCTCGCCCGGTTTGAAATATTGGGTGGAAAAAACCAGCTTTATCGCCCGTGGAGGCGCGCCTGAAATGGTATCGCCTCAAGATAAGGCGATCGATTGGTTCAATATTCCGGCGAAAGTGACGATGTCCAATTATCCCTTTGAAACTTATCAGGGCTGGATCGATGAAGATCTACAGTATGGCGACTGGCTGGTTTGGATGATTCATGGGATAGAAGGCACACCCTGGGGCTGGCAGCCCATACCTAAAAAGATATTTACGCAAATTTTGGATTATTTGCAATCCAAAGACATTTGGGTAGGTACATTTACTGAGGTGGGAAGTTATTTGAGAGCTTCGAAATCTTTTGAAGCCGCGACCGTCAAGGTTTCCGGCGCGGAAGCCCTTTATACCTGGGTAGTTCCAGACCATTGCCCGCCAAATGTGATGTTGAAAGTCACACCCAACCCGGTGGACGGATCGGTTGGAGTTTGGCAAAACGGCCAAAAGTTAGTCCCCGACGCTAAAGGTAATTACACCATCCTCTTTAACCAAGGACAATTGAGTCTTCGCCACTAAGGTGAATGTTTACCTTAAGACTCAGGTTTTGAGAGGTGTGTAAATTGACAGGCCTGCAAAAATAAAAACGATACCCGGATCTATTTCGTTTGCGCTGGCAATCCCTAGGGCCGTGCCGTTACAATGCGACCCAATCTTTGGATATCTATCCAATAGCTCAAAAACACGAATCGAAAGTTGGAGTTAACTCAAAATGGCAACGATTAAAGATGTGGCGAAAAAAGCCGGCGTAACGATCGGGACAGTGTCCCGCGTTCTTAATAACAAACGCTGGGTCAGCGAAGAGTGCCGTACTAAAGTTTTGGCTTCTATTAAAGATTTGCACTATAAACCGCAGGCCCACGCGCGGCGCTTGCGGCAAAAACACTCGCAAATTTGCGGTGTTATCGCGCCTCATCACACCTCTGTTTTTCACAGCCCGTTTTTTACCGAAATCATGGAAGGTCTTGAGGCGGTTGCCGCTGAGAACCACTATCGTCTTTTACTGCACCCTTTAACCGAAACGGCCCGGGCGCAGATTTCTTACCGCACTTTGCTGGGCGACGGCAGTGTGGACGGTATGTTTGTTCTTAACGCCTGGTCAACCGACGTCTCGGTCCGTGAGTTGGCGGAAGCCAATGTTCCCTTTGTTTTGATCAATGGGAAAGTTTCCGGTCATGAGGACCTGCCTTATGTGGGTTTTGATAACCGGGGCGGGATTAAGATCGCGATCGACCATTTGGTTAAGTTTGGTCATGAACGGATTGGAATTATCAACGGCCGCATGACAACCACGAACGCTCTGGAGCGCTTTCAAGCTTTTCAAGAGAACTTGTCCGAACATCATTTACAGTTTGAAAAAGAATGGGTGGCGGACGGCGATTTTGAGGAAGAAGGCGGTTATGAAGCGGCGAAAAAAATTCTCAAAGCGGTACGCCGTCCCTCGGCGATCCTCTGCGCCAGCGATTTGATGGCGATGGGTGCTATTCGCGCCTTAAAAGAAAACGATCTCTTAGTGCCGGAGCAAATCTCGGTGGTGGGCTTTGATAACATGGAAGAAGCGGCTTACCACGAGCCGGCTTTAACCACGGTGGCTTTTTCTCCTTACGACATGGGGAAATTGGCCGCCCAAAAGATGTTTCAGATTATCACGGGTGAAGAATTGGCGTCCCGGGCGACGACTCTGCAGGCTAAGCTGATCGAAAGAGAATCAACGAGAAAGATTAATTAATCTCGGTCGATCTTCGTTTTACCATTCAAGACTCAGTAAAATAAGCCCGAATCTTTCGGGCTTATTTTATTTTCGGCACAGCGTAACCTTATCGCCCGTCCAAAGGTAATGACAGATATGAAAACTAACTTTAAAGCCGTTTTTGTTTTTTCACTTCTCGCCTTATTGACGGTTCCGGGCGCCTGGGCAGCGGTAACGAACAGCTCGAAAGTGGTGGAGGCACAGGCCTATCCCTCAGCCAGCCCGGCACAGCCCGGGTCAACCCTGAAAGTGGCGGTAGTTGTCCATATCCAAGACGGCTGGCATATTAACGCCCATGAGGCGCATTCGGATTTTTTGATTCCAGCTAACCTGACTTTAGATCAGAGCCGTACGGGTCCGTTGCCATTTGATGTTCAATATCCCGAGGGCGTTAAAAAAAGCTTAGCCGGACTGCCCCAACCCTTTTCGGTTTATGAAAAGGCGGTCACTTTTTACGGCAATGTCAAATTGCTGTCCGATCTCAAACCGGGAAATATTCATCTTTTGTTTAAGTTGCAAATTCAGGCCTGTAACGACCAATCTTGTTTGGCTCCGGCGACGATTGATATGGATGTTCCGGTGCAAATTGGAATTTTGGGCCAGTCCGAAGTCCCGGTTCACCCCGAATTTTTTCAACCGGATTCGAAAAACGCGAACAATGTTCCCGCTGATAACATCATTCAAAAATATCTTCAAAGTAACGGGATTCTCCTGACCTTTATCTTGATCTTCCTGGGTGGTTTGGCGTTGAACCTGACGCCCTGCGTTTATCCCATGATCCCCCTGACGATTTCTTATTTTGGAAATCAAAAGGCTGAAAAGCCTCTGGTTATTTTGGGCCGGGCGGTGGCTTATGTGTGCGGTATTTCGGTGACCTATTCGGCATTAGGGGTAACCGCGGCTTTAACGGGAAGGATATTGGGCTCTAGTCTTCAATCGCCTTGGGTTTTGGCGGGTATCTCACTGGTGCTGGTTACCCTTTCGCTTTCCATGTTCGGGGTTTATGAAATTCAGGCGCCATCCTGGATTTTAAACCGGATCGCCAACACCAGCACGAAGGGCTGGCTGGGCGCTTTTGGAATGGGGTTGGTTTTCGGGATAGTGGCGGCGCCTTGCGTCGATCCTTTTTCGATCGGCCTTTTAACCTTTGTGGCCGCTAAGGCGAATCCTTACCTTGGATTTATTATGTTTTTCACGCTTTCGATGGGGTTGGGATTCCCCTATGTGTGGCTTGGCTTTTTCTCCAACGAAATTCAACGCCTGCCGAAGTCGGGAATGTGGATGGTTTGGGTTAAAAAAATATTCGGTCTTATTCTGCTCGGGATGCCCCTTTATTTTTTGAATCCGCTGATGCCCCACGGCTTAAATCACATTTTGACTCCCGCCTACCTTGTCTTGTCGGGCGTATTGCTGGGTGTGGTCTTTTCGGGGAAAGGGGTCATGCCGGGGTTTAAAAAGTTTCAAATAGTCTTTGGCATTTTCCTCATCGCCATGGGGGTGATGGTCTACCGCGTGTGGCCCCAGCCGGTGGAATTGTCTTTCGTCAGCTATCAGAAATCGCTGGTTCAGGAAGCCCAAAAAGAAGGCAAGCCGGTTTTTATCGACTTTACGGCGACCTGGTGCCTGCCCTGCAAAGAATTGGAGATCAAAACATTCTCGGATTCCCGGGTACGGGAGAGTCTCAAAAATTGGGTTTTATTGAAAGCGGACATGACCCAATTTTCCTCCGGTCCGGTGGAAGAATTGAAAAAGACTTATGGCATTCAGGGTGTGCCCACGCTGATTTTCTTAAGCGGTGACGGGCAGGAAAGAAAAGACCTGAGAGCCATCGGGTTTATCACATCGGATGAAATGCTCGATAAAATAAAACAGGCCGCTAGTAAGATTTAAAGGCGCCTGTAAAACGATGAGCTTTTGATTAAGTTGGGATTGGTTTAGAAAATCTTAAATTTATCAAAAACCTTGTCGGGAGCGGTCACCGAAAAGTCGGGCAAGGTTTTTCCGCCCAGCACTTTCGACCTTAAAAACTCCACATGAAGCACCTGCTGTAAGCTGTCCCATTTGGGCATGCCATAAGTGTCCCGTTCCAAAACATAAACGATATCAACCTTGACCAAGTCCGCTTTCGAGTCCGCGGGGAAAAGATTTTTCACTAAATAAACCGCCGCTTCCGCCAGGCGGGTTTCCTTATCCTTCACCTCAAAGTTGGCTTTAAAATCATTGGCGTTCCAGAAAAAATGGACATATTCGGTTTTATCCGTCACCAGCGCGTTGTTCTTAAACCAGAGGTCCCAGGGCACTTTCGCCGTGATCCACTTGGCCAGAAGAGGGGTTGGGGTAGGAGTGGATTGGGCCATTACGGGTATGACAGCCAGGAAGAATAAAACACTAAGCCATTTTTTCATCAAAGTCCTCCAAGAGATATTCGTCATTTTATTACTTTTTTCGGCTAAAAATAAAGGTCTGAGAAAAAGTTAGGGATAAAAGAGGTTAAAACCTGAAAAGACACTTCGTTATTTTAAAAACCTCATCCATAGGGTAAAAGAAAAGCAGCCATCCGTAAGCCACAAAAATATTCGTGACCGCGATATCAATCCATCGGCTGGGTTCCCAGGCCGCCCATCGGCTGCCAAACCAGGTCTTTTCAAAGGCGTTGTGCAGGGTTAGTCCCAATCCGTGAAAAATTCCCCAAATGCCAAAGTGCCAGCTGGCGCCGTGCCAAAGACCGCAGACGAACATCGTCGTGAGCAGGTTGATAAACTTGCGCAGGGGTCCGCTGCGGTTGCCGCCCATGGGTATATAGATATATTCCCGGATCCAGGAGCTGAGGGACATATGCCACCGGCGCCAAAAGTCCGTAATGTTGCGGGCGATATAGGGGAAGTTAAAGTTCACGGGTAAATCGAGGCCGATCATTTTCCCCAGGCCGATGGCGATATCGCTGTAGCCGCTGAAGTCAAAGAGAATCCGGATGGACAAAAGGGACATCAGCAGGCAAACCGGGCCAAAGGTGAGGTCCGTTCGCTTTTCCAAGAGATGAATCAACATCGTCGCGTTATCCGCGATGACCAACTTTTTAAAAAATCCCAGAAGAACCTGGGCCAGGCCTAAAGCCGCCAGGGTTAAGCGGGGGCGTTGGAGCCCATTTTCCAGCTGGGCCAAAAAGGGTTGAAAGCGCTTGATGGGGCCGGAGACGATGGAAGGAAAAAAGATGCAGAAGATGCCAAACTTGAAGGGATTGGTGACCGGTTTTCCTTTGCCGTGATAGATGTCGG
>Ga0206836_10189_pt1 | contig 15538 bp, 13 predicted proteins | sample Alteio_BWOrgCont_28_FD_152871 | JGI IMG/M metagenome (GOLD analysis project Ga0206836, IMG submission 152871) | Enriched cells from forest soil in Barre Woods Harvard Forest LTER site, Petersham, Massachusetts, United States -... | ecosystem: Environmental > Terrestrial > Soil > Temperate forest >...
AGAACTTGCACCAGGACGGGGCAAAGGAGAAGTTTGCATATTAAAAAGTAAGCTTTGAGAGTTTGAAGTCGTCGGCAGCCCATCCTTGGTTTGTGAAGGAGGAGTAGAAGGGGGAGTTGGGAAGGCCAGGCTGTTGAGGCCATTCCAAAGACGAGAGGAGAAATCTGCCATAATTCTGCATTTCGTTGAAAGGGTTAATGTAATAAACACAAAAGACGTTATTTGCCAGAGCCCTACATGGACCTAAAGGCACGTTTGGAAGAGTATAGTCTGTTTTTGAGGCCAGGTCATCTGGAGGAGAGTTTTTCTGTGGCAAGACGGAGATGTCCCCTTACATATTTGTTTTTATAAATAAATAAGGGATACTGTATTATTTTTTTTATTGACAAAATTGTTTAATTTGTGGTGCAAGTAAGTATATTTTTATAAGTTCTATTCAATAAATAAGGGATTTTATTTTATGAAGTATAATAAATTTAACGTGTTGTTGATGATGTTGAAAGGGATTGTAGTATTACAGGCTCTCTTAAGACCCCTTAGTTTTTCGACTTTTCCACACAAAAAAGCCAATCGTACCAAAAATTAAAATCATACTAATAATACCAACAAGGCGCATGAGTCCCATGGCAAGCCCTGTATAGGCGCCTGTATTGGGGTCATATGTATGGCAAAAAAGAAGAATTTGATCTGCGGCAGAGCCTACTGTATTGGAGGCCGCGTCCATAATAGAAAACTTAACATCGTTTGTTTTATAGGAAATTCCATATAAATAACGCGTAATGGTGCCATCCGGGCTAATAAAAAAAATAGCGGCCGTATGAGAATACTCTTGTGTCTTAGGAATATAATTATAAAAAAAACCGATTTTTTTTGTCAACTTATCGATGGAGTCAGAAGAGCCTGTTAAAAAGCTCCAGTCTCCTTGCGGCTGATTGGTTAAATTTAAATATTCTCGCTGCTTTTCTTTAGCTAATGCGGCTGTATCGGAGGGATCAAAGCTTACAGTAACCATGGAAAAATCTTTTCCAATAGGCCAACTTAAATCTTTTATGGTTTGAGATAAATTATGCAGCTGTAAACCACAAAGTGTTTTGCACCGGTAATAATTCAAACTTAAAATAAGAGGCTTTTTGCCTTTTGTAAGTTCGCCCAGTGTAATTGGTTTTCCATCTTGGTTGGTAAATGGCAAAGAAAGATCAATTTTTTGGCCGAGATGCTCTTCGATGGTTACGCCCTGATTTGCAGCAGGAAGGCTGTCGTTGCGAGGAGTGTTATCGTAAATACCACCACCGCCTTGAGTCCAATATCCCGCAGCTGTTGCAGGATTGTTGGCCCAAATACTCAAAGAAAAGAAAAGAACAATAAAAATTTTGAAGTGATTAGTTTTTGCCACTGGAACCAAATCCTCCTGTGCCTCGCTCGACTTGCCGTACTTCAATTCCAGGAATTTGTGCACCTAGTGCGCATACTCCCTGAGCAATCCGATCTCCGGGTTGAATAGAAAAGGGTTCTTTGCCGTGATTGATAAGGCACACCATAATTTCTCCGCGGTAATCGGCATCAATGGTACTCGGCGCATTGAGAACTGTAATGCCATGTTTCGCCGCTAAACCACTGCGGGGGCGGATTTGAATTTCGGGTACGCAGCGTACGTATGTGGTGCCAAAAAGCATATCTTGGGGTGTCGAAGATTCCACAATACGCATTCCGGTGCGCACGACCTTCCATTCGCCAGCAGGAATAATATGCGCTTCACTAGCGCAAAAATCGAACCCTGCCGAAAGAGTTGTGGCGTAAAAAACCTGTCCCAGACCCGTGTGTTCTAATGCGAGAAACATATCTAAAAGCTCCTTTGTTGGCTTGACCTCTTTGGTGTGACCTGTTAAAACCCATAAACTTCATGCAGGTCAGTAGCTCCAATGGTAGAGCGGCTGATTCCAAATCAGCTTGTTGGGGGTTCGAGTCCCTCCTGGCCTGCCATTTTTATCCTGCTTCATCCTCTTTTTTTTCGCCATAATAGTCTGCTACAAGTTGCCGTATCACCGGTCCGCAACGCGTCGCCTGGCAACCACCGCTTCCACTTCCTGTTTTTTTGTTCACTTTTTCTTGGCTGTCACATCCGCCTATAATCGCGTCCATAATCCGACCTTGTTTTATGCCTTTGCATATACAAACCACTTTAATGCGGGCTTTTATGTCGTTTGTGCGCTGTTCGTTTTTTTGTTTTTCTTCTTCTATATCTTCCATAACCGTGGACATAGGGCCTCAACTTACTTTTTTGTGTTTAACGGAGTGGCAAATTATGCACACTTCCTACCTTATCATACTCCCAAATTTGCTAAAAAGCCCGTTATTTCGGGTTTACGAGGCATTTTGTTGCTTGCTTAACGCGTAGGAGAGTTGACTTATTCTCTGGCCGTTGCACACTAGGATATGACTGTAATCTTAGAAGGCAAACCTAAAGGAGGCTTTGCAATTTGAGGTCTGCTAAAGGTATAACCGTCTATCACTCTTGTGAAAAGGTGAGCGGAAGGGTTTGTTTGAGTTGTTTGAGAAAAAAGGGAGGAATATACCTCAATGGGTAAGGATTCTTGGATAAAAGCGACGCTGGTCTGGGCTGCTATTATTTTGCTGTTCGTCGTGAGTTTTAAATTTTTAAATAAACCTCAAGAAGATCTCCAAAAAACATACCCCGACTTTTTGACCTACGTGGCAAAGCCAGCGGACGATCCACAAAGTATTTTAAGTGTCACTATTCGCGCAGATAACCTGAAGGGCGACCAAATTGTCGCAAAACTGAAGGATAATTCTAACATTTCTGTTTACGGTCCGGCCGATGACGGTGTTCGTGCTTCCTTGCGAAACGAACTGACTGCCAAACAGGTTCCTGTAAATTACGAGAAGCCCGAAGAAAGTGGCGTGTGGTGGATGAGTCTTCTCACCCTCTGGCTTCCTGCAATTTTACTCATCGTTTTGATGTTTTTCTTTTTTCGGAATATGCAGGGGGCGGGTGGCAAAGCCATGTCCTTCGGCAAAAGTCGTGCACGCTTGCAAGATGCCGTTAAAATTACATTCAAAGATGTTGCGGGTATTGAGGAAGCAAAACAAGAATGTAGTGAAATTGTATCATTTTTAAAAGACCACAAACGCTTTCAAGACATTGGGGCTCGTATCCCCAAGGGTATTTTGCTTGTGGGCCCTCCCGGAACAGGTAAAACCCTTTTGGCACGTGCCATCGCGGGCGAAGCTGGGGTTCCTTTTTTCACGATTTCCGGTTCGGATTTTGTGGAAATGTTTGTCGGTGTGGGTGCATCTCGGGTACGGGATTTATTTGAAAATGCGAAAAAGAATTCACCCTGTATTATTTTTATCGATGAGATCGATGCCGTGGGTCGCCATCGCGGAGCGGGAATTGGTGGGGGGCATGACGAGCGCGAGCAAACCCTAAACCAATTATTAGTAGAGATGGATGGCTTTGAAGCGAACGAAGCAGTTATTATTATTGCCGCCACAAACCGTCCCGATGTTCTCGACCCTGCGCTTTTGCGCCCCGGGCGTTTTGATAGGCGTGTGACCGTTTCTTTGCCCGATATGCGGGGAAGAAAAGAAATTTTGTCCGTGCACATGAAAAAAATTAAGCATGCTGAAGACATCCAAGTCGAAAAAATTGCCTTGGGGACGCCTGGCTTTTCCGGTGCGGATCTCGAAAACTTGTGTAATGAGGCGGCCCTCATGACGGCGCGTCACGATCGTAAGCAAGTAACAGAAAAGGATTTTGAGGCGGCCAAGGATAAAATTCTGATGGGACCCGAGCGCAAAAGTGCTTTTCTACCAAAAGAAACTATCCGCGTTACGGCTTACCACGAGGCAGGACACGCCTTGGTGGCTTACTATCTTAAAGCTAAAGAAGACGTCCATAAAATTACGGTCATCCCCCGTGGACAAGCTTTAGGCCTTACCGCCTATTTGCCCAAAGAAGATGTGTACGGTTATTCGAAAGAAGATCTTCTCACTAAAATCGCCTTCGCCATGGGCGGACGTGCGGCCGAAGATATTAAATTTTCTCAGTTTACCACCGGAGCTTCCAACGATATTCAACAAGCTACGGAAATTGCCCGCCGCATGGTGTGTCAGTTTGGTATGAGCCGTCTTGGGCCTATTAATTATGGTCAAAAACACGAAAATCCCTTTTTGGGGCGTGATTGGGCCGATAGCCGTAATTATTCCGAAACCGTTGCCAATGAAATCGACCAAGAGGTTTCACGCATTATTAACAATCAATACGAGCTTGCTAAACAAGTTCTTATCGACCACATGGATATCTTCGACAGAGTGTCTACCATTCTTCTTGAAGTAGAAACCCTTGATAATCAAGAATTTCTGCAAATTGTAAATCAGGGTGGAACTCTCGAAAGTATTCGCGAACTGCAAGCGCAAAAAGAGGTTAACCCTCCTAAAGATGGTGACTCCGGTTCTCCTCAAGAGGAAAAACTCGATTTAGCGACGGCGATGAAGACTCCGTTGAGTACATCCCCCACACCCGCATAGAAACTCACGTTTCTTGTTTTAGCTTCTTTCTATCCTCTCTAATGTTTCCAGGAAAATAGCCACCCCGTCTTCGTCATTCGACAACGCACGGGCCTCGGTGGCTTCTAAAACACTGCTATCTCCATTTGACATAGCCACACCTAAACCAGCAGTTTTTAGCATTTCTACATCGTTTTGGCCGTCTCCAAAGGCAATGGTTTCTTCGGGTTTAATTCCTAAATGATCACATACATATTTTAGCGCTGCACCTTTATTTGTGGTGCTAGAGCCGAGCTCAATCCAGGGCCAACCGTTAAATACGCATAGGTGTACGTCGTCCCCCAACATTTTCTTTTTGTCTTCAATAAAAATATTGCGCTTGCTGCTATCCGAAAGTAAAAATAAAAAACTTGCTACAGGTACAGGAGGAGGATTATTTAAATCCAGAAGATCTGCAGGTGTCGAGTAGTGATCGTAGAATTCGGTTAAAATAGGGTGGTGAGGATCGAGGGCATAAAAGCCTTGGGTGGTGTCGGCAATAATATTGGTAATGGTATATTCGTCCTGGCGAGAGGTAAGCACATACTTCGCAAATTCCATAATGCTATTGCGTGTTTTGGGAGTTAAATAAAAGGTAATGAGAGGATGCCCTTCGTGGCGATGTACAATATGGCTCCCATTTAAGGTAATGACAGGGGCGGTGGTATTTAGTGGTGTAATCACCTTACCTGCAGATAAAATTGTACGTCCCGTGGCAATGACCACATGAATTCCTTTTTCAATAAAAGAATTTAAACAATAGGCTGTGCGGGGCGTAATCTTTTTTTGAGAATTGAGCAGAGTGCCATCCAAATCTACAAAAATAGCCTTATAGGGAAAAGACATGAAGGGACCTCGCTAACTAAGAAGAGAGCCGTCTTCTAGGACTTCTTCGAGATAAATGGGCCTGCAGACTTTTGTCTGTGGGTTTTCTGCGGAAAGCAACATACCTTCGCTTATGCCAAATCGCATTTTGCGCGGGGCCAAATTGGCCACAACCAATACTTTTTTATTCACAATATCTTCAGGCTTAATCCATTCTCGAATTCCCGAAAAAATTTGTTTTGTCCCTAATCCGTCACCTAAACAAACCATAAGTCGTAAAAGTTTGTCTGAACCTTCCACAATTTCTGCCTGAATCACTGTTCCAACACGCAAATTAACTTTAGCAAAGTCCGTGAATTGAATATGTTCCGTCGTATTTTCTGCGGGCACTTTATTTTCCACAGGAGCTTTGGTAGCAGAAGTTTTTACAGGTGCTTTAACCACGGGCGCAGATGGTGTCGTTGTAGATGCGCTGTTGTCTTCCATTATTTTAAGTTCTGCAGCCACATCGAGGCGACCGTAAAGCTTAGGAATATGAGGAATGACTGCATGGGAGGCTATGGCAAAAAAGTTCCATTTGTCTGTGGGGCAATGTATTTTTGGGGTAGCATTTTCGCCTAGGGAAACTAATAATTCACTCATTTTTTCGGGGAAAAAAGGCCATAAAAGATTTGCGACAACTTTGAGCACACCCATTACTGTTGCAAGTAGATTATGTAATTCTTGGAGACGGGATGTATCTTTGGCAAGCTCCCATGGTTTTTGGCTTGAAATATACTTGTCTGCCAGAGTGATCAGTTGACTAACCGTTTGTAATGCCGCGGCCGTATGAAAACGATCCATATGGGCATACACATCTTTTATCGTTTCGCAGGCCTTTGTGGCGAGCTCTTTTTGTTCCATTGTAAGAGCGTCTGAGTGAAACGCGGGGATTTTATTTTCACAGTATTTTTCGCACATAGATAAGGTACGTGCTGCTAAATTTCCAATACCATTGGCCAGATCTGCATTAAAGCGCTCTAAATAAGAACGCCATGAAATATCGATGTCACCACCCGGGTTTGTGGCACGAAAAACATAGTTTACAAAAGCATCACGTCCATAATGAAGAATTTGTTCTATGGTCAGTACGTTGCCCAAGCTTTTGGACATTTTATGGCCATCTTTTAAAAGCCAGCCTGTTACAATTAATTTTGGAAGGGGAATATCAAGGGAAAGGCACATGGCAGGCCAAAAAATTCCATGGAACTTTAAAATATCTTTGCCTAAAATATGATGTACATTTTTCCAATACGATGAGGCTTTCGAATTATCTGTTTTAACGGCATCTACGCCACCAATACCTGTAATGTAATTGGGGAGGGCATCGAACCACACATAGGCCACATGCTCTTTATCAAAGGGTAAATCGATACCCCAGGTGAGGCGGGTTTTAGGGCGCGAAATGCTTAAATCTCCCTCGAGTTGATCGAGTAGTCCTAGAAGCTCATTGATAAATCCGTCGTCTTCTACAATGTCTTTATTTTTAATGTGGGTTCTTAAAATATCTTTGTATTTTGAGGTGCGGAAAAAATAATTTCCCTCTTTGCGAAGCTCTGTGGGTCGCTTATGAATAAGACATGCGTTGTTTTCATCGCGCTCAGTGGCATTTAAAAACCCCTCGCATTTTACACAGTAATAGCCAGTATGTTCCCCAAAATAAATATCCCCTTTTTTATGGCAATATTCTAAAATTTGCGTCACATTTTTTTTGTGCTCTTCATTTGTTGTCCGTAGAAAAACATCGTATCCCACATTAAATTTTTCGAAGCAGTTTTTCCAATCTACGGCCATTTGATCGACGAGAGCTTGGGGAGAGATATTTTTTTCTTGGGCTTTTTCGGCCACAGCTTCGCCATGTTCATCGAGGCCCGTTAAAAAACAGACGTCATCTCCCCGTAGGGCAAAATGGTTTTTTAAAATGGTTCCAAAGAGGGTGCTATAAATATGCCCTGCATGAGGTGCACCATTGGCGTAATAAATGGGTGTTGTAAAGTATTTATAAGATGTATTTTTCACGATTTAGACTCCTCAACGGATAAGGTTGATTCTTTAGCGGGGGTACCGGTGGGACACGAACGTATAGAAATGCCGCAGGATGTAAGAAAATTTTGTACGAATTGGTGGTCATCATTTAGATAAGTTGTTTGATAAACAACCGTTTTAATGCCTGCGGTAATAATAGCCTTTGTGCATTCACGGCAAGGACTATACAAACAATAAAGTGTCGAATTACGAAGATCTTGGCGTGAAGATGCAATGGCGTTTATTTCTGCATGAACCATATAAGGATATTTGTCGGGGCGCAGATTGGGGAGGGCGTTGTCATCGCAGCCCGGAGGAAAACCATTGTAACCCGTTGCCAAAATGCGATGATTTTCATCTACAATAACAACTCCGACTTGAGTTTCTCCGTCGTGACTTCGTTTTGCCACGGCACTTGCAATACCTAAAAAATATTCGTCCCAAGTAGGTCTGTGAGTGGCTTTTTTAGGATTTTTATGACTTTGTTGTTCTTTTATCATAATACAATGTGCTCCCGGTATTCTCCAAAAACAGCCCGTAGGGTGTTGCAAATTTCGCCAATGCTTGCATATACAAGCACGGCTTGCAGAATGTACGGCATCACATTATCACTTCCCTGAGCCGCTTGCTTGAGTTTTGCAAGGGCTTCTGCCACATCTTGAGAGTTTCTTTTTAATTTAATATTTTTAAGGCCCTCTGTTTGATTTTTTTCAGCAGTATCATCAATTTTCAGTAAGTCGTCTTGTCCGCCATTTTCTTTTACCGTGAACTTATTTACGCCCACAATAATGCGATTTTCTGTCTCAATGTCCTTTTGATATTGGTATGCTGATTGTTGAATAGAGGCCTGTACAAATCCTTGTTCAATGGCCTTAACCATTCCTCCCATGCCATCAATTTGGGCAATAATGGCCGATGCTTCAGCCTCAATACGATCGGTGATGGCTTCTACATAATAGCTTCCGCCAAGGGGGTCTACGGTTTCTGCGACACCGCTTTCGTGCGCAATAATTTGTTGGGTCCGTAAGGCAATACGTGCCGTTTGTTCTGTAGGTAAGGACAATGCTTCATCTTTGCTGTTGGTGTGTAGGCTTTGAGTTCCACCCAAAACTGCAGCCAATGCCTGAATCGTTACGCGGATAATATTGTTGTCTGTTTGTTGAGCCGTAAGGGTAGATCCTGCGGTTTGACTATGAAAACGCAACGTCAAGCTTTTTGAATTTTGGGCGTGAAAGCGTTCCTTCATAATTTTTGCCCACAGTCTACGGGCTGCACGAAATTTTCCTGCTTCCTCAAATAAATCTGTAAATGCATTAAAAAAGAAGGATAAGCGTGGTGCAAATTCATCTACCATAAGTCCCGCTTTAATTGCTGCATCCACATAGGCGATACCGTTTGCAAGCGTAAAGCCAACTTCTTCGGAAGCAGTGCTTCCTGCTTCACGAATGTGATAACCACTAATCGAGATAGTATTCCATTGGGGAACATGGACCTTGCAGTAAGAAAATATGTCCGTAATAATGCGCATAGAAGGTGTTGGGGGAAAAATATATGTGCCACGTGCAATGTATTCTTTTAAAATATCGTTTTGAATTGTTCCTCGCAATTTATCACTCGACACGCCTTGTTTTTCACCCACAGCAATATACATGGCCAAAAGGACTGAGGCAGAAGCATTGATGGTCATGGATGTGGAAATTTTATCGAGAGGAATGCCATCAAAAAGGATTTCCATGTCAGCGAGGGTATCAATGGCCACGCCTACTTTTCCCACTTCACCCGCAGCTTCGGGGGCGTCGGAATCGTATCCAATTTGGGTCGGGAGATCGAAGGCCACGCTGAGCCCAGTTTGTCCTTGTGCCAGTAGGTATTTATAGCGTTGATTACTTTCAGCAGCAGAAGCGAAGCCTGCATATTGGCGCATGGTCCAAAAACTCGAGCGGTACATCTGTTCGTGGACGCCGCGAGTATAGGGGTATTGTCCGGGATGCCCAATACTTTCTGCAAATGGTTTAGGAAGCGATGAGGGCTGATACAAAGACTCTACAGGAGAATTGGAAGCCGTGTGAAAGACTTCTCGCCGCATTGTTTTTTTAGAGGTTGTCATTTTTTATTCTCCTCTTGTCGGACCAATCTTCCGGGAAAGCCGGTCCAAAAATCTTCGTTTATAGTATTATCGATAAGTTTTTCCCATGAAGGGAATCCCATGCTGGGGTTGTTGTTTGAGGCTGTATTTTTGCGGTGTCGAGACCACATGAGTTTTCCATTATTTGTATCTACAAGCATAACAGAAACACTAAAATAATTCGAATAAGTTTCTTTTTTATTTTTCTTTTCAACATCCGATCTTAAATCATCCACAAACACAAATAGTGCGCTGTCTGCATGAAAAGCTTGTGCGGAAAGTGCATTGAGAAGAGGGAGCCAAGACTTATCAGGCAGGAGGCAGTTGACATAGAAGTCTACCATATTTTCCATAGTGGAACAGGCAGACGTAACAGAGAGCCTATCACGAATATCTAAGGACGACATTTTTGCAGAGACTGACTTTACGGTTGTGTACATGCGATTCCATAGAGCGGGATTTTGTTTTGCCGTATTTGTTTTAGGCACCTCAGGCTTTTTTGTAGAAAGTTCGTGAGGAGAGTTTTTGATAATCTTAGAAATCGCGGAAAAAGAATAACCATGAATATTGGGCTGGTTCGAGAAGGACCTTAAAACAGCTTCTTCAACTTTAGAAATAACCCGGTCGCCGGAAAGGATGGCTGGATCGATAGCTGCATTGGGAGAAGAGGGATCGGGAACGGTAAAAGTGGGTATTGCAATAATTGCGGCAGGGTTGATACCTTCAAAGTCTGGCTGAATACCCATGGATGTGTGAATTGGGGTTTGGCAGGCACAGAGGGCTGCTGCAAAACCACATATCCAAACGACAAGGGTGCGTTGTGTTTGCATAAGCATAAGATGAATGATTCCTCTAAAAAGTTGCGAACCCTCTGGAACACTCAACTTGGCCAGGGGTATGCGGAGCAAAATGAGAGTCTAGCCTATATTTTTAAAATCGTATAGACTCTCAATCTCTTTGAAAGTGAAAGGTATTTATGAACGAAACCGTACACAAACGTATTATTATTGCACTGGTAGCGGCAGCTTTATTTATGGAAATGCTCGATGGTTCCATTATTAATACGGCCCTTCCTCATATTGCGCAATCCTTCGGAGAAGAACCTATCACCCTCCGTTTTGCCGTGACAAGCTACTTTCTCTGTTTAGCCATTTTTATTCCCATTTGTGGCTGGATGGCAGATAGATTTGGAACACAAAAGATTTTTTGCATGTCTATTGGCCTTTTTATTTTGAGCTCTTTGTTTTGTGGGCTTTCTAATGATCTTATTTCGCTAACTTTATTCCGTGGGATTCAAGGATTTTCGGGTGCACTCATGACTCCCGTGGCAAGAATGATTATGGTGCGCCAGTTTCCCCCGCAAGAACTTGTAAAAGTTACGACATATGTGTTTTTACCTGTTTTGATTGGCCCTCTTTTAGGCCCTGTGGTGGGCGGTTTTTTTGCAACTTATTATAGTTGGCGTATGGTGTTTTTTGTGAATATCCCCATTGGAATTGTGCTTCTTTTGTGCGCGCGTAAATTTGTAAAAAATGATATTGCAGAACAAAAACAAAAACTTGATATTTTGGGGTTTTTTCTGGTGGGCGTAGGTTTGTGTTTAACCAGTTTAGGTTTTGAATGCCTTACCAGTGATTTTATATCTCGTACAAATGTTTTTATTATTTTAGGGAGTGGTTTGCTTTTATTACTGGCCTTTTTCTTTTATTCCTCCAAGAAAAAAGAAAATGCAGTGCTCGATATGACTTTATTTCGCGTACGTACTTTTAATTTTGGAATTTTAGGTTCTATTTCTGTCACATTGGTTGTAGGAGGTGGGGCTTTTCTTATGCCACTGCTGTTTCAACTTCAATTTGGAATGACCCCCTTTCGATCGGGATTATTTCTCGTTCCTTTTGCCTGTGGTGCTTTGCTTTCGAGGTTTTTTGTGGGCCGACTTCTTAAGCGTATGGGTGTAAAAAATACGCTTATTTTGGGTGTTTTGGGAAATGGATTGTCTTATTGCGCAATGGGGTTTGTTTCTCTGCAAACACCAGAGTATCTCATCTTGCTGAATATGTTCCTTATGGGTGTATTTTCCATCATATTATTTGCTACCAATGGTCCGTTGGTTTATTCGGATATCCCCAGAAATAAAAAAACTCAAGCAACAGCTTTAGATGCGACTTTACGCCAATTTACTATGAGTATGGCCATTGGAACATCAGCCCTTTTACTCATTTTTTATAGTCATAATATAGGTACAAAAATCCATATTGAAGGAGCCATTCAAGCTTTTCATTATGCATTTTTTACTCTTGTGCTCTTTTTTATTTTACAAATTGTTATTTGTTTTAAAATGAATAATGATGATGGGAAGTCTCTTTTATGAAAATTTTTTTAAAATCATTTGTTTTTTTATTGGTCTCTGTTGCATTTGTTTACCTGATGACTGCAACACATCTTGTGAACTGGTCTGCTTTATATGAGGCATTTTTTAATGCACCGGCTTTGATACTTTTGGTGGCATTTTTTCAGATAGGAGTCGTCATTTTTGCGACTATCCGTTATTATCTTCTTTTAAAAGCCATGCATGTACGTGTTGATATTTTTCATGTTATGGCCGCTACTACGGTAGGAAATGGTTTAGGGCAGTGGTTTCCAGGAAGTTTAGCCTTTATTGAGGCTATTCGTTTGGCATTAATGCTGGGATCTCGTTATAAAGAAGTTTCTGGCGCAGCAGCGGATTCCACTTCTCCCTTGCGCGCAAAACTGGCAGCAGTGGCGTTATTTGATCGTATTTTAGGTTACTTCGTTATGTTGCTACTCAGTATTATTGTTGGTGGATTTGCACTTTGGTTGGAGGTATCTGGTGAAGCAGCAAGCACCACTACGCGTCTTTGGGAGCTTTCTTTCTTTATATTATTGTCTTTTTTCTTTGCTTTATTGTGTGTTCTTCTCCCATTGTTCTCAGGTAGTATACGTTTTCATAAACTCCTTCTCATCGTTAAAAAAGTATTGCTTCATGTAAGCCAAAAGCATTTTTGGCAACGTCTTGTAACACGGATTTTTACAGAAATTGAGTCTGTTTTATATGCTATAAATCTAGCTAAAAAAAGGCCAAAATCCTTCTTTGTTCCTTTGTGTGTAAGTTTTGGGAGTGTTCTTTTTACAGCGGGCGGAACTTATTATGCAGCCCATGCCTTGGGTGCTCATATTGGATTTATACCGCTTATTGCTACAGTTTCACTTATTTCTTTAGCAAATATTTTACCTTTGGGACTTGGTGGAATTGGTGGAGTTCAACTTGTGGCAGCCTTTTCTTTGGGGATTTTTGGCGTGTCCTTTGAATCTGCAGCGTCGGCTCAGTTACTTCAAACAGCTGTAAATTTGGTCGCAATTTCTTTTTTGAGTATTTTATTTTTGCGTTCGAGCAAGGGGCAGTTTGTAAATATGACTAAATTGTTGTTACGTAAGTAAGTTTATGTCATCCCGCTATCAAGTAGCGGGATGACATAAAAAGCCGTAGCGCAGCTAATTCTTTTTTCTCGTCGCAATATCAATCCAAACAGCCAATAATAAAATGCTGCCTTTCACAATGTACTGCCAAGTAATATCTAAATTCATAAGGCTCATTCCGTTATCAAGACTCGCCATAACGAGAGCACCGATAATAGAACCAAAAATAGTTCCTACTCCACCCATAGTACTTGTGCCGCCAATAATAGCTGCAGAGATGGCGTCGAGTTCAAAGTTTTGTCCTGCCGATGTGGTGGCTGCATTTAGTCGTGCAGTAAGGACGATACCTGCAATTGCAGTTAAAAGTCCCATAAGCATAAACACACCTAGGGTGCGCTTTTTAATGTTAATTCCAGAAAGACGTGCTGCTTCTAAATTTCCACCCATGGCGTAGAGGTGGCGTCCAAAGGGTGTGTTATTTGTAATAACGGTAAAAATAACTCCTAGAACAAATACGATAAGAACGGCGTAAGGAATTCCCATATAAAGCGCCATTACAGAAAAGAAGGCTCCAATAGCAATAGAGATGGCAACAAGGCGCAGAGTTTCAATATATTTTGGAAGCACCGAAAATCCATAGCGTATACGAGAGCGTCTTTTTTTAAGCTCAAGTAATACAAAGGCAGCAATACAAAATACAGCAATAAGTGCAGTGACATCATTAATTGGAGGATAATCGCCAGGGTAAAAGGTTTCACTTCCAAGCATTTTAAAACCAGTTACAGGCTCGCCGTAAGTGTTTAAAATAATATTGCCTTGGGCATCGAGTTGGTTTGTAGAAGAAAATAAAATGGAAGGCACATAACCTTGACCAAAAATTTTAAAAGAATCTTCCATAGGGCCAATGGTGCGCCCTCCTGTAATTCCTAAAATAGCCCCTCGAAAGGCGATCATGCTGGCGAGGGTTACAATAAAGGCAGGAATGCGGCGGTAGGCCACCCAGTATCCTTGCCATGCTCCTACGGCGAGTCCTGCGCCGAGGGCTACGCATACCGTGGGAATAGTGGGAAGATTGTAATTAATTTGAAGGACCGCAGCTAGGGCTCCAATAAATCCTGCAACCGAACCTACGGAAAGATCCAAATGCCCTGCCACAAGGACGAGGGTCATCCCAATCGCTAAAATCGCAATGGTGGAGCTTTGTAAAAAGAGGTTAGAAAGATTGCGAGGAGATAAAAAGACGGAACCTGTGAGCGCCGTAAAAATAAGCCATATCACCACAAGGGCAATAAGCATGGTGTATTGGCGAAAATATATTTTTAGGGCACGAAAAAACAAATGGCTCCTTTATTCAATGGGACCAAGCCTATGCAAAGGCACGCGAGGTTCTTCTCGAGGTTAAGCTAAACATCAATCCCACCACAAAGATCTCTTCGCTGGGTGTGGGAGAAAAACAGCTTGTAGAAATTGCAAAAGCCCTCGCTAAAAATGCCAACATCCTTATTCTTGATGAACCGACAGCGGCTCTCACCGAAACCGAAGCAGACAATCTTTTAGATATTATTAGAAGCCTCAAAGAAAAGGGAAAGACATGTATTTATATTTCCCATCGTCTCAAAGAAGTTTTTGCAATTAGCGATCATATTACCGTTTTACGAGATGGTAAAACGATTGGTACAGAAGCCACAAGCGCCATGAACGAAGAAAAACTCATCTCTAAAATGGTGGGAAGAGCACTCACAAACATTTACCCACGGGTAGAGCGTGAGCGGGGCAAACCTGTTCTGGAAGTGAAAAACTGGACCGTACGCCATCCTGAAACAGGCGCAAAAATTCTGGATAATATTAGTTTTACTGTCTATGAAAAAGAAGTTTTAGGAATTGCGGGTTTAATGGGTGCTGGCCGCACAGAACTCGTCATGAGTCTTTTTGGCTCCTATGGCAAAGTTGTTTCGGGCGAAATGTATTTGGATGGAAAAAAATTAAATATCCGTACCGAACAAGATGCCATACGAGCAGGGTTGGCATTGGTTTCCGAAGATCGTAAACGCTATGGTTTGATACTAGGAATGGAAATTAGAGAAAATACATCCCTGGCAAGCCTCGAAAATATTACTACCATGGGTATGATCGATCCCAACAAAGAAATTTATGCAAGCAATAAATACGTTGAAGAACTCCGCATCAAAACCCCTTCTATTGAACAACGAGTGGGTAATTTGAGTGGAGGAAATCAACAAAAAGTTGTGCTTTCTAAGTGGCTCATGACAAACCCGCGCATCCTTATCTTAGATGAACCAACCCGTGGAATTGATGTAGGCGCAAAATTTGAAATTTATACGATTATGAACGAGTTGATCGAAAAAGGCGTTTGCGTCATTATGATCTCCTCCGAGCTGCCCGAGGTTTTGGGCGTGAGTGATCGCATTCTTGTTATGCACGAAGGCAAATTTACGGGAGAATATTCTCATTTAAATGTCTCTCAGGAAACAATTATGCGTGCAGCAACCAATACCCATG
>Ga0206836_10191_pt1 | contig 15318 bp, 9 predicted proteins | sample Alteio_BWOrgCont_28_FD_152871 | JGI IMG/M metagenome (GOLD analysis project Ga0206836, IMG submission 152871) | Enriched cells from forest soil in Barre Woods Harvard Forest LTER site, Petersham, Massachusetts, United States -... | ecosystem: Environmental > Terrestrial > Soil > Temperate forest >...
TTGGCTTCGGTTTCGGATGGCAACTCTCTTCAAGCGCGAGCAGATGCGCGAGGAGATGGAAGAAGAACTTCGCGCGCACGTTGCTCACCGGGCCGATGACCTGGAACGTTCCGGTCTGGGCCGCGCGGAGGCAGAGAGGCGGGCGCGCATCGAGTTCGGCGGGCGGGAGAAGTACAAAGAGCAGATCCACCAGGCGGGTGGCGGGAATTTCGTTGAGACGGTTGTGCAGGACGTGCGGTTCAGCCTGCGGGTGCTCCGCAAGTCTCCTGGATTTACTGTCGCTGCCGTGCTCACCCTGGCGTTGGCTATCGGCGCAAACGCCGTGGTGTTTGCCGTATTGAACGCGCTGATCCTGCGCCCTCTGAATGTGCCCCACGCGGACAGTCTTTATACTGTCGAGCGCGGAGTCTTGAAGGAACAATCGACCTCGTATCCGGACTATCTCGATCTGCGCGAGCGCAACCGCAGCTTTGAAGATTTGACTGGCTACATCATGACTCCGGTGGGGTTCGATACGGGAGGAAATCCAACGCAGGCCTGGGGCTACGAGGTGACGGGGAACTACTTTGACGCATTGGGGATTCATCCGTATCTTGGGCGCTTCTTCCACGATGCCGATGAGCATGGCCCAAACAGCGCTCCTTTCCTAGTGATCAGCTACGCATACTGGCATAGCAACTTTCAGGACGATCGCGGCGTGGTTGGGCGCGTCGTCCAGGTGAACAAGCATCCATTCACCATTCTGGGCGTAGCACCGCCGGAGTTCAGTGGGACACTGGTTTTCTTCTTTCCGGACTTCTGGGCGCCGATGGTTGAACAGGAACAGTTACAGGGAGTGAAAGTCCTGAATGAGCGCGGACAACGCGACATTTATATGGTGTTTGGGCATATGAAGGCAGGAGTGACTCCGGCGCAGGCTATCGGCGATCTGAACTCCGTTGGCTCTTATCTTGAAAAGACTTACCCCAAAGACGACGCCTATATGACCTTTTCGCTGGCACGCCCAGGCCTTGCCGGCGACCTGCTGGGGCCCGGCGTGACAGGCTTCATGACTGGAATGATGCTGCTGTCGGGGTTGATACTGCTGGCCGCGTGCGCCAATCTGGGCAGCCTGTTTGCCGCGCGCGCTGCCGATCGTTCAAGGGAAGTGGCACTGCGCCTCGCGCTTGGATCGAACCGCAGGCGCATTCTACGGGGAGTGCTTACTGAAGCCGTGCTTATTTCCCTCGTCGGAGGCGCTGTGGGGCTGGTGGGCAGCATTGTGTTATTGCGCCAATTGAGCATGTGGCATCCAGTTCCACAATTTCCGATTTATGTTCCTGTGAACCCGGATGCAAAGGTCTACCTGGTCGCATTACTGCTGGCGCTTGCCAGTGGATTTCTCTTTGGCGCGGTGCCAGTGAGGCAGATACTGCACACCAACCCATACGAGGTGGTGAAGACAGGATCTGCCGGCATTGTGGCGGGCAATACAGGACGCCGAATCACTCTTCGAGACGTGCTGCTCGTGGTGCAGATTGCGATCTGCGGGGTACTGGTGACCTCTTCGCTTGTGGCGGTGCGGGGGTTGGTGCGCTCCATGCACAGCAAATTCGGATTTGAACCGCGGAATGCGATTCTGGCGGATACAAATCTCCGCATGGCCGGTTACGGCGGCGACAGGGCATTGGCGATGCAAAGGCGCATGATTGATTCGCTGGAAGCGATTCCCGGAGTAAAGTCCGTAGGACTCGTCGGTCATATCCCGCTGGGAGGGGGCGGTGAAACCGAGGATGTCTTCACCGGCCAAACCGCGGATTTGAGGCCATCGAATGCCGCCGCCAATGTCCAGGTGTTCGAGATCTCTCCCGAATACTTCCATGCGGCGGGCACATCGCTGGTGGCCGGCCGCGCCTTCTCATGGGATGACGACAAGGATGCGCCACGCGTGGCGGTGGTGAACGCATTGTTTGCGCGCAAGATCTTCGGCTCCGAGTCAAAGGCGCTGGGCGGGTACTACAAGAGAGAAGATGGAACGCGGGTGCAAGTGGTGGGTATCGTGGAAGACGGAAAGTACTATCAGTTCACCGAAGATGCAAGGGCGGCGATGTTTCTGCCTTTCCTGCAATCGCCCAGCACCATGATGTGCCTGGTGGTGCGCTCCGAGCGCGATCCGCAGCAATTGGCGCCGGCCATAAGGAGCGCATTGAGGGGCCTCGATGCCAGCCTGCCCGTGAACATCCAAACATGGGCGGAAGGGCTGGGCATCGCACTGTTTCCCGCGCATGTGGCGACTGTGGCGCTGGGCGTGCTTGGTGCGATGGGAGCCATGCTTTCGATCACCGGGATCTTTGGAATGGCAGCGTTCTCAGTGAGCAAACGGTTGCGCGAGTTGGGAATCCGCATGGCACTCGGCGCGCGGTCGAAAGAGTTGTTGCGCACGGCATTGGGTCGGCCTCTGAAATTGCTGGCTATTGGATCGGGCGCGGGATTGCTGCTTGGAGTTCTTGCCGCGCGCGTGCTGGCTCACATTGTGTATGGAGCCACGCCGCGCGATCCGCTGGTGCTGGGTGGGGTGGTTCTGGCGATGGCGCTGCTGGGACTGCTGGCAACGTGGATTCCGGCGCAGCGGGCGCTGAGCGTGAATCCGCTGATTTTGCTGCGCGAGGAGTGAGGGGGCTTGCTTAGGCTGCGCGATTTGGGCGCGTGAACGCGCGAGCGCCCACGACTGCCGGCCAGACGCATAGGCCAGTTTCGCAGCGGCCCTACGGGACGCAGGTATTTTGGGCGAGCAGTCCCAGGGTTGCCCCTGCCCCCGTTCGCTCCGCTCAGGGTCAGGGTTCACCCTGGGCTATTTTCATGTTCTCCCTCCGGGAGACGGAGGCGGGGCTGGGCTCAGGAAATGTGGCCGATGCTCGGTACTCGGGGCCGTGCTGAAACACTGAGCGTGTTGCAACACCGAAAGGGATTGTCGGCCGCAGCGAGTTTTCCAGCATCCTGAAAAGTCTGTGCCCTTCAGATTGACCTGCTACCAGAGGCGGCTTTTCGTTGACTCTGGGGCGGGATTCGGGTATTCTGGAGACCTTGCGCGGTGTTGCGCCTGGGGTCTGTGTGTATACACCCGGACCGGCTGGTTGATGCCCTATGTGGGGGTCGGCTGGAGCAGGCCACCAGCTGCTGGATACGCGGTAAGGCGTGCGGATTCGGCAGAGCCAGAGCCCTTGGAGGGCCAGCCCCGGCAGTTCTCACCCGAACAGGATTGTTTGGACGTGGGTAGAAATGAGGCCCGTGCGCGTTTTGCGTGGGCACCAGTGTATTGCGTGGAGTTTTGTTGAGGGTTGCTGGAGTGGGAATTCCCGCACAGCTTCACCTCAGGGGCTAAAGCCCCCAGGTCGATTTGGCGATTGTGGATGTACGGGCTGAAGCCCGTACCCTTCAATCCGGTTTTGAGTGAATGAGCAGGTTCGTTTTTTAGAGGGCAGGAGAGAGATGGGCACCTTTGTTCCGAGCGGGAAAGATATTCCCCGCAAATGGTATGTAGTGGATGCCAGCGGTAAAACGCTGGGGCGTCTGGCGACCAAGGCCGCCGATTTGCTGAGCGGCAAGCTGAATCCCCAGTATGTGCCGTACATCGATATGGGCGACCACGTGATCGTCATCAACGCGGAGAAGGTCCGCCTTACCGGGCTGAAGAGCCAACAGAAACTCTATCGCCGCTATACGGGTTTTCCCGGCGGGTTGCGCGAGGAAGAGTTCAGCCGTTTGCTTACCCGCAAGCCGGAAGCGATTCTGGAGCAGGCCATCAAGGGCATGCTGCCGAAGAGCAAGCTGGGCCGGGCGATGGGCTCGAAGCTGAAGGTGTATCGCGGCGACAAGCATCCGCACCAGGCGCAGACGCCGGTGGCGATGGAGATTAAGTAAGAACAGTGATTAGGGATTAGGGGTTAGGGATTAGAAAAGCCCGGTGCCTCAGATCAAAGAAGTTGGCCGGCTTATGCCGGCGGAGAGAGTTGAGAATGGCAGATCTGGTTCAGTATTACGGGACGGGACGGCGCAAGTCGGCGATTGCCCGCGTGTTTCTTCGTCCCGGCACGGGTGAGTGGAAGGTGAACGGGAAGCCGTTCGAGACCTATTTTGTGACCGAACAGCAGCGCGTGGCGGCCAAGCGGACGCTGGTGGTAGCCGAGCTGGCTTCGAGCTTCGACGTGGTGACCACGGTGAAGAGCGGCGGCGTGGCTGCGCAGGCAGATGCAGTCAAGCTGGGCATTGCGCGCGCACTGGTTATTTTCAATCCTGAGCTGCGCAAGATTTTGAAGGCAGAAGGCCTGATGACGCGCGATGCGCGCCAGAAGGAACGCAAGAAGTACGGGCAGAAGGGCGCTCGTAAGAGGTTCCAGTTTAGCAAGCGCTAAAGTGCTTGCAGGGATTAGTTGTCAGTGGTTAGCGATTAGTTTGCCGAGCGGGCTTTCTAATCCCTGATCACTGATCCCTAACCCCTCGGTTTCAAATCCCCGCGCGAGCGGGTTCAATCCGGGCCAGGCGAAGGCTAGTCCGGATGCAATCTACGAAGGAGGCCAATGGCCACGATCACAATGAAGGAGCTGCTCGAAGCGGGTGTTCACTTCGGGCATCAGACGAAGCGCTGGAATCCGAAGATGAAGGAATATATCTTTGGCGAGCGCAACGGAATTTACATCATCGACCTGCAGAAGACGCTGAAGCTGTTCAAGGACGCGTCGAAGTTTGTCACCGACCTGTGCGCCAGCGGCAAGACGATCTTGTTTGTCGGCACCAAGCGCCAGGCGCAGGATGCCGTGGCTGAAGAGGCCACCCGCGCGGGGATGCCGTACATCAACCAGCGCTGGCTGGGCGGCCTGTTGACCAACTGGGTGACGGTGCAGAAGAGTGTAAAGCGCCTTCAGGAATTGGACGAGATGGCCACGGATGGCCGTTATGAGCTGCTGACCAAGAAGGAAGTGATCAAGCTGGAGCGGGAGCGCAAGCACCTGCAGGCCAACCTGGCCGGTATCAAGACGATGAAGCGGCTGCCGGATGCGCTGTTTATCGTCGACTCGAACAATGAGGCGATTGCCGTGAAGGAAGCTCGCAAGCTGGGCATCCCGGTGGTGGCTGTGGTTGATACGAATTGCGACCCGACGGTTGTGGACTATGTGATTCCGGGCAACGACGATGCGCTGCGGGCGATTCGCCTGTTCACTTCCAAGATTGCCGATTCGGCGGCCGAGGGCGTGAACCTGGTTGGCGACAAGGCGTTTACCGAAGAGTTGCCGACTGCCGCGGCGGGAGAGTCGATTGCGGCCGAGGCTGCTCCGGTTGAGGAAGTGGATCTGGAAGCGGCACTGGGCGGCGGAATTCGCAAGGCGCCGGCGGTGGTTGCGGCTCTGGATGAAGCGGAAGTGGCCGAGGGCTGAGGTCCGGCCGCATCGGATTGCGGAACCCAAGGACAGCGTGGCCGCCAAATTCGACAGCCACGCTTTTCTTTTGGCACCTGCGGTGGGGCAGACTCTGCTTCGCAGCTGGTGGGGTTCGTGGTTTCCCACCCATTCGCGATGAGACTGCGAATGGATGGGGCACATGGCTAGCTGCGGTGGGGCAGACGGCGCTTGCGCGCCATTGGTTCGTGGTTTCCCAGGTCCCCAATAGCGAGGGACCTGGGGCACCCAGATTTCAAAAGGATTTTGACATACGGGAACGGGAGATCAGGAAAAGAGAGATGACTACAGTGAGCGAAAAGATTGATGCCAAGTTGGTGAAGGAGCTTCGCGAGAAGTCCGGAGCGCCGATGGGTGACTGCCTGAAGGCTTTGCAGGAGACCAAGGGACACATCGAAGACGCGTTTGTGGTGCTGCGCAAGCGGGGCATGGCCTCGGCGCAGAAGAAGGCCGCGCGTTCGACGAACGAAGGCGCTGTGGGCACATACATTCATGCCGGCGGCAAGATTGGCGTGCTGATCGAATTGAATTGCGAGAGCGACTTTGTGGCCCTGACGGATGACTTCCAGGAATTGCTGAAGGACATTGCGATGCATATTGCTGCCAGCGATCCACGTTACGTGAGGCCGGAGGATGTAACGCCCGAGGACCTGGAGCGCGAGAAGGAGATCTATCGTGCGCAGGCTGCTGCGACGGGCAAGCCGGCTGCGGTGGTCGAGAAGATACTTGACGGCAAGATGGCCAAGTTCTACGAGGAAGTCTGCCTGCTGGAGCAGCCGTTCATCAAGGACCAGGCTGTCAGCATCAAGGAATTGATCGCGACCAAGGTGGGCAAGCTGGGAGAGAACATCACGGTGCGCCGGTTTGCGCGCTTCAAGGTGGGCGCGCCTGACTGGACCGTAGCGCAGACCAAGGCCGTGGAAGGGGCGGAATAGCTAAGAGCAGGGACTAGGGACGTAGGGACTAGGGACTAGAAAAAGGCCCGGGGCTTTGGCTCCGGGCCTTTTTGTTTGCTGACGAGGCCCCGCGCGCGGGGAGAGCAACTTAGCAGGTTGGTGAGGTGAGTCTAGTGCTGTGAGTCGGCGAACGCGGTGGGTGGTTAGAAGGACAGCTTGACGTTTACTGCTGTGCCGGAATGCTTTGGGCCGCCTTCGTTTCCGAGGCTGGCGGCAGGGGCGCCGGCCGTGGAGCGGATGCCGTAGCCGGTTCCGGCGGAGAGGAACACGCCGTTGCCCAGGTCGGAGGTGGTGAACATGGCCGCGGCAGTGGGATGGCCTAGATCGCCCAAAGTTCCACCCGGCCTGAGCGTGTCGAGATAGGAAAAATGGAAGCTGCTGGAAGATGAGCTGAAAGGCAGGCTGAAGCTTCGGCGCATCATCTGGTTCAACGAGGGCTGAGCGGCAGGAGCGGAGCCAAACGGTCCACCGGCGATGCGCGTGGGGCCATAACTTGCTGGGAAAGGCGGCCCGAAACTGCCCTGTCGTCCGTCGATGGCAGAACCGCCGAACGGATTGAATTCGCTGGAGCCGTTGAAGTTGCCGAAGTTTGGAGTGGGCTGAAACGTATCCATTCCTGAGCTCCCCCCGGGACGGAAGCGGATGCCCTTTTCTCCAAATAAAATCGAAGGCTGATTCTGGCCGACGGTGGAGGTTCCGTAGTTGAACGCAGGAACCGGTGCGGAGAGGTTTACGAACGGGTTGGAATTCGCCGTCGCGGGTGCGGGCGCGGCGGGGAGGGTTGGGGGCGCGGCCTGATCTCCTGCCGGGGTTGGTGCGGAACTCTGGGCATCGAGCAGGGAAGTCAAACTGGCGCAGACGACTATCGCGGTGAACAATATCCGCATTAACTTCCCGATCGGGGCTGGTGCAGATGCGCGCCGCAAGTCCGTCTGGGAAAAGCACAGAGCGAATTGAAGCGAACGATTCATCGGCAACTCCACCTGTGCGAGCATAGCCCCTTGGCGGCCCAAAGCGCCAGTCTGAATCGATCAGATGTATATCTGAGGTCATGCGCTTACGGGATTGGACGGACGCGCGGCGCGTACTGCCGGAGAAGACCGGGGCTGCGGCGGGTATGCGATACTCGGAAAAGCATGTATAAACGCATCGTTCTGAAGCTTTCCGGAGAGGCATTGGCGGGCCCGCGTGGGTTCGGTCTGGATGCTGGTAAAGTGGCGGAGATTACCGGCGAACTGGCCGATGTACACGCACTCGGCGTGGAGATTGGCGTTGTGGTGGGCGGAGGGAATTTTTTCCGCGGCGTGTCGGAGCAGGCAAAGAAGATGGACCGGGTGAGCGCCGACAACATGGGCATGCTGTCAACGGTGATCAACGCTATCGCTCTCCAGGACGCGCTGGAGCAGCTCGGCGTGCAGTGCCGGGTGATGAGCGCGGTGTTCATGAACCAGTTGGCGGAGCCGTATATCAGGCGGCGAGCGGTGCGGCATCTGGAAAAAGGACGCGTAGTCGTCTTCGCAGCCGGGATCGGAAACCCATTCTTCTCGTCGGACACGGCGGCCAGTTTGAGAGCCATGGAGATCAAGGCAGATGTGTTGCTGAAGGGTACCAAAGTCGAGGGTGTTTACAATTCCGACCCGGTGCTGCATAAGGATGCGGTGAAGTACGACGAGATTACGTATATGGAAGTGCTGCGGCTGGGGCTGAAGGTGATCGACCTGACCGCGGTGAGCATGTGCAAGGACAACAACCTGCCCATGATCATCTTCAACATGAATCAGCCGGGAAACATCAAGAGTGTGGTTCTGGGCGAGAAGGTTGGAACGCTGGTGACAGCCTAGAAGCAGTGATTAGTGATTAGGGGTTAGTGATTGGGAACCAGGGAGCATCCGCTGGGTAGGGTTCTCTGGCTTAGGCGGCTGTATCACGGGGCGGCCGGAGACGTCTAAAAGGCAAGTGGACAAGCGCAAGCCAGCACGGCTGAACGGATTGACGGGCCTGCGCACGTTTGCGGCTATCAATATCGTATTTTTTCATTTCTCCAATCCAAACTGGTTTGGTCCGCTGGCTCCGGTGGTGAACGCCGGCTACGTTTCGGTGAGCTTCTTCATCCTGCTGTCGGGGTTCGTGCTGGCGTATAACTACGCGGGCCGGGCTCGCGAGGGCGCACTCAACAAAGGACGATTCTTGGAGGCGCGGTTCACGCGGCTCTATCCCATCTACCTGTTGAGCCTGGTGCTGAGTTGGCGCGTGGTGCCGGCGGAGTACGCGGCGCATTCGCACGGGATGTTCTGGACGGGGATGGTTCTGTCGCCGCTGCTTTTGCAGGGATGGATTCCGGAGATTGCCACTTTCTTGAATACGCCGGCGTGGACTATGTCGGCGGAGTCGGCATTCTACATCGCCTTTCCGTGGCTGGCAAAAATGAAGAAGGCTGCGCGGGTGCGGCCTTACCTGGCGAAGATGGCTGCGGTGTGGATGTTGGGATTGGTTCCGGGCACGCTCTATATCGTGTTCAGCCCGGATGGGATTGCGCGCCCCGACCGATGGAGTTATGGACCGTGGCTGCAGGCGCTGAAATATACGCCACTGCCGCATCTGGCGAGCTTCGTGTTTGGCATCATGCTGGCCAATCTGGATGAGCTGGTACCGCGCGCAGGCCGTTTGCGGATGTGGCTTGGGGTGGGCGGTTTTGTCGCGACGTTCTTGATTTTGTGGCTGGGCGGACGGGTGCCCTACGCGATCGTTCACGATGGGCTGCTGATGCCGCTTTTCGGGTGCATCATTCTGGGGCTGTCGGGATCGAATCCGCTGGCGCGCGCCATGGGCTGGAAGCCGCTGGTGTTTGTGGGCGAGGCGAGCTACTGCCTTTACCTGCTGCACTTCAACATGTGGAACCTGATTCACGACTCGCATGTTCTGGATCGGACGGGGCTGGCCCGGTTTGATCCGTGGATCAGCTATGTGCTGCTGATCGGGATGGCGGTGCTGGCGCTCCATCTGATTGAGAAGCCGGCGCAAAAGTTGTTGAGGAAGTGGATGGGGGTTACGACGGTGGTGAAGGAGCGGAGAGTGGCGATGGTGAGCGTGGATAGGGATGGGCCGTAAAGGTTGGGCGCATTTGGGAGATTCCGCCGCGGAGACGCATAGGCGAATTTCGCGGCGTCCCTACAGGACGCAGGTATTTGGGGTGGGCATTCCCAGGGTTCCACCCTGGGCTATTTTCATGTTCTCCCTCCGGGAGAGCTGGCGAGACTCTTTCAGGAGTGCGAACGCCTTGCTCCTTACGCTGATTCTTTCAGGGCGCGAAGTCCCGGATCCCTGCGATGATTTCTATTTCCCGAGGTCTTCGAATTTTGTGTTGAGGATTGGATATTGCTTCCAATCTTTGTAATCGAAGTGCCACCACTCTTTTGGAATAACTGCAAAACCCTGCTTCTCCATGGCTTGGCGGAGGACTAAGCGCAGAGCCCGTTGCTGGTCGGTACCGCCGGGGTAGTCGGCATAGGCGCGCTCGGTCATCTCGTCGTAGCCGCTGGGCATGTCGACTTCCTGGCCGGTTTTCAGATCGTAGAGGGAGAGATCGACGGCGCAGCCGCGATTGTGCTTGGAGCCGGCAGAAGGGTCGGCGACAAAGATTCTTTTGTCGGTGGGCACGGCGTCCCAGAAGATTTTCGTCACGTACCAAGGGCGATAGCCATCATGGATGATGAGGCCATAGCCCTGCGCTTTGAGTTCGCGATGGGCGCGGAGCAGGGCCTCAGCAGCAGGCCGCTGCAAGAAGGCGCGCGCCTGAGTGTAGACGGGCGTGCCCAGAAAATTGTTGGTGGTGGCGTAGCGGATGTCGAGCTTGATGGTGGGATCGAGCGTGACCAGTTCGACCAGATCGGGCTTGAGGAAATCTCCCTGCTCAAGCGGGGGCTGTTCTTTGAGCGCTTCGGCACGCAATTCGTCGACTGGGCGCACTGGGGTGATGTGAAAGCTGACCTGCTGCGCGAGGCCGGGTTGCAACAGGAAAAGGAGGAGACTGCAAAGAAAAAGATGAGGTTTGAGTGAGCGAGGCATGGGTTTCCAACGAGGGATAGTCATCGCGTTGAGGGTACCATGCGGGGTGGGTAGGAACAGAACCCGGCTGGTCAGTCGGGCTCCCGTCTTTCTGAAGATTGGATGGTGGGCCAATTTTAGGAAGCATTCCCTCGGGGGCTGAAGCCCGTTCGGTTTGGTGGTTTTATGTACGGGCTGAAGCCCGTACCCTTCATCTGACGCCCGTGGCGGTCATCTGGAACTCTTGCTCGTCGAGAGATGCCTGTAGCTTTCAAACGGGCCCAATGCGGAAATTGGCGTCTGTTGCTGAATGCTGGCGGGGGCCGGTATTCTTGGCTTTGCACAGCGGGGACCTGGCGAATTGATTCGAGCGCTGGTTGATTTCGCATTGAAGAGCCGCTGGCTGGTGCTGGGCGGGATGGTGGTGCTGACCGCCTGGGGCGTGATTTCGTTCCGTGCGCTGCCTATCGAGGCCTACCCGGACGTCGCCAATAACTACGTGCAGATCATTACGCAGTGGCCGGGGCGGTCGGCGGAAGAGATCGAGCGCCAGGTCACGGTTCCCGTGGAAATTCAGATGGCCGGGATTCCGCACCTGACGCATCTGCGCTCCACAACGCTGGCTGGGCTCTCCAGCCTGATGCTGATCTTCGACGACGACTCGAAGAGCGATGTGAACCGCGAGCACGTGCTGGAGCGGTTAAGCCAGGTCAGCCTCCCTGCCAACCTGACGCCGCAGATGGGCACGGACTGGAGTCCGGTGGGCCAGATCTACTGGTACACGCTGGAGAGCACTAATCCCGGTTACGACGTGATGGAGAAGAAGTCGCTCGAGGACTGGCTGCTGGAGAAGTCCTTCAAGGGCGTCAAGGGCGTGGTGGATGTGTCGAGCTTCGGGGGGCCGACTAAGGAGTACCAGATCCGGCTCGACCCGGACAAGCTGGTCGCCTACGGATTGAGCATTGGCCAGGTTGAGCAGCAGATTGCGAACAACAACACCAACGGCGGCGGCAGCTTTATTGAACAGGGCGCGCAACAGATCAATGTGCAATCGAAGGGTCTTTACACCAGCGTGCAGGACATTGAAGACACGGTGGTGAAGACGCAGAACGGTGCGGCAATTTCGATCAAGGATATAGCCACGGTGACGCAGGGCGCGAAGATTCGCCTGGGTCAGATTGGCAGAGCGGTGCATCGGGCGGACGGGGTGATTGTGGACAATCCGGACACCGTGGAAGGGATTGTGCTGCTGCAGAAGGGCGACGATTCGGACCCGGTTCTGGATGGGATTCACGAGGAAGTGAAACTGCTGAACGGGAGCAAAGACCACCCTGGCATTCTGCCCACGGGTGTGAAGGTGGTGCCGTTTCTAGACCGCTCCGATTTGGTGAAATTCACCGTGGAGACGGTGGAGCACAACCTGACCGAAGGGATGATCCTGGTAGCGATCATTCTGTTTCTGTTCCTGGGAAATGTGCGCGGCGCGATCATCGTTACGCTGACCATCCCATTTGCGCTGATGTTCGCGTCGATCTGCCTGGACCTGAGCCACATTCCGGCGAATCTGCTTTCGCTGGGCGCTCTGGACTTCGGCATGGTGGTGGACGGGTCGGTGGTGATGATCGAGAACATCGTTCGCCACCTGGCGCAGAAGGACGATACGCGGACGGCGGGGCAGAAGATTCGCGATGCTTCGCACGAGGTGTTGCGGCCGGTGTTCTTTGCGCGTGCCATCATCATTGCTTCTTACCTGCCCATCTTCACGCTGCAGGCGGTGGAGGGACGGCTGTTCAAGCCGATGGCGTGGACGGTGAGCTTTGCACTGGTGGGGGCGCTGCTGTTTGCCGTAGTGGTGGCGCCGGTGATGGCCAGCTTGTTGTTCAGCAAGGGTGCAAAGGAATGGCAGAACCCGATTATGGAGTGGCTGGTTCGGCACTATCGGGTTGCGGTACGGGAGGCGATTGTGCACCGGCGCGTGACGGTGGGCATATCGACGGTGCTGTTCCTGATCGCGATTTATCTCACCGTGGGCGGGCCGATCGGCTCGGAGTTTCTGCCGCATCTGGATGAGGGTTCCATTTGGGTGCGGGGCACGATGCCGCCCAGCGAAGGGCCGACGGCGAGCATCGACTTTACCGATAGGGCGCGGCTGGTGATGGCTGCGTTTCCCGAGGTGACCGAGGTGGTGAGCCAGACCGGGCGGCCGGACGATGGGACGGACACGGCGGGCTTCTTCAATACCGAATACTTTGTCGACCTGAAGCGGAAAGAAGATTGGCGGCCGGTTTTCCATCGCAGCAAGGAAGCGCTGATCGCCGCCATGGACAAGGAGTTGAGCAAGTTTCCCGGCGTGATCTGGAACTACTCGCAGCCCATCTCGGACAACATGGAGGAAGCCGTCTCCGGCGTGAAGGGCGAGCTGGCGGTCAAGCTCTATGGCGACGATCTGCGCAAACTGGAAGAGACCGCGGACAAGATTCAGACGCAGATGTCCACGGTGCGCGGAGTTGGCGATCTGGGCATCTTCCGCATCGTGGGTCAGCCGAATTTGAACCTCCAGGTGGATCGCAAAGCTGCGGGGCGTTGGGGAATCAACGTAGCCGATGTGCAGGATGCTCTGCAAACCGCGGTGGGGTCGAACGCCGTTACCCAGGTGCAGCAGGGCGAGGCGCGATTCGATGTTACGCTGCGCTATGAGAAGCAATATCGCGATACGCGGGAGGCCATTGAGAGCGTGCGGCTGCTGTCGTCTTCCGGGGAACGAGTCTCTCTGGCGCAACTGACCAAGGCGACGACCGACGATGGTGCGGAGCAGATCAATCGCGAGGCGGGCCAGCGGTATATTGCCATCAAGTATTCTGTGCGGAACCGCGATCTGGGCTCGACCGTGGAAGAAGCCATCGCCAAGGTAGAGCATAACGTGCAACTGCCAAGCGGCTACCACCTGGAGTGGGCGGGAGAATACGAGAGCCAGAAACGCGCCAACAAACGCATGGCGCTGGTCGTTCCCATCACTATACTGGCGATTTTTTTGATCCTCTACACCATGTTCCGCTCGGCCAAGTGGGCGACGATGATCCTGGGCAGCGTGGTGATGGCCTCGATCGGCGGGCCGCTGGCGCTTTTCATTACGCACACCAACTTTTCTGTGTCTTCGGCGGTGGGATTCCTGGCGTTGTTCGGTGTGTCGGTGGAGACGGGTGTGATCATGATTGAATTCATCAACCAGCTTCGGGCGCGGCGCAAAGGGATGGAAGCTTCGAATCCGGAGACCATCGTGGACGCCGCGGTCGAGGGCGCGGTGCTGCGACTGCGTCCGGTGATGATGACCATGCTGGTGGCCACGCTGGGGCTGCTGCCGGCGGCGTTGAGTCATGCTATCGGATCGGACTCGCAGCGCCCGTTTGCGATCGTGATTGTGGGTGGGCTGCTGGCCAACCTGGTTATCGGCGTATTCCTGCTGCCGGCCCTTTATGTGTGGATGGCGCGCGAGGACGATGTGCTGCCGCAGGTGGAAGATGGCGGGGAGTTTTGAGAAACCTTCCAACAGCCGGGTGTGGGAGCAGGGCAACGGGTTCAGTCAGAGAGCAATGACTTGGCAACATGTTGCATTCCCTCGGCCAAGGTAAACCTCAGGCGCTGAACAGGCTGCGGAAAAACCCCAAAGATATGGCGAAGAGCGAAAGAAACCTTCCCTCGGGGGCTAAAGCCCTGCTCATTCGAGTGGTCTTATCGGCACGACTGAAGTCGTGCCCTGACACTTCTTGCCTCTCCTCTTGAGTTTTTCCGCATCCTGTAAAGCCGCGGTTTGTTTGAGGTTGAATGTACGGGCTCAAGCCCATACCCTTCACGGTGTCGTTGATTCGCGCACGGGGAAGCTTTCGGAGTCCGCAGCAAGAAAAAGCCCAGCCGGTTGGCTGGGCTTTTGACCGAATATGCAACTCAGGCTACGGGCTGGTCTCCTGGATGGAATGGTTGCCGTGAGGAACGGCGGCCAGCGCGACTGGAGCGTTGCCAGTGGGATAGGGCGTGGACTGCGAAGGTTGCAGCGCTCCGGTGTTGGGATTGAGAGTGAAGCCGGAGAGGGAGTTGCCTACTACATTTGCGGTGTAGACGAAGGTGCCAATGGATGGGTCAACAATGACCGCGACGGGGGTGGTGTCGGTCGCGTTGGTCTGGCTTCCCGTGGTGTTGACGGCAGCGGAGGGGGTTCCGGTGGTGAGGTCGATGACGTACGACGAAACACTGGAGTCGAGTCCGTTGGTGATGTACATGAACTTTCCGCGCGGATCGATGGTGACGGCGTTGGGCTCATTGCCGGTCTTGAAGGGACCGTTGATAAGGAAGACCAGGTCGCTGCCGCCCTGGATGGTGTAACCGATGACCTCGTTGGAGGCGAAGTCGGTGACGTAGAGGAAGCGGCTGGTGGGATCGGCGACCAGTGCGGACGGCTTGACGCCTGCCTTGTACGGACTGCCCGAAGAGAGCGTAAGTGCGCCACCGGAGCCAACGGTGTAACCGAAGACCCAGCCGGGATTGGCGGTGCTGGTGGTGATTCCCCCGGGATTGTACGCCGACTGATCGTAGGCCGAGACATAAACGGCATTGCCGCTATCGAGCGCAAAAACGCCGCTGGGAACAATGGTGTCGCTGGCGAAGCCGGGAAGGGTGAGCGGAATGGTGGCCGCTGCCGAGCCGATGGTGCCGCCGGAAAGAGAATAGACGGTAAGAACGGAAGGATTGGGCCCGGAGGCTACATAAAGGTAGGTTCCGGCATGATTGACGGCGACGGCGACAGGCGAGGCGCTGGTAGTGACCACGTCCTTCTGCGTGAGGACGCCGCTGCCGGAGATGGAGAAGTGAACGACGTTGTTGCTGGCCTGGTT
>Ga0206836_10192_pt1 | contig 15209 bp, 15 predicted proteins | sample Alteio_BWOrgCont_28_FD_152871 | JGI IMG/M metagenome (GOLD analysis project Ga0206836, IMG submission 152871) | Enriched cells from forest soil in Barre Woods Harvard Forest LTER site, Petersham, Massachusetts, United States -... | ecosystem: Environmental > Terrestrial > Soil > Temperate forest >...
ATCGTCACCCGAACCCGCCTGAGTAAAAATCAAATGCTGGGCGGATATGCCTTGCGCGTAGAAATTTTGGGAAAGAGAAAAATAAGTGCCGCCCATCAATCCCAAACCCGCCGGATTGATATCCGCCGCGTCATAGGCGTCGGGAACGGCCAGGGCTGAATCACCCATGCCCGCGTTACGGGTGCTGGGGGCGATTTTTAACCAGCTGGTCCCTAAACTACCGGACAAAACCTGGGCCTTCGCCGCGCCCAACACGGCCAAATAGAACAACAACATCCAACCTATTTTTTTCATCGACTCACCACAATCTTCTGGGTGGTCGTACCGGTAGTTCCGTCAACGTAGTTAACCTTTATGATCGCGATATAAATACCGGGGGCTATGTTACCCGTATTCCATACCGGTTGACCAGTACCACTAAAGGGTACATGAGCTTCAATCTCTCCGACCAGATCGAATATGTCCAAGGTGCAGGCCGTGATCGGTTTATCCGGGAAGATGTAGGCATTGCCTCCGCGAGGCACCGGCACGGGTCCCAAAACCACCATTCCCATGCCCGACAAGGGTTCTCCCACGGTGGGAGTCAGAGTGGGCGTCAAGGTCGGCGTAACGGTCTTCGTGCTCGTCGGCGTGGAAGTAGCGGTCACCGTCGTGGTGCTTGTCACCGTTAAGGTGGGGGTATTGGTCGAGGTATTCAAAGCCGTACTCGTGGCCGTGTTGGTGACCGTATTGGTGGCCGTGTTCGTGACGCTATTGGTCGCGGTATTCGTTGAGGTGACCGTGGCGGTATTGGTCGCGCTATTCGTAGCGGTGTTTGTGGAAGTGACCGTAGCGGTGTTAGTAGCGCTATTGGTGGCTGTGTTCGTCGAAGTCACTGTAACCGTATTCGTCGGCGTATTGGTCGAAGTCTCGGTGGCCGTATTGGTAAAGGTATTGGTAAAGACGGCGGTGTTGGTGGCCGTATTGGTCGCGCTATTCGTCGCCGTGTTCGTGGCGGTGTTCGTCGCCGTATTCGTGGAGGTAATCGTAGCGGTGTTCGTCGCGGTATTAGTGGCGCTGGTCGTTGCCGTGTTGGTGGAAGTATTGGTGGCCGTATTTGTGGCGGTGTTCGTGGCGCTGCTGGTGGGTGTATTAGTCGCCGTCTCAGTGGCGGTATTGGTAAAGGTGTAAGTGAAAATGGCGGTGTTGGTGGCCGTATTGGTCGCGGTATTTGTCGCCGTGTTCGTGGCGCTGTTCGTGGCCGTATTGGTGGAGGTCACTGTCGCGGTATTCGTCGCGCTGTTGGTCGCCGTATTCGTGGCGGTATTAGTAGCCGTATTCGTCGCGGTATTTGTGGCCGTATTCGTTGAGCTGATCGTGGCGGTATTAGTCGCCGTATTCGTAGAAGTGTCCGTCGCGGTATTCGTGGCTGTATTGGTCGCGGTATTCGTCGCGGTGTTTGTCGAGGTAATCGTAGCCGTATTGGTCGCGCTGTTCGTGGCCGTATTGGTGGAGGTTACCGTAGCCGTATTCGTCGAAGTATTCGTGGCGCTGCTCGTCGCCGTGTTCGTCGCGCTGTTGGTCGCCGTATTAGTCGCCGTTTCGGTGGCGGTGTTGGTAAAGGTATAAGTGAAAATTGCGGTATTAGTCGCCGTGTTCGTCGCGCTGTTGGTCGCCGTACTGGTCGCGGTATTCGTGGAGGTGTTGCTCGCCGTGCTCGTGGCCGTATTGGTGGCCGTATTCGTTGATGTATTCGTCGCGGTGTCGGTAGCCGTATTGGTAACAGTGTTGGTTGAGGTAATGGTCGCTGTGTTGGTCGCGGTATTCGTGGCCGTATTAGTAGCCGTATTCGTCGCCGTGTTGGTGGCGCTATTGGTCGCGGTATTCGTGGAGGAGATCGTCGCGGTATTCGTCGCCGTATTAGTGGCTGTGTTAGTAGATGTATTCGTCGCGCTATTAGTAGCGGTATTCGTGACAGTGTTGGTTGAGGTGATCGTCGCCGTATTCGTCGAGGTGTTAGTCGCCGTATTAGTTCCCGTATTCGTGGCGGTGTTAGTCGCGCTACTGGTCGCAGTGTTGCTGGCTGTGTTGGTGGCCGTATTCGTCGCGGTGTTTGTCGAGGTAATCGTCGCCGTATTCGTCACCGTCTCGGTGGCCGTGTTGGTCGCGCTATTAGTGGCGGTATTCGTCGCGGTGTTTGTTGCCGTACTCGTCGCGCTGTTGGTCGCGGTATTGGTGGCCGTCTCGGTAGCGGTATTGGTGAAGGTGAAAGTAAAAATAGGCGTATTCGTCGCAGTATTGGTAGCGGTGTTCGTCGCGGTATTCGTGGCCGTGTTTGTCGCCGTATTCGTCATGGTATTCGTAGCCGTATTCGTCGCGCTGTTCGTGGCGGTGTTGGTAGAAGTGATCGTCGCCGTGTTGGTCGCGGTGTTCGTCGCTGTGCTGGTGGCCGTGTTCGTCACCGTGTTCGTGGCGCTATTGGTCGCAGTGTTCGTCGAGGAAATAGTCGCCGTGTTGGTAGCCGTGTTCGTCGCGGTGTTCGTTGGCGTATTGGTCGCGGTATTCGTGGCGCTGTTCGTCGACGTATTGGTAGCCGTCACCGTACACGTGTTCGTCGCGGTAGCCGTCGCGGTGTTGGAAGCTGTGTTCGTGGCGGTGTTAGTCGCCGTATTGGTATTGGTGGACGTATTCGTCGCCGTGTTGGTGGCCGTATTGGTCGCGGTATTCGTCGCCGTGTTCGTTGAGGTAATCGTGGCGGTGTTGGTCGCCGTATTCGTGGCCGTGTTGGTAGCCGTGTTCGTGGCTGTGTGTGTGGCCGTGTTCGTCGCGGTGTTCGTTGAGGAAATAGTCGCCGTGTTGGTAGCCGTGTTCGTCGCGGTGTTCGTTGGCGTATTCGTCGCGGTATTCGTGGCCGTATTCGTCGCCGTATTGGTGGCCGTCACCGTGCCCGTATTCGTCGCGGTAGCCGTCGCGGTGTTGGAAGCTGTGTTCGTGGCGGTGTTAGTCGCCGTATTGGTATTGGTGGACGTATTCGTCGCCGTGTTGGTGGCCGTATTGGTCGCGGTATTCGTCGCCGTGTTCGTTGAGGTAATCGTGGCGGTGTTGGTCGCCGTATTCGTGGCCGTGTTGGTAGCCGTGTTCGTGGCTGTGTGTGTGGCCGTGTTCGTCGTGGTGTTCGTTGAGGAAATAGTCGCCGTGTTGGTAGCCGTGTTCGTCGCGGTGTTAGTTGACGTATTCGTCGCGGTATTCGTGGCCGTATTCGTCGCCGTATTGGTAGCTGTCACCGTACCCGTGTTCGTCGACGTATTGGTCGCAGTGCTTGTCGCTGTGTTCGTGGCGGTGTTGGTCGCTGTATTGGTAGCCGTATTCGTTGAGGTGATTGTAGCTGTATTAGTAGCGGTATTCGTGGCGGTATTGGTAGCGCTGTTGGTCGCCGTATGGGTCGCGGTATTCGTGGCCGTATTCGTCGAGGAAATAGTCGCCGTATTGGTGGCTGTGTTGGTCACAGTGTTCGTTGACGTATTTGTCTCGGTATTTGTGGCGGTATTAGTCGCCGTATTAGTCGCGGTATTGGTAGCCGTATTGGTATTAGTCGATGTGTTCGTAGCGGTATTCGTGGCGGTATTGGTCGCCGTATTCGTGGCCGTATTCGTCGCGGTGGCCGTACCCGTACTGGTCCCGGTATGGGTAGCCGTATTAGTCGCGCTATTCGTCGCCGTATTGGTACCCGTATTCGTCGCCGTGTTAGTAGCCGTATTGGTCGCGGTGTGGGTAGCGGTATTGGTCGCCGTATTAGTGCCTGTATTGGTCGCGGTATTCGTGGCCGTGTTGGTAGCCGTATTCGTGGCTGTATGTGTAGCCGTGTTCGTCGCGGTATTCGTACCAGTGTTGGTGGCTGTGTTAGTAGCGCTATTCGTGGCCGTATTGGTCGCCGTATGAGTAGGGGTTTCCGTCGCCGTATTAGTACCCGTATTCGTCGCCGTATTGGTCGCGCTATTCGTTCCGGTCGACGTGGCAGAATTGGTGGGGGTTTCGGTAGCCGAATTCGTCGCGCTGTTCGTGGCCGTTTGTGTCGTTGAGTTGGTCGCCGTACAGGTCGCGGTGTTCGTGGCCGAATTAGTCGCTGACTGGGTGGCCGTGTTGGTGGTGGTCTCGGTGGCCGTATTCGTCGCCGATTGCGTCGGTGTACTTGTGATCGTGAATGTTGGAGTGATCGTAGGTGTATTAGTCCGCGTATAAGTCTGCGTATTCGTCGGGGTGCTCGTCGGCGGGCAGAAGAACGGGAGAAGTTCAACAGCCTGAAGGTCTTTGGCGAAACTGGCCGCGGAGGTATAAGTCAGGGTATGGACACCGATGCTGCCATCGTTTAAATAGTCTCCCAGGGCCGTGGGGTTCTGCGCCGTCAGGTTCCATTCGGTAGCGGTTTGTGAGGAGGTGGTGGCGCTGTTACCGTGGGTAATGCAAAAACCCGCCGCCACACTGCTCTCCGCGGTCGTGGTGATATTGAGATCCGTCGCCAGTCCCGCCGTGCCGGTGTCCGCCTGAGCGGAAGCCCCAATGGCCGTGCCGGCGGTCTGGCCCACATTGTTAAAACTCTGGGCGCCGATAATCGCCTTCACATTGGCGGACGTGGTAACGTTAATGGGATGGGCTACACCATCTTTCGTAAGCGAAGAGCCCAGCATGTAGTAAAGATATTCCTGATAACCGTTACCGCTGGTCTGGGTCTCCACCTGGGTTAAGTTCACGCCGTTATAAGTCGCCGTATTCAGCGTCGCCGCGGACTCGAGTACCACATCCACAATTAATATCGGGTTAACATCGGTTGTCGCGATGGAATAATTCTCAGTGAAGGTTTTGGCCGCCGTGGTGAAAGCGGTCGCCGTCCCCGTATCCGCGTGCGCAATTGGACAGGGTACGGGCGTATAGGTGGGCGTGAACGTCGCGGTGGGAAAGGCGCTGCCGCTGTCGCAGCCCGAGGCATTGATGGAATAATTGAAGTTGGCCGCCGCGCCCGTTCCATCCCCGCCCGTTTGATAGGTTAAGGGCAGGCTTTCAAAAGGCCCGCCGGTTAAGCTTTCGTTATATCCCCCCGCGGCGGCGTTATAAGCGATCGTCGCTGTGCCGTTAACGTAAGCGGCCAGCCAATAGCTTCCTGTGTTGAGCGGGGTGGCGATAAGATTAAAAGTATTCCAACCCGTGGCGGTGATGGCTTTTTCCTGGGTTTCGGAGATCAATTGCCCCGGCACAGTGCCGTTGTTTTGATAAATGCCCAAAATGATGGAAGCGCCGGCCGTAAAGGAATCAATGTAAACCTCCATGTTGGTCAGGGTGGCCGCGGCGGAAAGGCTATATTCCGTGCTGTTGAGGTCCGTGTTCTGATTGCCGCTGGTGTTGGCCCCCTGAGTGGTCAAACCTAAAGTTACCCCCGAAGTCGTGCCGCAAGTTGGCGTGGGGGTCGGGGTATTGCAGGTCGCCGAGGTAATCCATTGAAGGCTGCTGTCGCCGCCGGTAGCCGCGGTAAAACCGTAAAGCACATTGGGATTACCATCAAAAACCTGGCCGATCAAATCGCGCTGGTAAATCATGGTCTGCGGCATCTGTGTCGGAGTAGTCGCGTCCAGGATGACCAGGGTCAAAGTGGAAAGCGAGGGCGTGGTGGAGTTGGGCGCCCAGGTCACGGTGTATTGATGTAAGTTGCCGTCTTGAATGCTGGTCGTAAAGGTATAGGGACAAGCGTTGCCGGGGCCAATCACATAACCACAAGTGGTGACCGCTCCGTTTTCCATCGTCTCCAACACGCCATCAGTTTGATAAGTTTCTAAGGCAAAAGCGAACGACGGCGTAATGGGAGTAATACCCGAGTAACCCTTACAGGCGCCGCAAGGCGTTCCGTTTCCGCTGAGGGCGCTGGCGCCGCGGGGATCCTGTTGCAAAACAAAGTTAATGCCGTCCGCGCCGCCGGCGGCTCCAAAATTAGCGGCAAAGGTCCAAGTTACAGGACTATTGAGATTGACCGTGGCCGTGTTCCAACAGGCTCCGCTTTGGCCGTTAGTGGCCGCCGTAAGCGTACAAGAAACGCCGTCAATCACCGCGCTGCCGACCGGATTCCAATTGGGGCATGATTGTATCTGGGCATGCAAAACTGAGGCGCCGCAGGACAAAACGAGAAAGGAGAAAATGAAAATACGGAAGAATAAACGGGAAAAATGCCTACGACTCATCGACGCCGCCGGGGCCGCGTTGGGGGGTGAGATCAATTGAACCATCGCTTTATAAATGTTGTTTATCATTGTGTTGTAATATCGCTTACCTAAGTTCATTAGTTTCAACTAGGCCGTTATTGAAATGACTCCATCCGGCATAGTTTTGAGTCTGAACCTGCGATATTTCAAAGCGCTGTCCAGCCATAAAAATGGTTAAAAAAATCCAATAACCCTGAATGTAAGCGGTTACTATTGTTTGCACTAAAAAAGGCAAACGAAAAACCATTGCAAAAACCTTTTCAATCTCAAAAAACATTCCAATTTTCGTCATTCAGTTTCGATAAACCAATTCAATCAAAGTCAACAGGCTCACCTCAGATTGCAAAGAAGATTACCATATTTTATTTAAAAAATCTTGTAGTGTCAAAATTTTATTAAAACTATATAAATATATAGTTATCGCCATATTTTATGGCCTTTCTTACCGCTTAAAAGCGTCAAAATCGTCACGAACGCAAATAAAAAACTACATTTTAGTGAATAAATTTGATCCCGAACGCACAATTATTGGACAAATAATGCCAAAAAGGAGCTTTTATGTCGGAAAAGGTGACCCTCAAAGTATCGGATAGTTCTGAGATGCTGTCCTACGTGGCTCGTCCGAAAAACGCCCCCCAGGCGGGTGTGATCGTTATTCAAGAAGCCTTCGGGATTACGGATCACATCAAACGCTGCGCGGACCATTTTGCCCAGGAAGGCTACTTAGCCATCTCCCCTGAAATTTTTCACCGCACCGCCCCCGCTGGTTTCACCGTGGGCTATACCGACTTTGAGCAAGTGAAAGCCCATTACGGCGCGATGACTTTAACGGGTTTGGAATTGGATATGAAAGCCTGCTTCGGCTGGCTGAAAGACAACGGAATTCAAAAAGTGGGATCAGTGGGTTACTGCCTGGGCGGACGCGTTTCCTACATCGCCAACTCCACCTTGCCGCTCAACGCGGCGGTCTCTTATTACGGCCGTATCGCTCCAGATCTTTTAGACCGGGCGAAAGACCAGCATGGTCCGATTCTTTTATTTTGGGGCGGCGCGGATAAAGGCATTCCGGTGGCGGACGCTCAAGCCGCGGCCAACTCGCTTCGCGCCGCGAAAAAGCCCTTCACCAACGTGGAATTTTCGGAGGCCCAGCATGGTTTTAACTGCGATGACCGCCCCGCTGTTTTTAACGCGGAAGCTTCGGAACAAGCGTGGGGTATCACTCTGGCTTTTTTCAAAAAGCATCTGAACTAATCTCGGAAATAAAAAAGACCTCGGCGATTAAGCCAAGACCTTTTAATTTAAACCGCTAAATACCAATTTAAAAATTTATAAACCCGTCCAAATACCCGCTGTAATCGGTAAGTCCATCTGGGCCGGTCCGCTGGGTAAAATAAAATGATCTTCGGCTTGAACAAATAAATGAAGTTGTCCGCCCAAATTAAACTGCGCGCCCACGCCCACTATCGCCGCGAAATTGACCGTCGAAAAAGTTCCGGGCGAGATCGATTGAAACACAAACCCCGGCCCGGCCAAAACATAAGGCTGCCAGCCTTGTCCCGCGAAGGTGTATTTGGCCTCCGCTAAAAACCGGGTATTAAAAAGCGAATAACCGTTGATGGAATAAACAAAGGGATCCACATCCACCTGCACCGCCCAAGGTCCCTCAATGTTGTACCCGCCAAAAAGATTTCCGCCGAATCCTAAGGCATAACCCGTGTTCCAATTGCTGAGAGGTTGGTCCACGCCAGCGCCAATCCCCAGATACAACGGGCTTGCGGAAGAAGCATCCTCGGCGGCCCAAACTGGAAAAACCATTCCCGACAGGATTGCCAAAAAAAGTAATGTTTTTTTCATCTTATCTTCACCTTTTTATTTTCTAAAGAACCTCATTGATTCGCGTAACAGGCCAGCCAGGAAGGATGGTCACGGATCAAAATCGATTGAGCCCGGACGGCTGAATCGGAAGTCATGTAATTCATGGGGCACATGAAAATATTATTCACCAGCACCCCGATGTGCAGGATGGGGTTGTTGCCCGAACCCACCACTTGATAAAGATTGCCGATCAGCTGACCCTGGGTGACGGATTGGTTGAGCGTCACCGCGATCATGGAAAACTGGGTGTTCTGCACCGCGGTGGTATTCACCTCGGGTTCAAATTGGTAAAGAACCGATTGGTTGTCACTGACCTTCAACCCAATATTCACGTTGTAGCCTTCGCCGCCCGATCCGCTCTGAATGGTTGTGATGATGCCGTCTGCCATAGCGTAGTAGGGCATGTTGCCCGAATAGCTAGGCAGGGGTGAAAAATGCATGCCCAAATGCTCGCCAAAAGGGGCCAAAGCTAAGTTGGGTGCATCCGCCGGGGCAAAAACATTGTCCACCTGGATGTTAGCGTCCGCGGAAGAGGGGAATGGCAGTATCAGACTGACGGGACCCGGTGAAAATACCGGGTTCAAGGGGTTTTTTCCGCAATTTGCGCCGGCCATCACCATGAACAAAGTCATCACCAAGATCCACTGTAGCTTTGTTTTCATAGGTCAAACTCCAATTTCAATCCCGGATGGCCCACGGTATAAAAAGCCACCGTGTTCAACTGATAAGGAATATCCGCGAAGACCTCCCAGGCTACAAAAATCGTGAGCGGCTTGATCAAAAAATGATTCCAATGCAGATCGGTTTCTATATAAGCAAGGTCCGAGTCGGAGTAAAAGGTGTTGTCCCACCGGCTGTAAAGGTCAAAATCCCCGTTCAACTGCAAAAGCGCGGAAAGACCTCCCTGCATCGCCAGCACATTCCCCGCGCCACTGGTGTCGGAGAAACCCAAGATATAGTTGAAAGTAAAGCCATTAGCGGTCGGCCACCAGGCCTTTTCCCCTTCCAGAAAAAGCATGTAGTCGCCTGAGAAAACACTGATAAATGGCCTATACCGGAGGCTCCAATCCGCGAAGGAAGTTTTATACCCCGTGTCAAACTCGTAAAAGTTCGTGCCGTTCGTATAAGGGGCCGTAATCGCCCCCGAACCCGGAAAACTGGAGATCCACAAACTATCTGCTAAAAGCATTTTTGGACAACAACCGAAAAAGATGAGAAACAAAAATGCGGCTAGAGATCTTCCTTCTTGCATTAATGAAATTCCATGACAGTGGCCTTGTTGCTGTTACCGTAATCCTCATAAGCCACATAAGGATTATTGTTGTTAAAGGCCAGCGAAACCCAATCCGCCTCCCCCGCTGAAAAATCCGCGCTTCCCACGTTCACCCAATTGGTTCCGTTATAAGTCATGACCGTCGCTTTTTGACTACCAGCCCCATCCGAATAGGCCACATAAGGTGTCGTGCCATTGATTGCCATGGAGGTATAGAGGGAATTCCCTGCTCCCGAAAAACCCGCGCTTCCCACGTTGGACCAGTTGGTTCCGTTGTACATCATCACCGTAATCTTATTGCCAGCGGCGTTATCCTCAAAAGACACATAAGGGAAAGTGCCGTTAAAGGCCATCGAGACGTAAGAGGCCAATCCCGACGAGATTCCCGCGGTTCCCACGTTCACCCAACTAACACCGTTGTACATCATGACCGTTAGTTTACTGCTGTTGCCGCCATCTGAATAAGCCACATAAGGCGTCGTGCCGTTAAAAGCCAATGAGACATAGGGGGCTGCTCCCGCGGAAAAACCCGCGCTTCCCACCACGGACCAATTCGTTCCGTTGTACATCATCACCGTGGCCTTGTTACTGTTACCATGGTCCTGATAAGCTACATAAGGCGTCGTGCCGTTAAAGGCCAGAGAAACATAGCCAGCAGTTCCCGCCGAAAAGCCCGCACCACCCAGAATGGCCCAACTTCCGGAGTAATCCATCACCGTAGCTTTGTTGCTGTTGGCGCCATCTTGGTAAGCCACGAAGGGAAAACTTCCGTTGAACGCCAATGAGGTGTAACTAGCTTGCCCCGACGTGAACCCCGCGCTCCCCACGGCCGACCAAGCACTTCCGTTGTAAGACATCAGCGTGGCCAGGCCGCCGTTACCGGCATCCGCATAAGCCAAATAAGGCGTGCCACTGTTGTTGAAAACTAGCGAAGTGAAAGAAGCCGCACCAGCCGAAAAACCTGCGGTGCCGACCACTTTCCAGGAAGGGGTAGGAGTCAAAGTGACAGTAGATGTGGCCGTAGCCGCCGGGGAACTCGCCGCGGGAGAAGAAGGCGAAGAAGAACTGCACGAAATATAAAGGGCGGCCATCCCCGCCAGCAAAATGAGGCTCAATAGCATTCCAGTTTTTTTCATCTTCTCTTCTCCTTTTTCGTAAAACAACTTTTCAAAAAACAAAAAATTTACTGATAAGACATCACCGTTGCCTTGCCCGAATTGCTTCCATCGCTAAACGCCACAGTCGGATTGCCGTTATAGATCGCTAAAGAAGTGAAGGTCGCCGGACCAGAGCTGAAGCCCGCCACGCCCCCAACGTTTTGCCAGCTAGTCCCGTTGTAGGACATCAGCGTGGCTTTGTTGCCGTTACCCGCGTCCTGATAGGCCACATAAGGAGTCGTGCCGTTTATGGCCAAAGAAATAAAGGTGACTGGTCCCGCTGAAAAACCTGCGTTGCCCACGTTTTGCCAACTGCCGCCGTTATAAGACATGACGGTGGTCTTGCCGCCTTGGCTGCTATCCGAATAGGCCAGATAAGGCGTTGTGCCAGAAAGGGCTAACGAAGTGTATTGGGCCGTTCCCGGCGTGAACGCCACACCACCCAGCGCGGACCAACTGACGCCGTTGTAAGTCATGACCGTGGCCTTTTGGCCATTAGCCATATCCTGATAAGCCACATAAGGGGTTGAACCATTCATCGCTAACGAAAGGTAATAGGCCGTTCCGGTCGAAAAATCGCCGCCGCCCACCGCAGACCAATTACTGCCGTTGTAACTCATCAAGGAAGCCTTATTGGCATTCGCTTCATCCTCAAAAGCGACGTAAGGTGTGGTACCGCTAAAAGCCAGCGATTCATATGCCGTCGCTCCGGGTGAAAAACCTTTGCCACCCAAGGCCAACCAGTTGCTGCCGTTGAACATATAGAGGCTGGCCTCAAACTGAGTGGGGGTTGTGCTGCCATCCTCAAAAGCAAGGTAAGGCGTACCGCTGTTCAAAGCGATCGATCCGTAATAAGCGGAATTTCCTGTGAAATCCGGAAGGCCCACGGTCACCCAACTACTTCCGGAATAGGACAACACCGTCGGCTGATTAGAGGGACCCGCTGGATAATCGCTATAAGCTAAATAAAGTATTCCCCCGCTACTCGTGATCGAAGGAAAATTGATAAGCCCGGGCGAGAGCCCGCTGCCGATCACTTTCCAGGAGGGTGTCGTTGGTCCCGGTGAGGACAATTTGGGAAGGACAGGCGTGGGCGCGCCGCAAGAAGCCATCCAGCGGCCCAAGGCCAGGATAAAAATAAAACTAATTCCCCACCTCATTTTTTTCACGCGAAGACTCCCCAAAAACAAGCTTGACCCGCTTTTTAAAAAGTACGGGATCATCAAAACAGGGCGGAGGTTAACAACAGCGCGAAAATATAAACAGAGACAGTTTTGGTGAACTCAAATCAGTACAGTTTATTTTTGAGCCCATCTGTAATGACTCAAAACGGGCAAAACTGTAACCACCTGGGAAAGCGCGATTGTTGTAAAATGAGAAATACGAACTGATCCGAGGGCTTTCTTTGTCCGATCCATCCCAAAAACTTTACGAAAAAGTCGCCAGTCAAATTTTGACCCAGATTCAGCAGGGCGTTCTGCCCCTGGACAAAAAGATTCCGTCGATCCGGGTCTTCAGCCGCCAGCTCGGCGTCAGCCTTTCCACTGTGATCCACGCCTATCAGATTTTGGAAAGCCGGAATGTGCTTCAATCCCGTCCCCAGTCCGGTTATTACGTCAACGCCCAGGCGCCGCTGTCCGACCGGGAACCGCAAAAACCCCAACCTCCTCCCAACTTCTCAAAAATCCCCATTAAAAAAATAGACGAGGGAGAACTGCCCTATGTCATTTCAGCCTTCGCGGATCCCGAGAACCTCAATCTCAGCTGGGGATTTCCAAGCCACGAGATATTTCCTTTAGCCGCTTTAAAGAGAGCCTTAAGCGCGGGTTTTGAAAAACAGGGATCCGGGGGGCAAGCCTATAATTTTCCGCCGGGGAATCTCCCCTTAAGAATTCAAATCGCCCGGCACTATCTGGAATGCGGGTTGACCCTTTCCCCCGAGGAAATTTATTTGACCAACGGCTGTTTGGACAGCCTTTACCTGGCGCTCAAGGTGCTGACACAGCCGGGCGACACGATCGCGGTGGAGTCCCCCATTTTCGCGGCCATTCTCTACACCATCAAAGGCATTAAATTGAAGGCGGTGGAAATACCCCTCGATCCCCGGCAGGGGATGGACCTGGACGCTTTAAAAAAGGCGATTCACCGTTACAAGATCAAAGCGGTGATTTCCGTCCCTAATTTCAATAATCCGATGGGTTGTCTGATGCCCGACGCGAATAAAAAACGGCTGGTGGAAATGTTGGCCGAAAAAGACATTCCCCTCATTGAGGACGACGTCAACGGGGATCTTTACCTGGGAGAAAACCGGCCTAAGCCCGCCAAGGCTTTCGACAAAACCGGGAACGTCATTCTTTGCTCTTCCTTTACCAAAAGTCTCGCCGCTAATCTGAGGGTTGGTTGGATTTCCGGGGGCAAATACCACTCCAAAATCGTCGCCTACAAATTCATGATCATGGTGGGGGGCAATCCCGCGACTGAGGAAGGGCTGGCGAATTTTTTGGAGGAGGGCAATTTTAAACGCCACCTTCGAAAATTAAGAAAATACCTGGGTGAACAGCTTCCCCATTACACCCAGGCCATGGCCAAGTATTTTCCTGAGGGCACCCGGATCAGTCTTCCCGCCGGAGGCAGCAACCTTTGGATTGAGTTTCCCCAAAAGATCAACACGTTGAAACTTCACCAGGAAGCCTGGGCTCAAAAAGTGATTCTTTGGGTGGGCCCCCTCTACTCGCTTCATCTCAAAGTTCAGAATTGCGCCATCCTTTGTTTTGGACACCGCTGGACCGAAAAACGGGACCGCGCCCTGAAACACCTAGGCGACCTGGCGAAAAAGCAGCTGATTTAAAATTATAAACTAGTCCAAATACCCGCTGTAATCGGCAGGTCCATTTGGGCTGGTCCACTCGGCAAAATAAAGTGGTCTTTTGCCTCTATATAGAGATGGAGCTTTCCACCTAAATCAAATTGCGCGCCCACACCTGCCACCGCCGCGAAATTAATCGTTGAAAAAGTTCCCGGCGAGAGTGATTGAAACACCGCGCCAGGTCCAGCCAGGACATAGGGCTGCCAGCCTTGACCCGCGAAGGTGTATTTAGCCTCAGCCAAAAACCTGAGGTTCGTCAAGGTGTAACCGTTGCTGGAATAAAGAAACGGATCAATATTCACCTGCACGGCCCAGGGCCCTTCAATGGCATAACCGGCAAAAAGATTCCCGCCGAAACCCAGGGCATAACCCGTATTCCAATTGGTCAGGGGCTGATCTACCCCCACCCCAATACCCGCGTACCAGGGATTGGCGGTTGTGGAAGACGCGGCGGTATTATCCGTGGCGGCCCAAGCTGGCATCACCGAACTCAACAAAACCAGCAACATTAATATTTTTTTCATTTTTCTTTCTCCCTTTTTCTAAAAAATTAATTTTAAATTCTCATCCACCAGACGATCAGTAATAAGCCATCACCGAAGCTTTGCTGCCATTGGCGCCATCTTCAAAGGCCACATAAGGAGTGCTTCCGTTAAAAGCCAAAGAGGGAGAAAGTGCCGACCCTGAAGAGAACCCCGCGGTACCCACATTGACCCAGTTGGCGCCGTTGTACATCATGACAACCGCCTTGCTGGATAGACTGGTATCCAAATAAGCGATATAAGGATTGCCGTTATAAAAAGCCAGCGAGCAACTATTGACGGTACCCGCGGAAAAACCCGCGGTGCCCACCACCGACCAAGTTCCGGCGCTGTAGCTCATCACTGTGGCCTTATTGCTATTAGCGACATCTTCGAATGCCACATAGGGCGTGATACCGTTAAAGGCCAGCGACGTAAATGTGACCGCTCCCGCCGAAAAACCAGCGCTTCCCACATTCGCCCAATTAGTACCGTTATAGGTCATCACCGAAGCCATGTTGCTATTAGCGCCATCCTCAAAAGCCACATAGGGCGTAGTGCCGTTAAAGGCCAATGAACAAAAACTGGCCACGCCCGGAGAAAAGTTCGCGCTCCCTAAACTAGCCCAGTTGGTACCGTTGTACTGCATCACATTGGCTTTTCCAGAGACACCGTCTCGATAGGCCAAATAAGGGGTAGTCCCGTTAAATACCAGTGAATTATAAAAGTTCGCTCCCGTTGTAAAATTCGCGCTGCCCAAGGAAGACCAATTCCCACCCGAGCTGTCCATGACGTTCGCCGAACTGGAACCGAGATCTTCATAAGCCAGGAAGGGGAAACTTCCGTTAAAGGCCAGTGATAGCCAATTAGTCCCCCCTGTTGAAAAGTCTTCCGTTCCCACGTTTTGCCAACTGCTGCCGTTGTAATACATGACATAAGCCTTGCCGCTGTTGGCTCCATCCGAAAACCCCACATAGGGCGTGCCGCTATTGTTGAAAGCCAAAACAACCGGGCTTGCCGAACCGGGTGAAAAACCCGCTCCCCCCACGTATTTCCATCCGGGTGTGGAAGTATTGGTAGGCGTTGAGGTGATCACAGGCGTTGAAGTAGCACTCAAAGTTATCGGTGTGGAAGGCGTGGGTGCCCCACAAGAAATAAAAATCAGCGGCATTCCCAACATCAAAACTAAACTCAATAACAATATCGTTTTTTTCATCTTCATCTCTTCCTTGGATTTAAGATCAATTTTTAAAAATCCCCTACTGATACGACATCACCGTGGCTTTACCCGAA
>Ga0206836_10190_pt1 | contig 15205 bp, 12 predicted proteins | sample Alteio_BWOrgCont_28_FD_152871 | JGI IMG/M metagenome (GOLD analysis project Ga0206836, IMG submission 152871) | Enriched cells from forest soil in Barre Woods Harvard Forest LTER site, Petersham, Massachusetts, United States -... | ecosystem: Environmental > Terrestrial > Soil > Temperate forest >...
AGAAAAATGGCGAAACGAAGCCGATAACGATCGCCTACGCGAATTGGTGCGCAATCTCGGGCTCAGGATGTTCGGGGCCGTGGACTCCGAACGCGCGCGCATCGCTCGCGACCTGCATGACCATCAGGCGCAATTGCTCGCCGCCGCGCGCATCGGGATCGAAGCGGGGCCCGATCAAGCGCGCGGCGTCTTCAAGCGCCTCGAAGCGGATCTGCGGCTGCGAGTGCGCGAGCTCAAGCCCCCGAGTCTCGGCCGATCGACCTTAGCCGAAGCTCTTCGTAACGAGTTGCAGCACCTTGCCGCAAGCGGGATCAAGAGCCGGTTGATCCATGCCGATCGTATGGATGCGCTGACCCGGCCGGTGCAACAGCTTTGCTTCCAGGTCGCCCGCGAGGCGCTCGCTAATGTGGTTCGTCACGCCCACGCGAGCCGCGTCGAAATCGGAATCGAAAAACGCGGCGCGCTGGTGCGACTCTGGATTCTCGACAACGGCACGGGCATCCGCACTGCGCCGCTACCGAAATCGCTGAAGCCACGCTCGGTGTCACTGCCGCCGGCAAGCAAGTCGAGGGCGCATGTAGCTGGCGCGCCGAGGACAAGTGCGCTTAGCAGCGCCAGCGATCCTCGCCTCTCCCGCCTCAATATCGTGAGCGACTCCCGCGGTATCGGTCTCGACGGGCTCAACGAACGCCTGGAATTGATGGGCGGGCGCTTGCTCCTGGAATCGAAGGCAGGATCGACGCGGGTCGTAGCGGAAATCCCGGAGCCGGCATAGATGAGGCCCGAGGAAGCTATCCGGGTGCTGATCGCCGACGATCATCGGGTGTTGATCGGATCGCTTAGGGCACTGCTTGAACATCACGGATTCGAGATCGTGGGTGAAGCGACTACGGGCGAGGAGGCATTAACGATTGCCGCCAAGGTCCATCCGCACGTGATCGTGATGGATCTCGAAATGCCCGGAACCGGCGGACTCGCCGCGGCGCATCGGATGAAGCAGGCGGCGCCTGGCGCCAAGGTCCTGATCCTGAGCGCGCACGACGATGAATCCGACGTACTCGAGGCGCTCAACGACGCTGGTGTTGCGGGTTACCTGGTAAAGAGCGATGCACCGGAGGAACTGATCAGCGCGGTGCGCTCGGTCGCGATCGGTAAGCGTTATTTGAGCTCCGCGATCGCGCCGATTGTCCTCAGGCAGCTCAAAAATCCACGCTTACCCAGTGCCGGAACTCAAAGCCGCCTCACCCTGCGCGAGATCGAAGTGCTGCGGTTGCTCAGCGATGGATCGACCAGCAAGGATATCGCGCAAAGGCTCGGCATCAGTCCCAAAACGGCGCAAGCTCATCGCGAGAACATCAAAAACAAGCTCGGTCTGCGCTCGACCGCAGAGATGGTGCGTTATGCGATCAAACATAAAATCATCAAGGTCGCCTGAAATCCGATGGCGATCGCTCGGCCCGTTGGCATCACCGGAGATTTTGTTTCACGCAGCGCAGTGGTAGTTAGGGATAGCAGTACAAAATAACGCCAGGAGCGAACTCTCCATGGAACGTAAAGGTGTGCATCACGTCGGATTGGCAACGCTGGATATCGATACCACGATCGAGTTTTACACGCGAAAATTAGGCTGGTCGGTGGCTTGGTGCGACGTGATTGAGCCGCCCGACGGCGGCCGCATCAGGCACGCCTTTCTCGATACGGGCGACGGCACCCTCGTGGCTTTCATGTGTCCCGAACGTGTCCCCAGTATCCCGGCCGAGTTCAAGACCGACATCAACAGTGCGCAAAACCTGCCGCCGGCTTTTTATCATTTCGCCTTCGACTGCAACTCGGTGGAAGACCTTGAGCGCAAGCGTGAGGAACTGGTCGGCCACGGTATCGACGTAACGCCGGTGGTCGATCACGAGTGGTGCCGGTCGATCTACTTCAATGATCCTAACGGCCTCCTGCTCGAGTACTGCACGACCGTGCGCGAGTTCAACGACGACGACAAGATCATGAAGCATCGCGTGCAGCCAGGCCCGATGGTGAAAGATCCAAAGGACGCCAAGCGCGTCATGGAGCGGCTCATCGGAAAGAAAGCGCCTAAAACTGAGACCGCTTGATCGAGTTCGATCGCGACTGCCTGATGAGGTTCTCGGTCGCACAGTCGCGACTCGATTATGCGATTTGATTAGATGATTCGAGCGGGCTGGAACGCCAAATCCGCCGCTTGATTTTGCTTCCGTGAAGCGGTCGATAAGTTAGACAACCAGGAGAAAACGATGGCGGAAATTGGTCTGTTCGAAGCGATTTATACGGCGCGGGCGATCCGGCGCCTCAAGCCCGATCCGGTTCCCGACGAGATAATCACCAAGGTCCTCGATGCGGCAATTCGCGCCCCCTCGGGCAGCAATGCCCAGTCTTGGGTTTTCATCGTGGTCAAGGATGCCGAGAAGCGCAGACAACTGGGCGCGCTCTATCAAAAGACCTCAAGCATCCTGGTCAAACTGTATGAAGGCACGAAACCGCCGCCGCACATGGAGCAGGCGAAATACGAGCGCTGGTTCAATTCGGTGCTCTACCTGTTCGATCACATGGGCGAGGCCCCCGTATTGATCGTTCCGTGCCTCAAGGCGACGGTCTTCCCCGGTGCGGCAGGTTTGCCGGACGACGTCAAAGCCCGAATGGCGGGGGCGGCGCGGCTCGCGGGATCGAGCATCTATCCGGCCGTGCAGAATATCATCCTCGCGTGCCGCGCCTTTGGACTGGGCACCGTGTTGACGACGATTCACGCATTCTACGAAGACGAGACGCGGAAAATCCTGAATTTGCCGGCTGACGTGCAGTCGTACGCATTGATGCCGGTTGGTTATCCGAAGGGGAAGCACGGACCGATCAGCCGTAAACCGCTGTCAGAGGCCGCCTGCCTCGATAGCTACGGCAAGCCGTGGCCAGGGTGATTCAAACTTCAAGGAAAGGTTGAGGGTTATCCGAAACCTATAAAAATACGGCGAGGGCGAACCTGTGATGGGTTCGCCCTCGCCTTTTTCGTTCAGGCTATAGAGCCCGCCGATCGCTCAAGCGAGATTCTGCTTGAAGAATGCGATCGTCTTTGCCCACGCCTCTTTCGCATGCTCGGGATGATATGACGGACGCTCCTCGCACATGAAGCCGTGGTCGGCATCGCCGTAAAGCACGATTTCGGGAGATTTGCCGGCCTTGGTCAACGCGTCGCGAAACTTGTCCACCTCGGTCACCGGTATGAACGCATCCTTGCCACCGAAGTACGCCAGGACGGGACCCTTGAGATTGGCGGCATCATCGACTGGCGCCTTGCCGCCGGGTTGTCCGGCCCGCGTCATTCCTCCGCCGTAAAATGGCGCCGTCGCGTAAACGTTGGCGTTGCGCACCGCGGTGAGAAACGCGACGCGGCCGCCCATACAGAAGCCAGTCGTACCGAACTTCGGCTTGGCTTCCTTGAGCGTCTTGACGTAGTCGATCGCCGCGCCCATGTCCGCCGCGATCTGATCATCGTTCAGACTACCCATCAATTTGATAGCGCCGGGCAGATTATCATAACCGACGACATTATCCGGCTGGCGAAAATAGAGATTGGGTGAGATGGCGACGAAGCCTTCCGCCGCAACGCGGTCGGTGATGTTCTTGATATTTCCGTTGAGGCCGAACGCTTCCATTACAACAACGATAGAGGGATACGGGCCACCGGTCGCGGGGCGCGCCAGATGGCACGGCATGTTTTCATTACCGGTCTTCACCGTCAGGTCCTGTTTGACGATCTCCATTATTTCCTCCTGGAATATCGAATGCGGACGGGCCGAAAATCGAAGCGCGCGGCGGAATCGCCCCGGCGTTTAGCTCTCCCGAGAACGCTACATCTCGAGCCCGAATCGTGTCAGCAGACGCCGCGCACGAATCTTTCTTTCGCATAGAATCCCATCACGCTCAAGCGCGAGTGCTCGCACCGGTGAGCAGGTCTGACTAACATACCGTGCGCGATCCTCCTCCATTATTGCCATCGCCAGAAACGACGTACCGAAACAGATGACGCAAGCGTTACGACTAAACCATGATTCCGCTGCGTGACAGTGAAGCGACGCGTCGCCTGACGCTCGCCAATACGATCCTCATCGTTGCGAATATCGCGGTCTTTGCGTTGGAGGTGAAGCTCGGCCGCCACGCCGGCCCCATCCTCGCGCGCTATGCGATGGTGCCGGCGCAAGTGACGCGATTGCGATTCGCGGCACCGCAACATGCACTCGCGACGCTCGCCACCCTCATCACTGCGACCTTTCTCCACGCGGGCTTTTTTCACATCGCGGGCAACCTGCTCTACCTGTTCATTTTCGGGCCGGCCGTCGAGGAGCGCTTCGGCGCACCGCGCTACCTGTTCTTCTATTTCTCAGCAGCGGTGGCGGCTGGACTCGCGATGATCGCGATGGGGCCGAACTCTATAGTCCCGGTGATCGGGGCCAGCGGCGCAATCGCGGGCGTGCTGGGCGCTTACTTCGTGCTCTATCCGCGTGGGCGCATCACGACGATTCTTCCCTTGCTGATAATCTGGCCGATGATAGACATTTCGGCCTACTTCTACCTGCTGTTCTGGTTCGGGGCGCAACTCTACGCGGGGATTATGGCGGGCGCACAAGGTCCGTTGCTTGGCGGGGTCGCATGGTGGGCACACGTCGGCGGCTTCCTTTTCGGAGTAGCGCTCGGCCCGATGTTGGCGCGCGCCCGCGCGGTCCCGGCCCGCCGGATTCGTCGAGCCTGATTTATCAACATGCCTGGGCGTTCAAACCGGATGGATCCATTGTGTTGCCGAACGCCATGTATGGAATCTGTGCATAAATCGAATTGACCAATGTCCGATTTGGGAAATGTTTCAATCGCCATATTGAAAACCTGTTGACCGGATGTGCATTGATGTTGATATGTTTCTGTTCAGACAACCTATTGATAGCTGCCTGTTAATTGGTTGGAGCGCGGTTTCAATTTTGGATTGCGCTGGCTTTCGTCCACAGATGTAATGGCGCCTCTTCCTTGGGTTGTTTGGCGATGCGGGAGTGGTGGTAGTGGCGGTGGCAGACGATTTTCTAAAGCGCGTTCCCCCTCATAGCACTGACGCAGAAATGGCGGTGCTGGGCGGGATTCTGCTCGACAACGAGGCGATTAACCACGCCCTGGAAATTCTCAAACCGGAGGATTTCTATCGCGAGCATCACCGCACTATTTACAGCGCGATGGTGCAGTTGTCCGACCGTGGAATTCCGATCGATATTGTGACGCTCACCGACGCTCTCGGCGGCAAAGATCTGCTCGAGCGGGTGGGCGGCGCGAGTTATCTCGCTGAAATAGTTTCGTTCGTTCCGTCCGCGTCGCATACCGCGCACTATTCGAAAATCGTGCGCGAGAAGGCGGTGCTGCGCAGCCTGGCAGCGATCGCGGGAGAGATTGCCGGCGAGAGCTACGACGTGCCGGGCAGCAACGTCGAGGAGTTCCTCGATCAAGCCGAGCATAAAGTTTTCGAGATCGCAGAACGAAGAGTGCGGCCGTCCTTCGTCAAGATGGACGAGCTCAGCCGGCACGCGATCGCCCTGCTCGAACAACTGTATGAGCGCAAGGAACTCGTCACCGGAGTCCCGACCGGGTTCATGGATTTGGATCGCATTACCGCGGGATTCCAGCGCGGCGACCTCATCATCATCGCGGCGCGCCCGAGCATGGGGAAAACCGCACTCGCGCTGAATATCGCAGCCAATGCCGCGCTCGAAGCTGATCCGAAAGTCGGGGTGGCGATATTTTCGCTCGAAATGTCGAAGGAACAACTCGCCTTCCGCCTGCTGTGCTCGGAGGCGCGCGTTGATAGCGCCAAAGCTCGTTCGGGTTTCCTGGGGGAGCGCGATTTCCCCAAGCTGGCGCAAGCTGCAGGACGCCTTTCCGAGGCTCCGATTTATATTGACGACAGCTCGGACACGACCGCGCTCGTGTTGAAAGCGAAATGCCGCCGGCTGGCGCGCGATCCAAACAGCCACCTCGGGCTGATCATCGTCGATTATCTGCAGTTGATGCGTGCGGCCACTTCAGGCGAATCGCGCGAGAAAGAAATCGCCGAAATCTCGCGATCGCTCAAGGCGCTCGCCAAGGAGCTGAAGGTGCCGGTGGTGGCGCTGTCGCAGTTGAATCGCCAGGTCGAGACGCGACCCGACCGCCGTCCTTTGCTGGCCGACTTGCGCGAGTCGGGCGCAATCGAGCAGGACGCCGACGTCATTGCGTTCATCTATCGCGACGAGATGTACCATCGCGACAGCAAGGAGCCGGGCGTCGCCGAAGTCATCGTCGCCAAACAGCGTAACGGCCCCACCGATACAGCAAAGCTGACGTACCTGAGCCAGTTCACCCGGTTTGAGAACTACGCCGAGGCCGGCGGCTACTTCGAAGAAAGCGAAGGCTAGTCTTGCGACGCGCGGGCCTGCGCGCCACGATCGTCACTGCTCTATTTTGGGATGAGCACGAGCAAATCAGGCTAGTCGTGACTTTCCGGATCGCGATCTTCCGGCTCGACGGGAGCCGCAGCGGACTGATGCTCCACGGGTTCCTCGGTCGAACGCGTTTCGGCGAACTCGTCTTCAACGGTAGCTGCGGTGGGATGCGACGACTCCGCGGCCTCCAGCGCGGCATCGTTCGCAGCCGCGGAATCGTCTGACGTGGAATCGGCGTCGGATACGATTACGTCCTCGGCGGCAGTCGCGGCGTCACTCGCGAATTGATCCTCCCCGACATCCACTGGTTGCGGCTCCTCGACCCCTTCAAATCCAGCGAATTCCGCGCTCTCGGTAGCCGCCGAATCGCCAGTCGCATCGGCGTCGTCTTCTCGCGCGAAAAGAGGCTCCTCGCGCGGCGTCTCAATCAGGCGAAGTTCTTCGAGATCGGGCAAGCCACCCAAGTCCTTGAGCCCGAAGAGCTCCAGGAACTCGGGCGTCGTCGTGTACATGATCGGGCGACCCGGAGCTTCCTTGCGTCCGGCGATTTTGATCAGCCGCCGCTCTACCAGGGTGTCGAGCACGCCACCGCAATCGACTCCGCGCAGTTGCTCGATTTCGGGCCGCGTGATCGGTTGGCGGTATGCGATGATCGCGACCGTTTCGAGCAATGGGCGGCTCAGGCGCGGAGGCTTTGCCGCGAGCAGCTTGCGCACATAAAGTGCGTGCTCCTTCGGCGTGCGTAGCTGATAACCGCCGGCCACCTCTTCGAGCACGATGCCGCGGCCACCGCCGGCATACGCCACCGCCATTTCCGCGAGCGCCTTCCTGATATCGTCGCGCGCGACCGTTTCCAGGACCGTGACCAGTTGCGACAGGGCGACCGGCTCCGCCGCCGCGAACAGGAGGCTTTCGAGGATCGCTTTGAGACGTTCTTCTTCCAAATCGATTAATGCGCAGGCTTATTTGCCGCGTTCCTCTGCTTCATTTTTCTCTTCCGACGTGACGGCATCCCCTTCCACACCGTCGATCGTATCACCGGCCTCCGCACTCACGGCCTGCTGCGCCGCAAAGCGATCGCCACGTCCGAGCAGGATCGGCCCTTCCCGATCGTCTTGCCAGGCACGTACCGCGCCACGCCGAATCAATTCGAGCAACGCCATGAAAGTCGCGATCACCAGCGGACGATCCGCCAGGTCTTCGAACAGCGCCATGAACCCGACTTGCTCACCTTCGCCGATGGCCGCGAGAATGCGCGGGATACATTGAGCAACCGGAATATCGCGCAACTCGATTCGCCGCGGCGTGCGATCGCCGATGCGCTTGAGCACCGCGGCCATCGCGGTCACCAAGTCGAAGATCGAAACCTCGAAAGGCGCCGACGACTCCTGCTCCTCGGGCACCGCTTCACCCGCGGCGGCGAACACATCGCGACCGAGCAATGCACGCTCGCCCAGTTTGGCGGCGGCTTCGCGGTAGCGCTGATACTCCAGCAGCCGCTCGACCAAGTCGCGCTTGAGGTCCTCGGCCTCTTCCGTATCCGCCAGCTCCGGATGCGGCAGAAGCGCGAACGATTTGATCAGGAGCAACGTCGCCGCCATCACCAGATACTCCCCGGCGATGTCGAGATTGAGCTGCTCCATCAGGTTGAGCTGCTCGAGGTATTGCTCGGTGATGATGCTGGTGGCGACGTCCTGCGGGTCGAGTTCGGCGCGCTTGATCAGATGCAGCAGCAGGTCGAGCGGACCCTCGTATATCGGCAGGCGAAAGCGCATGCCGCCATCGCCGTCGAACTTGAGCGCGGCGCCCTCGTCGCTCATAGCAGCGTCCGCGCAATCGCGCCGATTATCGGATTGACCACCGCATTCACCGTGTTGGTATACAGCAGCAGCAACAATATCAGAAATCCGTAGCGCTCCACTCGCGCAAAGCGTCGCGCCAGCGCCGGCGGCAGCAGTCCGCCCAGCACGCGCCCGCCGTCCAGCGGCAGCAGCGGCAAAAAATTGAAAACCGCTAATTCGATATTGACCAGGCAGGAGGCGAGCGCGACCCGGCTCAACAAAAGCTCGAAGTGACTCGCCGGTGCGGCTTGATCCGAGATCAACAGGCGAAAGATGAACGCGCTAACCGCTGCAAGGGTGAGATTGGTCAGGGGGCCGGCGGCCGCAACCGCGATCATGCCGGCACGGCGCGGGCGCAACCGGCTGAAATCGACGGGCACCGGTTTGGCGTAACCGAACACCGGCGCGTGAGCAAAGAGCAGCAGCCCCGGCAGGATAATCGTGCCGAACGGATCGACATGCGCGAGCGGGTTGAGAGTGAGGCGGCCAGCGCGCGCGGCGGTATCGTCACCGAGCATCCGCGCGACCACCCCGTGCATCACCTCGTGCAAAATGATCGCCACCACGATCGGCACCGCCCACACCAGCACCTGCGCCAGAAATCCATGCGAGCCGTTCAAGTTAATCTTTCGCTTCCTGCTTTGCTGAAAGGGCGCCGGCGCCCCGCTCCGTCTCGTCAGACGCCGTAACTCGTTTTGCACGCGGATGATAAGTGCGATGGACTTTGCGCAGATGACCGCGCGACAGATGCGTATAGATTTGGGTGGTCGATATGTCGCTGTGGCCGAGCATTTCCTGCACCGCGCGCAGATCGGCGCCACCCTCCAGCAGATGCGTCGCGAAACAATGGCGCAGCGTGTGCGGACTAATCCATGCGAGCCGCGGATCGCCGGATGCCCAGCCCTTAAGCGCCTTGAAAAAGCCCTGGCGCGTCATCGCGCGCCCCAGCCGCGTGGTGAATACCGCCGCGTTCGGACGCATCGCGACGGCTTCCATGCGGCGACGCTTGCGGCCGTCGGCAGACGCCGCTTCCAACGAGGCCTCTTGCCGCGCGACCATATAGGACTTCAAAGCTCGGAGCGCAGCACCGCCCACTGGAATGATTCGCTCCTTGTTGCCCTTGCCGATTACGATCAGCACGCGCGCCGGGAGATTCACCTGGTTGAGCTTTAGCCCAACCAGTTCCGAGACGCGCAACCCGCAGCCATAGGCCAACTCGAGCATCGCGCGATCGCGCTTGCCGCGCAGCGAGCCGGTATCGATGGCCTCGATCAGCGCCGCGGTGTCCGCGCGTCCGAGCGTTCGCGGCAACGGACGGGGATGCGGCCGCAGCTTGACCGCCGTTGTCGGATCGCGATCGAGCGTCTTGCGCTCGATCATCTCGCGGACGAGCCCGCGCACCGCCGCGAGACGGCGCCGCTGACTGGTCACGCGAAACTCGCGCGTTGCGAGATCTTCGAGGTAGCCGAGAATTGCCGTTGCATCCAGCGCACGCGATTCGACGCCGCGTTCGCGGCAGAAGTTCTGAAAGTCGCGAAGGTCGCCGCTGTAGGCTTCGAGCGAGTTTTGACTGAGGCCGCGCTCGACCGCCTGGCGCGCCAGATGCAACTCGATCAGTTCATCCCAGCCGAATTTACCATCGCCGCCCACATCCTCAACCTCACCTTCCACTCCAACTTGCAGCTCAGCCCCCTTGATGAGTTCCGTCGGCTGCAGGCGTTGCGCTGGCGGTCGTCGGCTCCGGCTTCCCTTCGAGCCGTTCCATCAACGCCGCCTTGATCGATCGCATCCGTTCCAGATCAGTGACCTTATTGCCCTCGCGATCGCTAATGTAAAAGACGTCGAGCGCCTGATCCGCGTTGGTCGAGATGCGCGCCAGATGAATCTTCATCCCAAGCTCGAACAGCGTATGCGTGATGGTGAAGAGCAGTCCGACACGGTCCTGCGTAAAGACGTCGATGACCGTAAATTCTTCCGAACTGCGATTGTCAACGGTGACCTCGGTCGCCACGCGCCGCACGAACTTGCGCGCACCAAAGCGGGTCTTCTGCGCTTCGGCAACCACTGCCGCGATGTCTTGCTCGCCCGTCACCAGACGCTCGAGATCGCGCTCGACCCGCGGCCAGCGATCCTCATCCAGCGCGATCGCACCGGCTTCGCCCAGATGCGAAACGCGAAACACGTCGAGCGCGATGCCGTCGTCGCGCGTGGTAATTCGCGCCGATAGAATGTTGAGATTGTTGGCGGTCAACGCGCCCGCGATCTTCGAAAACAGGCCCGGCAGGTCGCGCGTAACGACCATGAACTCGCTGAACTCGAGTTCCGGAAAGTGCCGATGCCGGCAGACCAACGGCCGCTCTTCGATCGCGCGCATCATGTCGAAATGCAGTTTGATGTCGCCTTCGGGCACCGTCAGGAAATAGCGATCCGGCATGTGATCGAAAAATGCGCTCACCGCGTCGTCCGGCGCCTTGGCCTCGGTCAACTCCGCTCTGACCGCCGCCTTGACCAGGGCCAGCCGCCGCGCCGGATCGATCGCCTCGCGTCCGCCATGCTCCAGCATCTTGAGCGAGCGCATGTAGAGCTCGCTCAGCAGCATATCGCGCCAATTGTTGTAAACCTTTGGGGCTACCGCGCGCATGTCGGCGAAGGTCAGCAAGTAGAGCGCCTTCAGTCGATCGATCGATCCCGCATCGCGCGCGAAATCTTCGACCGTCGCCGGATTATCCACGTCGCCCTTTTGCGCGACCTGCGACATCTTCAGATGCTCCCGCACCAGGAACACCACGAGGTCCATTTCCTCGGCGTCGAGGCCCATCCGCTCACACACCGCCACCGTCAATTGCGCGCCGAGCTCATGATGGTCATGGCCGTGCCCCTTGCCGATATCGTGCAGTAACAGCGCCAGGAAAACGATCGGCAACGAGGTGTACTCGCGCGCGACCTCGGTCAGCAACGGGTTGGTCGCCTTGAGATCTCCGGCACGCAGCCGTTCGAGCTCGCGCACTGCCGCGAGCGAATGACGATCGACCGTGTAGATGTGGTAGAGGTCGTGCAGCACCCGCGCGTATAGATTGCCGAATTCCGGGATCAATGCGCCGAGCACGCCCGCCCGATGCATCGCCTCCAGCGTTTCCGCCACGCGCTGACGGCCGCTCAGAATTCCCATCAGCGCCATACCGGTGCGAGGATCATGACGCATCGCGTCATCGATCAACTCGAGGTTGTCACGCACCAGTTGATAGGCGCTGCCCGACAACTCTACGCCGTGATTTTGGCAATCGGCGAAGATCGTAATCAGGTTCAGCGGCTCGCGACGAAAGAAATCATTGCTGCCGATGCCCAGTACGTTGCCCTGGATCACCACGCCCGGCCGAATTTGCCGCACGCTCCGGCGCCGCAGGAAACGGGCCGGCGTGGTGTCCTCGGTCACCCGCGCGATCAGCCCCTCGGAGAAACTGAGGATGGTACTCGCCTGCTGATAATACGTGCGCATGAGGTTGGCGCTGGCCTGGTTGCCGTCGGAGTCCGTAAAGCCGAGCATCGGCGCGATCTGCTCCTGGTATTCAAAGGTGAGCTGATCGAAATGCCGCCCGCTCAGGAAATGCAGCGAGTCGCGCACGCGCAGCAGAAAGTCCCGCGCCGCGTTCACCTCGTTCAGCTCGGGCTCTGTGATCACCGCCTTCTGCACGAGTTCTTCGAGCGAATGAACCTTGTACTTGACCTTGGCCAGCCACATCGCCGTATGCAGATCGCGCAAGCCGCCTTCGCCCTCTTTCAATTGCGGTTCGAGCAGATAGATCGATTCGCCGTATTGCTTGTGACGCTTGCGGCTCTCCTCCAGCTTGGCCTTGAAGAAGGCCTGCTGATTGCGATTCAGCACGTCGCTGATCAGCGCTTTGTCCAACTGCGCGTATAGCTTTTCGTCGCCTCCCAGAAAACGCGCATCGAGGATCGCGGTCTTTTCCTTCAGATCCTCGGCCGCCATCTTGATGCATTCGTTGACGTTGCGCACCGAGTAGCCGACGGTAAGTCCGGCGTCCCACAATGCGTGCAGGATGGTCTCAGTCACAATCTCGGTGTACGGGCCCGGCTTGTAATCGTGCAGGTACAGCAGGTCGATATCGGACTGAGGATTAAGTTCCTCACGTCCATAGCCGCCGCGCGCCAGAATCGCGAGGCGCTGGTTGAGGCGCGAATAACGCTGCGAGTGTTCCTCGTCGGCGTAACGGAAGAGCGCCCTCATCAAATCGTCCACCGCCGCCGTCATAGCGTGCACGACTTCGAGCCCGCCCGCGCCCGCGCGATGACGTTCGAACAGCGCCGCTCGCACCGACGTGAGATGCGCCCGTGCGATCACGCCGGGCGTTCGCGTGCGCTGCAACTCGGCCAGGAGCGCGGCCTCGTCGTGAATCGCCGGTGGGGGCGGAGTCGCGATCACCGGCTGGACGACCTCGGGCGTCTCGCTCATAGGTTTCCCACAGCCGCATCGGCCTTGAAGTAATGCACCACGGCACGCGCGATCCCGTCCGCCAGCGCCTGCTGGTAAGCGGGGGATTCCAGCAATCGCGCCTCACCCGGATTCGAGAGAAAACCGCACTCGACCAGTACCGACGGCATCAGCGCACCGACCAGCACGTAAAAAGGTCCCTGTTTTGCCCCCAATTCGTTCACTCGCAATCCCATCGACGCGTCGATATCAGCGACCGTCTCAGCTTCGATCATCCGCGCCAGTGAAGCCGATTCATTCGCCTTATCCTGCTGGCGCAAGTCAGTCAGGATGTAGTTTAGGTTGGGCTCGCCCGGTGCGCCATAGCCTCCCGCAACGCCGTTTTCCATGCGGGCCAATCTGATCGTGGCGCGGTCGGTGGTGTTGTTCAGATAGTAGGTCTCGATTCCCGTGGTATCCGCATCGGGGCTCGAATTCAGATGAATCGACACGAACAGGTCGGCGCGATTGCTATTGGCTAATTGGGTGCGCTCGGCCAGCGTCAGGAAGGTATCGTCGGCCCGTGTCATCCGCGCGTCGATCCCGTCCGCTATGAGTGCGTTGTGGAGGCGCAGCGCGATCTGCAGCGCGATGTCCTTTTCCGCGGCGTCGCCGGCCGCTTCGGTGCCGGGGTCATGGCCGCCGTGACCTGCATCGATCACAACCATCGGACGCTCGCCGGACGCCAGCGCGTTTGAGTTCGTTTGGCCGCTAGGGGCTATTGGCGCCGGCTGGTTAATCGAGGGCCGCGGCTCCCCGATCGGACTACTCTGGTCACGCGAAGGTCGTGGACTCATATTCGCTTCGCTCAATTCGGCGCCGCGGTTGTTCGCAATGTTTCGATTAATCGTCGGCGCGGACGGCGTTGGCGCCTCGCGCGTGGCGAACCGCCGATGTTCCATCCGGGTCAGAATCGGCGCCGCCAAGTTGGCGACGGTGCCCGCGGGCGCCACCCGCAATACCAGGTCGTGGGGCAAGCGTGCGATCACGTAGTCGATGCGACCGGTGACCTCGACCGTGAGTCGCGCGCTTCCGCCCTCGCCAGCGAATGCGCGTACAATTGCCACCGGCGCGATCTCCTGTCCAGACAGCGGACGCGGCGGAAGCTCGATCCGCGCGTGATTCAGATCGATCCAGATTTGTTGACCGTGAATGCTGAGATGCCAATCCAGGGCGGACCCTTGCACCGCGAAACGGATTTCGACGGCGCCCCCTTCGCTTGCGATCGACGCGCCGTTAATCGTCGCCGCGAGCGCGCCCGCAGGCCCGATGATTGCGCACGTCACGAGCAGCGCGAGCGTCAGCAGAACCGCCCTCTTCAACACCGGCCACCCTGTCCGGGACACGCTCCGCCCAGAACTCTCGCCCGAGTAGTTACACCGCCCTTCACTGGCCCATCGATGCGAGCGCTTTCGGCGGGCGCTTTCGGCGGGCCCTTCCGGCCGGCGCTATTCACTCCCACCGCGAAGCCGCGCCGCCATCCGCGCCAACGCATTCAGCGCTTCGACCGGAGTAATGCGATCTACTTCGAGCATGCGCAATTCTTCGATCACGCGGCTCTCCCCTGGCGTAAAAAGGTTCATTTGGGCAATGCGCTGACCGCTCTCGGCGCGATGAGCCAGTCGCGCCATGCCAGCCTCATCGAACTCACCGCGTTCCAGATTGTTGAGGATTTCCCGCGCCCGCGTGATGATGTCGGCGGGCAGCCCCGCCAGTCGCGCCACTTCGATACCGTAGCTGCGACTGGCCGGCTCTTCGATCACGCGGCGCAAAAACAGCACCTCGCCGTTCCATTCACGCACCGCCATGCTGAGATTCTTGACCCGCGTCCGCTCGCGCGCAAGGTCGGTCAATTCATGGAAATGCGTCGCAAAGAGCACCTTCGCCCGCGTCGCGTCGTGCAGGTACTCGGCCACCGCCCACGCGATCGCGAGTCCGTCAAATGTGCTGGTCCCGCGCCCGACCTCGTCGAGCAGCAGCAGGCTCCGTTCCGTTAGTCCTTCGAGCAGGCGCGCAGTCTCGCGCATCTCCACCATGAAAGTGGACTCGCCCCGGCGTAGATCGTCGCGCGCGCCGATCCTCGTCAGCACCCGATCGGTCAAACCGAGACTCGCGGTGGTCGCCGGCACGAAGCTGCCCATCTGCGCCATGATCGCGATCAGCGCAACCTGCCGCAGATAGGTCGATTTGCCCGCCATGTTGGGCCCGGTGATCAGCAGCAGTTGACGCTCGGCCGGGTCGGCCTCCAGATCGTTCGGCACGAACTCGCCCGGCTTCATTCCGGACTCGAGCACCGGATGGCGGCCGTCGCAGATCTTAAGCCCCAGGCCGGAATTCAATTCGGGCCGCACGTAGCCACGTTCCCTTGCGACCGTGGCGAGCGATCGCAAGGTGTC
>Ga0206836_10193_pt1 | contig 15075 bp, 9 predicted proteins | sample Alteio_BWOrgCont_28_FD_152871 | JGI IMG/M metagenome (GOLD analysis project Ga0206836, IMG submission 152871) | Enriched cells from forest soil in Barre Woods Harvard Forest LTER site, Petersham, Massachusetts, United States -... | ecosystem: Environmental > Terrestrial > Soil > Temperate forest >...
CCGAAGCATTTGGAAAAAAAGACCATACAACAGTGCTTCATGCTGTGAGTAAAGTGAAAGAACTTCTGATTACAGATTATGATTACAAAGAAAATTTAGCAGAGATTAAAAGAAAGATAGATTCGATATAAGTGCTTTTATTGCGACGTAGGAGGTGGAACTTCATGAAATCCGCACGCACTTATATCATAATTTTTACCAACATCTTTAGCAACCAAACGTTTACTGCATTGAAGCTGCGCTAAATCTTTATGGCCGACGCCAGTCGATGAAGGTATTCTAAAATACTCAGGGTGATCAAAGCTAAACCATTTCTGTTCCGCATCAATTTTCTGAAGCGTTATAGACTGCGTGCCTCCACCCCCAGAATATATACAGGCAAATGACCATATTGTCTCATCACCCCAGCTTTCCTTGTTCGTCGGCTTAAATATCTGTGGATAAAAATTTCCCGGATGCCCTTCATCCATGGCAGGATATCCATCTTGTATATAGATGTAAATAGACAAAGTACTAAATGTTATATCTGCAGAATAGTAATTAGAAGGTGATATATCCGCGAGCTTATATCCTTGAGGAATTTGATCTAGTCTGAGATTTGAGGGATCGGGGCAAGTTTCTGCCATCGAAACAACAGGGCAGATTAATGCTGAAAAAACAATTACATTCTTTAAAAAATTCATAGACCCCCCGATATTAATATATTTAACCTTAAAATATTATATTCGCCTTATTTTAACGTTATATACATTAATTGTCAATAAATATCTATTAAAAATATAAGCTCATGATATTCATTGATTTATATTTCCATGTGATTTTAAATAGATAAATAATACACTTTATTTTCTCCAAATTTTAGCATACTTCCCTGAAGTTGCCCGATACATTCTATCAAAAATAGCGTTTGCGAGATCGTTCCCTTCACCACTACAAAAAGCATTTAAAATAATATATTCTCCACCATCTATATTTTCAGATTCTCTCAAAACAGAAAAAAGATTGCTACTTGCCTCATCTAAATCGCCTTTTGAAGAAAGGTCAAAATACTTTAAAAAACGATTTTTTTGTTTTAAATATTCTCCATTAAAATCTATAAAAATAGTTTTTAAGAGCATGTCATTATCAAAAGACAAAGAGTGTTCTTTTAATTCATCTCTATTTTCTGAAAGCAAGTATGTATTTATACGAGGTGCATAATGTGTAATCAGTTGGCCTGGAGAATCCATATTTTTTTTATTATTATTTTTTATATACGAAACTCGATTTGAAATTTCAAATTCGATACCTTCTTCTAAAAGGCAATCTTTAATTTGTAAGAGCGAAATCGCACCTGGTCTTAATACCACTAATTTATCTTCATCCTCTATTTTTACAACCGTTGATTCAATTCCAATTTGGCAAGGATGATCACTCTCTATAATAGTTAATTCATTATTTTTCCCTAAGTCGTCCATCACATGTTGTGCCGATGTAGGACTCACGTGTCCAAAGGTATTAGCACTGGGTGCTGCCACGGGCAGCCGACATTCTTTTATTAACTCGAGAGCGACAGGATGATCTGGAATGCGAATTCCTACAGTAGAGCTCCCTCCTGTAACGTGTGGTGATAAATTTGGACCTACATTCACAATGAGGGTTAAAGGACCTGGACTAAACTTCTCCATCAGTGTGGAAAAGCACTTCGATTGAAAAGGTGTCATTGCAGTATGTAAGAATGCCACCTCTATAGAGTGTACATGTACGATGAGAGGATCGGTCTGCGGCCTCCCCTTGGCGCGAAAAACTTTTAGAACAGCTTCATCACTCAATGCATTGGCACCCAGCCCATAAACAGTTTCCGTAGGGAAAGATACTAATCGATTTTGCCTTAGCTCTGTCGCACAGAAGCTCTTCGTTTGATCGTTCCACGCCATGATTTTTGCCATGGTCTCTCCTTTTCAAAAGTTATCCACACGTTATCCACATAAACTAGGGGGGACTCAGAATCAATACTTATTCTTTATTTTCATATAAAACTTTCATTTTGAAAATAAAGTTATCCACATAAAATGAAAAGTTATCCACATATCCACATAGGTGTTTTTACACTTTTTAAAAATTATCCACACATCTTTCCACTCACAATTCCCTCTCCCAATCCTCCCCAAAGTCATGTGGATAAGTATGTGGATAACGTGTGGATAAGTATGTGGATAACTTTTTTGCCTTTCCAGGGAAAGTAAGTTATCCACTTAAAAAGGGAGTTATCCACAGGTTATCCACATACTTATCCACATGGTAAATACTCTCAAAAAAACACAATTAACATAATGATTTCAAATAACTATATTTGATGCCCAAAAAGTTATCCACACAAAACAGGCTCACCTACTACTACTATATAAGAAAGAATATAGATTTTAAGATCACTTTTAGAAGAAGGCTGACCAGATTTTAGTCAAGAAGGAAATTTGAGTCATCATCCTGATTTGCTCTAAACAGTATCACTTGAAGAAACAGGGACAATAGGATAATCATGAAGTCATATGAACGTATAAGGGGCGAAGCTATGTCTGCTGAAATTTCCGTTGAGTTTGATAAGGACACTCTTTCTGAAGCACTGACCGCAGTAAGCGCTGCTCAAGTTGATTCAGATATCGGTGTTGTACAATTGGTTTTTCCGGGAAACAATAAGGTCATCTTTTCTTCCATAAGCTCTAGTATCGCGGTTCAATACGAAATTGAAGCCCGGTATGAAAATCCTTTTATGCTGAAAGTTCCGGGGAGACAGTTTTTAGACTATACAAAACAGCTTCCCCAGCAAAAGGTACATATTAAAGTTGAAATGCCACACCGTATGCATTTGCGCTGTGGGGGAAGTTCAGCTCGCATCCAACTCATCCAAGATTCCACAGTGAACTCTGTGCACGCCTCGAGTTCCAACTCTATTTTGGTCTCAAATGGAAAATCCCTCGAGAAATGGCTTGGTACCTTTAAAGACTTTATTTCTGTTGATGACAGCCGATTTTATGCCAATGGAGCACTGCTGTGGGCAGAGCGTCATGAGCATGGAGATCGTATCTGCGCCGTATCAAGCGATGCCCTCAGGCTAGCTTCTTCAATGCTTTACGAGCAGATCTCTATTCAATCCACCAGTGGTGGGCGTGTTCTTATATCAAAAAAGGCTATCGAAGAATTTCGCCGTGTGTGCGCGCAATTTCCAGAAGAAGAATTCACAGTAAAATGGAGTGAATTGGAGCTTTCATTTTCTGTTGAATGTAAAAACTATCTTATGTTCGTAAAAAGTATTGCAGGAATATATCCTCCTTATGAGTCCGCCTTTCCCGAAAAAATTCATTCAGAAATTACAATGGATTTAAAACATATTCAGGAATGTGTAAAAAGAAGTTTAATATTTGCAGATAATAAAACAAAAGATATTCGCCTTTGTTTTGAAGGTCTTCTTTTAAAACTAGAAACAAAAAATGAAGGTCAAAGAGAAGGCCAAGAAGTTGTTGAGGTGAGTGGAAGTAACGATCACCATTTTGAAGTAAATTATAATGGCTCCCTTCTTTCCAGTGTTTTTAATGCAATTTCAGGTTCTGTAGTCACATTTGCTTGGGAAAACACTGTAAGACCTGTTAAAATAACAGGGGAAAAGATAAAGGGTTTAGATACGTTCTATCTTCTTGTACCAAATCGTTTTTAATATCTATTTTTCTTATCATTCATTGGAACATTTATGAAATATCACGATTCAAGGTTTTTGATGAGCCCCAACGGAACGGAAACAGTCGGCGACGGATACGGTTCTGCAAATATTACGGTTTTAGAAGGTTTAGAGGCTGTTCGCAAACGTCCTGGGATGTATATTGGAAATACAGGGACTGTCGGCTTACATCACCTTATTTATGAGGTAGTAGACAACTCTATTGATGAATACCTTGCAGGACATGGAAATCGTATTGATATTATTCTTCACCTCGATGGAAGCGTCACTGTTACAGATAATGCTCGTGGAATTCCTGTAGATAAACATCCTTCAGGTAAAAGTGCATTAGAAGTTGTTATGACGGTTCTTCATGCCGGTGGAAAGTTTGATAATGAGGTTTATAAGACCTCTGGTGGACTTCATGGTGTAGGTGCCTCTGTTGTAAACGCTCTTTCTTCTCACTGTCGCGTAGAAGTGAGAAAAAATGGCGGTGTTTACGAGCAAGAATATGAATGTGGCCAGCCTATGTACGATGTGAGACGTACGGGGGACACGACTTTAAGTGGTACAAAAACCACATTTAAACCCGACTCTTCTATTTTTCAAGAAACGACACAATTTAGCTTCGATTATTTATGCGCTCGTCTTCGTGAATTATCGTTTTTAAATAAGGGAATTACCATTTTCCTTCAAGATGAAATTAATGATAAATCACAGGAATTTAAATATGAAGGTGGGCTTGTTAGTTTCGTAGAATATTTAAATAGAAACAAGGTTGTTATTCATAGCAAGCCTATCTATATGTATTGCGAAAAAGATGAAACTTCCCTTGAAATTGCTCTTCAGTGGAACGATGGCTATTCGGAAAGTGGCTATTCTTACGCAAATAACATCAATACTCTCGAAGGTGGTTCTCACCTTACGGGAATGCGCGGGGCATTAACCCGCGTGGTAAATCAGCTTGCAGCAAATGATAAAGGTGTTCAAAATTTAAAAGAGGGACTATCTCCTGAAGATATTCGGGAAGGCCTGACATCTGTTATCCATGTGAAATTGAAAGATCCTCAGTTTGAAGGACAAACTAAAAATAAGCTTGCAAACTCTCGTATCAGAACCCTTGTGGAAAGCTCATTAAACGAAAAATTGAACGAGTACTTTCATGAAAATCCCGATGTCGCAAAAAAAATTATTGCTAAAATTGTGGATGCTGCCCGTGCACGTATTGCGGCTCGTAAAGCAAAAGAACTGACACGTCGTAAGGGTGCTTTAGATTTAGGCGGACTTCCTGGAAAAATTGCAGATTGCCAAGATAGAGATCCGGCAAATTGTGAGTTGTTTATTGTGGAAGGGGATTCTGCGGGTGGTTCGGCAAAGCAAGGTCGGGATCGTAAAATTCAAGCTGTGTTGCCTCTTTTTGGAAAAATTTTAAACGTTGAAAAAGCAACGACGGATAAAATGCTTTCTAACCAGTCTATTCGTCTTTTGGTCCAAGCTCTGGGAACAGGTATGGGCCGACATGAAGGCGATGTGGATGTATCTAAAATTCGTTATCATAAAGTAATTATTATGACGGATGCGGACGTGGATGGTGCACATATTCGTACATTGCTTTTGACATTTTTTTACCGTCAAATGAAAGAACTTATTGAAAGAGGATATCTTTATATCGCACAACCTCCTCTTTATAAGTATAAAAAAGGAAAAATGGATCGTTATTTAAAAGATGACGTGGAAATGGAAAAATTCTTACTTGAAAGCGCACTTCATGACGCTAATGTATTTGATGCTAAAAATACAAAATTGGAACACGCTATTGTAAAGAATCTTTTGGTTTGTGTAGAGAGAAGAAATCGTATTTTATCACTTTTATCTCGTAAAAGAAGCTCTGTCTTTATTGAATATATTTCTTATTTCCCAGAGCTAACAAAAGATACTTTTTACCATAAAGCTGAATTCGATACTGCCATAGAAAAAGTTAAATCCTATTTGTTACAGCATGGCCATCTTAATATCAAAACAGACTTTGATATGGAGCATAATCGCTATTTTGCTGATGTTGACTTTCAAGTCTCTGGAAAGCCTTATTACTTTAAAATTGATTTTGATTTTATGAGCTCTCCTGAATTTGAAGAATTGAGAAAACTTTCATCACAATTGGAAGATACTTTTCCCACACCTATTCGTTATGAGAATTCTAAAAAAACAAAAGAATTTTCAAAATGGACAAATTTGCGTGATTTCTTCTTAGAAGAAGGAAGATCTGGGGCGTATATTCAACGTTATAAAGGTTTGGGAGAAATGAACTCTGAGCAACTTTGGGAAACAACGATGAGACCCGATGCCAGAATGCTGCTTCAAGTTTCTATTGAAGATGCCATGGCTGCTGACGATATTTTTTCCATGCTTATGGGCGATGAAGTTCCTCCTCGTAAAGAATTTATTGAAACAAATGCCCTCAATGTTCGTAACTTAGATGCTTAGTATTTTATACTAAGCATTATTATGTAATATTGTCGCTTCGACAGACACTTTGACAGACACTTTGTAAGGGAAAAGCTTTTTATGTCTCAACCTGAAAAACTAAATGTACACGTCACAAACATTAATGACGAAATGAAAAACGCTTATTTAGACTATGCTATGAGCGTTATTGTTAGCCGCGCTCTTCCCGACGTGCGCGACGGAATGAAACCTGTTCATAGACGTATTATATTTGCAATGTACGAACAAAATAACTTTTATAATAAGGGCTATAAAAAATCGGCTCGTATTGTTGGTGACGTTTTGGGTAAATATCACCCCCATGGAGATACTGCTGTTTACGATGCTTTAGTACGTTTGGCACAAGATTTTTCTATGAGATATCCTCTCATAGACGGGCAAGGAAACTTCGGTTCGATTGATGGGGACTCTGCCGCTGCGATGCGTTATACAGAGGTACGTCTTGCAAAAATATCTGAAGCTATGCTTGAGTCCATTGAAGAAGATACCGTCGATTTTGGTCCCAACTACGATAACACAGAGGTTCAGCCACTCGTGTTACCTGCAGTCTTGCCGCAACTTCTGATTAACGGTCAAAGCGGTATTGCCGTGGGAATGGCGACGAACATTCCTCCACACAATGTGTCGGAAATTATTGATGCTCTGCTGTACATGATAGATAAAGTTCGCGTTACTGTTGAAGAACTTATGAGTTTTGTAAAAGGACCAGACTTTCCAACACAAGGAATGATCTGTGGTTTAAAAGGCATTATGGATGCTTATAAAACGGGTCGTGGCAGTATTGTCGTCCGTGGTCGAGCATCTGTTGAAACAGCAAAAAACGGTAAAGAATCCATTATCGTTACTGAGCTTCCCTACCAAGTAAACAAACAAGTCTGGATTGAAAAAATTGCAGACTTGGTAAAACATGAAGAAATTATAGGAATTTCTGATATTCGCGACGAAAGCAACAAAGAAGGTATTCGCGTTGTTATTGAAGTTAAAAAAGGCGAAAATGCAGAAGTTATTTTGAATCATCTTTATAAAAGAACAAGTTTGCAAGATACTTTTAGCGTAAATACAGTTTGTATTGTGCGCGGTGTACCAAGACTTTTAAATTTAAAAGATTGCCTTCAATACTTTTTAGAACATCGCTTTGAAGTTATTACTCGACGTACTGCATTTCGCTTAAGAAAAGCACAAGATCGCTTGCATATTTTGGAAGGTTTAAAAACAGCTGTAGATAACATCGATAAAGTTGTGGCTATCATTCGTGGAGCCTCTAGCAGAGATGATGCAAAAACTCAGCTTATGTCGACTTATTCGTTATCTGATAAACAAGTAAACGCTATTTTAGATATGCGACTTGCTCAGCTTACAGGTTTGGAACGCGATAAAATTATTTCTGAATACAACGAAATATTAGAAACTATCTCTGAACTCCAAGATATTTTATCTAAACCAGAGCGCGTACGTATGATTGCAAAAGACGAATTTATTGCACTTAAAGCTCTTCATGGCGATAAACGTAAAACAGAAATTACCCCCGAGGCTGGAGAATTCGACATATCAAGTCTTATTTCTCCTGCAGACGTATTCGTCACATTTTCTAAAACGGGTTACATTAAACGCGTTAATTTAGATGAGTTTAGAGTTCAAAATAGAGCAGGTAAAGGTAAAACGGGAGCTGCTTTAAAGGATAATGATTTTGTGAAAACAACTTTCCACGCCCATACGCATGACAGTGTATTGATGTTCTCTAATCTTGGGAAAGTTTATTGCTTTAAGGTTTACGAACTCCCTGAAGCATCTGCATCGAGTCGTGGAAAATCTATTAATCAAATTTTAACCCTTGCGGGTAGTGAATTAATTACAACGATGCTTCCCGTAAAAGAATTTTTAGAAAATCAATTTATTATAATGGTTACAAAACAAGGGACTATTAAAAAGACTGAGCTTTCTTCATTTTCTAATGTACGTGCAGGTGGCTTAAGAGCAGTGACACTTGATGAAGACGATACACTCGTGTCAGTTAAAATTACATCTGGAAAAGATCAAATTATCCTTGTGACTTCTGGTGGCCAATCTATTCGTTTTGACGAAGATGATGTGAGAAGCATGGGACGCACCGCAAAAGGTGTGAAGGGGATTGAGCTCGACGACGGTGATGATGTTGTGAATGCGGAAATTGTAAATCCAAATGAAAGTCTTTTGGTTGTTACCGAAAAAGGATATGGAAAACGCAGTAATGCCGACGAATATCGTAAACAAAGTCGTGGCGGTAAAGGTGTAAAAACCATTAAAATTAGTGAACGTAATGGTCGTGTTATTAACCTTATGTCCGTTGATAATGGTTCGGATGCAATGCTCACAACAAATACGGGACGTGTACTGCGTATTAGTGTGTCTTCGTTGCGTATTATGGGACGTCTAACACAAGGCGTTTGTCTCATGAGAATTTTGGATGGAGAGAAAATTGTTTCCGTCTCAAAACCGAGTGAATTTGATGATACCCCTGTGACTCAAATTGAATCCACCGAGGAAGTAGAATAATCATGGTTGACCGTATTTTTTTCAAAATCTTGGTGTGTAGTGCTCTGATGTCTTTGGCTTTTGTATCCTGTGGGAAACGTCAATTAGCGGGGCCTATTGGAGATGCAACTGCATATCCGGGTGCAATTGTTCCCATTGATGGTCAATCATTCTTATTGCTGAATACAAACGCGAATGGAAATTATTCGGAAGGAAGTATTCAGCGGTATGTTCTCGATACAAATCAAATTCCTGCGCTACAAGAATCCTTTGTCGTGCCATCCCATGGAACTGAAATTGCGTTAAGCCCTGATAATCAAGTTTTAGCACTGACGTTTGATGGAAGTACGGACCCTACTTATGTGATGTTTTATGATTATTCTGATATTTCTAACCCTGTTGCTTTACCAAATTTAACGCTCCCTATTTTTGGGGCGGGGGGACGTCAATCGATAAAAACGGTTTCGTTCTTTACTCCAAATGGTATTGGGACAGATTTTTACTATCTATACGGGGTTATCCTTAACCAGGCCCAAGATGATGGAAGTTCTACTGCTATTCCTTCGCGCACCTTTGTCGCTAAAATTGCGAAAGATTTTTCCTCTAGCTCCATCATGTTTTACTTGTCTGGTGGCGTGGGAGATCCTGGTTCATTAGCCATAAAATCAGACTCTTTATATTCAACAGTTGCTCCTGATGTGACTCAATATATGTTTGGTTACGAGGCGCCTTCTTTTGATGCTAACCGAAATTTATTTTATGCTTTTCCCACGGGTCCCATGAACGGATTTAATAATGGGTCTTCTGCTATTTTTCCTCCACTTCCTTTAGTAAATAACAATAATGGTGGAGATACACCCTTTCCCTATTTCAGTGGAGCCGAGGGTGCAAATATTATTACGTGTAACTTACAGCCTTGTATTCAGTCTGATATGCGCACGGTATCTCTGGCAGTCGTTGATTTTAATGAGCTTTTAAGTGGCACACCATTTAATAATTCTACATATTTTGTACCTTTGGCTTGGAACGAAAATGGAATTCCGTATGGGGCGACAACAAATCAAACTGGCGGAGTGACATATAGTAATTTTCAATCAAATATGAATAACTCAGACCTTTATACATTTACATTTCAAACCTCCTTTTGGGAATCCTACTGGGTGAATACCCCCAATAAGGCGAATAGTAATAATGTGTGTTATCAGTCGAATGCAACTACAATTTCTACAGCAACAAGCGGTTCTTTTGTGAATCAATATAATCTTGCAGGGGATAATGCTATTATTTTTAGCAAAGTGGGCACAAATTCAGGATATGGTAATACGGCGGAAATCTTTTTTCTAAGCGGATTAGACAGACTTAGCAATAGTATTTCTCTTATTAAGACAGCCAGAGGCGGTACGATTGAGGCAGGTGAATCTGATTTTCATGAAATAGCAGCCTATCAAATTATAGATCCCTATAATGCTTATGTGACTGATAAAACCACTACTTGGGGTTTAAGTTCTTCTGGACAAGTAAATTCTGGTCCGCTTGTTCCCTATATGTATTCTCGTACTTCAAATATCGACGAATTTAATGGATTAGGTACTGCAGCAACAAAATTTAGCGTGTTAAATTTTGGTTCACAAGCAACTTGTCTTCCTTTTTGGAACAGAAATACTTATACTGGTGTTGGTGGATACGGTGGCGATTCTGCCTGGCTAAGTGCTTCGCCTATATCTACGTCTCCGGGTTCAGTCGTTACATTTCCTGACGCATATGTGGATCCTACTCAACCTTCTTATTTTACATTTCCTTTTGCCAGTGGCGCTGAACTTTGTATTGATTTATATCCTACAGTTAATAGCCCCCGTGTATATTGCGTCGATTTTTTAGATGCTAAATTTTCTCGGTTTGATATCAACACCCAAGTTTCTCCAGTATTTGTGTCGTATTAATACTATTAAAGGAAAATAGGTATGAAAATATTTATTGATTCTGCTGATATTGAAGAAATTAGGACTGTTTTTGAAAATGGCATTTGTGATGGTGTGACTACAAATCCCACCCTCGTTGCTCGCACAGGACAAGATTTTAAATCGGCTCTTACACAAATAGTGAATATCGTTCCAGGCCCTGTTTCTGCAGAAGTAATTGCTACAGATTATAAAGAAATGCTAAAAGAAGCTGAAGAGCTTATTAAAATTGGAAATAATGTCGTTATTAAAATACCTCTTACCCTAGATGGTTTGCGTGCATGCAAAATACTGACAGGAAAGGGTATAAAAACAAATATGACACTTTGCTTTACGACGTTGCAGGCTCTTCTCGCCGCACGTGCAGGAGCTACCTATGTATCCACATTCGTAGGTCGTCTAGAGGATGTTGGTGAAAATGGAATAAAATTAGTTTCAGACATTAAAACATTATTTTCTATGCATAAAATAGATACAAAAATCCTTGCTGCAAGTATTCGTAGTCAAGAACATGTGAAAGAAGTTGCTCTTGCAGGGGCTGACGCGGCTACTATCCCCTTTAAGATTTTTGATCAGCTTTATAGACATCCTTTAACTGATAAAGGAATTGCCCAATTTTTAGATGATTGGAAAAAAGCAGATCAGAATAAAATTTTATTTAGTTAGACCTTCGTTTTTTGATAGGGGAGATGTGACAGATGCATAATTTCACCTTCTCTAGCTTCGTATATAATAATAATTCTCCTCTTTAGGGGATAAAGTATTTTTTACATATTAAAAAGGAATTTCTCTGTGAAGGTTCTTAATTTTCAGAATTTTATTTTTTCTCTATGCGACTATTGGTTAAATTATGGTTGTATTATGAGTCAACCCTATGACTCAAAGATGGGTGCAGGCACATTTCACCCACATACCTTTTTAAAAGGAATTGGGCCTGAGCCATGGCGTTCTGTATATGTTCAGCCTTGTCGTAGACCTGTGGATGGGCGTTATGGAAAAAGTCCTTATCGTTTTCAGCACTATTACCAGCTACAGGTGTTATTAAAGCCCTCCCCTTCTAATATTATTGATATTTTTTTTAAATCTCTCGAACATGTGGGGATTGTTTTAAAAGATAATGATATCGGACTGTTAGAAGATGATTGGAAAGGCCCTACGCTTGGGGCTTGGGGACTAGGTTGGGAAGTGCGGGCGAATGGTCAAGAGGTGACCCAGTTTACGTACTTCCAACAATTAGGCGGGTTGGATATTGACGTGGTGTGCGGTGAGATAACATATGGTCTAGAACGGCTATATATGTATCTTACGGGCGCTAAAAACGCGTTTGATATTCCTTACAATGACCATTTTACATATGGCGATATTTATTCTCAAAACGAATATGAATTTTCCTTTTTTAACTTTAAAGAGGCTGATACTAAAAATCTTTTTTCACAATTTGAAAAATGTGAACGATTTGCCCATGATCTGTGTGAAAAAAATTTAGTATTACCAGCATATGACTACGTTTTAGAGGCTTCTCATTTATTTAATTTGCTTGATTCTCGAGGAGCGATATCGGCAACCGAACGGCAAAGATATATTGGTCGCGTAAGAGATTGTGCTAAAAAATGTGCCGCACAATACCGTGCAGAACGCGAAAAACTCGAATTTCCCTTAATGAGCCGTCTGAGTACAGATGCTCGTTTACCTCTTATTTCCAAAAAAGAGGGGAATCGTGAAGTTCTTATTGTTTCTAACTCTGAAGAAAATCATATTTATAAAGATAAAGCAAGTTTAGATCAAAATTCTAAAAATATTTCTGTTTTATTTGAAATTGGGGTGGAAGAAATGCCTCCTAGTTTTCAAATGAGTGCAAAAGAAGATTTAAAAAATAAAGTGGAAGGTTTTTTTAAAAGATCCTTTATTTCATAAAACAAACCATGAAATCTATATATCTTCTCGAAGAATTGCAGTTATATTTAACAATATTCCTCTTGAAGAGAGCTCTAAGGTTCAAGAGATTTGGGGGCCCGTGCAAAGGGTCGCTCAGCAGCATGATGGCACACTTTCTCCTGCAGGAATTGGGTTTTGTCGTAAAAATAATGTAGATGAAAATACTATTTCTTTTAAAGAAAAAAATGACGGTATATTTTTATATGCACAAAAAGTTATTCCAGGAAGAGATATTGTTTTTTGGGTTGCTGACTTTTTTAAAGAGTCAATATATGCTTTGCAAGCAAACTTAAAAATGAAGTGGCTTTCTGCAGATATCAGTCCAAGTTTTATTCGTCCTGTGCGTTCTTTGTGCGCAATGGTAGAAAATAAGGTTATTCCAATAGAAATGTTTGGGCTAAAATCCAGACGATTTGTTTTTGGTCAACGGGTTTTAAGTCCGGGACCTCATCGAATTGAAAATGCTCGTGATTATATTCCTTTACTTGAAAAAAGTTCAGTTGTTTCGTCTGCCGATAAACGTAGGCAAATAATTCAAGAAGAAATTAAGAAAGTTGAACGTATTCTTGTTGGAAATGTTATTTTAGATGAAGAACTTCTTAATAAATGTATTGGTCTTTCAGAGAGTCCACATGTATTATATGGAGAATTTGATAAGTCTTATTTAAGGCTTCCCTTGAATTTAATTGTAAGTGTTTTAAAAGAACATATGAACTATTTTTGTATTACAAATAAAAATGGTGGTCTTTTGCCTTATTATATTGGTATTTCAAATTATGAATGCAATTGTATTGATCTGATGGTTGAAGGAACGAGAAATGTTGTTGAAGGGCGATTGGATGACGGTGCATTTTATTATGATACGGATTTAAGCACTCCTATTTTAGATCTTAATGAAGGTTTAAAAACATCTGTTTTTCAAGAAGGTATGGGATCGTTATTTGATAAAGAGCAGCGTATTCGAGAAATGGTTGTGCAAAATAACTTGTGGCCTACAGAATTTTCTAAAGAAGCTTTAGTTTTTGCTGCAACATATTGTAAAGCAGATCTTAAAACGGGTTGTGTTCAAGAATTTCCTGATGAAATGCAGGGAGTTATGGGCGGAGTTTTGATTCGTGCTCAAAATGCGATGGGAGATAAAAATCTGAGTAATCTTGCCGCAGAAGCAATTGCTCAACATTATGCTCCTATGGGCGCGGGAGCATCTTTACCAACTTCGTTTTATGGAACTATTCTTTCCTTGTTTGATAAACTTGATTCCCTTTGCATGATGATTAATGCAGGCGTGGAAATTAAGGGCAATAAGGATCCTTTGGGAATGAGGCGTTTGGGACTGAGTGTTTTGAGACTCATAGGAATTCGAGGGGAAGATAATGCGTATTCTACGACGTTGTTTTCCTTAATTGATTTATGGAAATCAGCGGCAAAGTTAGGTGGTTTTACTTTAAAACAAGATTTTGATGAAAAATTCCAGGCTTTTATTTTTGAGCGTATTAAATTTCAGCTGCGTACTGAGTTTGATCCTCATTCTATAGAAGCTATTTCTAAGCATTTTTTAACACGCCCCTTTCATGATATTCGTAATTTTATTAAAGCCATTGATTCTGCTATCCGTTCTGACGGAGGTGAATTTTTAAACGCTATTATTCCCTATAAAAGAGCCCGCTCACTGTTGGAACAAAACAATGTCAGTACAACGGTAAATCCAGAGTTATTCCAATCAGACGCAGAGATTGATCTGTATAAAAAATTACTTTTAGTAGAGGAAGAATCCTCTTTAAATTTTAAAAATTCAAATTATAAAGAGTTTTTAAATTGTCTGGGTTCTTTAGCAAAACCTTTAGCTCGTTTTTTTGATTCTGTTATGGTAAACGATCCCAATCCCCAGTTAAAACAAAACCGACTGGCGATGCTTCTGAGGATTCGTTTTTTATACGAAAATATTGCGGACTTTTCTGTGATTCAGGTACAATAAATCATGTCATTGGTCTACGATTTAGAGCCTACACAAGGAGTCATGTGGGGGCGGACAGAAATTATTACTCAAAGGATGCCTGTAGGGATTACTTTTGGTAATTTTGATGGTGTTCATATAGGGCACCGCTATTTGCTTGATCAACTTAAAAAGCAAAGCCATGGACTTCCTATTGTAGTGTTATCTTTTGATCCCCATCCTGCCTATTTTTTTAGCCAAGATAAAACTCCCCGACTTCTCACATCAAATGAAGATAAAGTAAATTTTTTGCTTAAAGCAGGGGCTGATGTTGTTATTTTGGTGTCTTTTACGAAGATCTTTGCAAATCTCTCTGCAGATGATTTTTGTTTTAAATGGCTTGCAAAACATTTTCAGATTCAACATGTCATAATGGGTTATGATTTAAGCTATGGGAAGGATCGGCAAGGTCATTTTTCTCATATGAAAAAATGTGGTGATATTTTAAAGTGGAATATACAACAGGCTATCCCTTATTGTAC
>Ga0206836_10195_pt1 | contig 14970 bp, 9 predicted proteins | sample Alteio_BWOrgCont_28_FD_152871 | JGI IMG/M metagenome (GOLD analysis project Ga0206836, IMG submission 152871) | Enriched cells from forest soil in Barre Woods Harvard Forest LTER site, Petersham, Massachusetts, United States -... | ecosystem: Environmental > Terrestrial > Soil > Temperate forest >...
CGCCGTATAGGAATAAGACCCGTTTCCAAATAGGGCTGTGTTGAAATAATTGTTGAAAAAACCTCCACCTAACGTGACATAAGGCCTGGCAAAAGCGCCATTTAAGGTATACCGAATAGAAAGAATCGATTCCGAGAATTCACCTACCACACCTTGAAAGTTGACCGGCGAAGTAAAGTCATAAGCATTCTGGGAAAGCCAAAATGACCAGTGATCATCAAGTAAATAACCCAACGCCAAATTGCTCGAGGAACCGCTAATACCGTTACCGGCATAAATATTCGACCCTAAAAAATCTATGCCGCTCCCTAATTCAATTTGGAACCTATGCTCGTCAAAAAAATCCTTGCCCAAAACCTTTGCGGGCGTCAAGTTTGATTTTTCTTGAGTAGTTGGAACCATCGCATCCTGATGCAAATCCGACATCGACTGAAAATTGCTTTGAGCGATGGGCGTTACGGAAGGCTGGGGCGTCTGCTGATTAACGTCAGCGGTAGGTCCGGTGATGGGTTGGTCATCTTCCAGGCTGGAATGATTAGGTTTGGGACTCACCGGTATCGAAGCAACCGGCGTTTGTGAAAAAACAGGGCTAAACAACAAAAACAAAAAGAAGGCTAATATCCACCGATACTGAATCATAATTTCTCCATAAATTAGATCTAAATATTAACTAACGCTAATCTACAAACTTCCGGTGCCACAATTCTACCAACAATAATCCATACAACAACAAATGATGGTCCTGCCGGCCCGTCATGTGGTCTTGCACAATTTCATTCACTCTTGTCTGGTTAAAGTAACCGCGTTTTTTGAAGCTGTCCGAGCCCAAAATATCCAGGAGCAAAGGTTTGAGTTCCTTTTTAAACCAGGGGCCCAGCGGCACCGCGAAGCCTTTTTTGTGACGGTTGATAATTTCTTTGGGAATGTATTTCGCCGCCGCGCGTTTCAAAATGTACTTTCCCACGCCGCCCTTGAGTTTCACCGACGAGGGTAAGGAATAGGCGAATTCCACCAAACGGTGATCCAGATAAGGCACCCGGGCTTCGAGCGAGGCGGCCATGCTGGTGCGGTCTACCTTGTTCAATAGATCGTCCGGCAACCAGGTCTTTAAATCCATATAAAGCATCAGGTTCAGGTGGTCAAATTTGTAGGGAGCGGCTTTCTCGAAGATGGTCTCTAAAGTTTCCTCGACCTTGGAATGTTCCATTTCATACAGCAGTTTGTCGCCGGCCAAGCCTTGCAGGGTTTCTTCCAGGCAAAGGCGTGACCAGGCCAAATGGCGCTTCACCAAATCCTTGGTGTTCAAGGCCTTCCAGGCCTGGTGATAAGGGTCCCTTAAATATTTCGTCACAAAAGGCACCATGTCCTTCACCCAATCGGGCACGGACTGAATCGAGCTGTGAAAACGGTCAAAGGAATAGCGGTGATACCCGCCAAAAAGCTCGTCGGCGCCCTCGCCGGTTAGAACCACTTTCACTTCCTGCCGCGCGAAAAGGGACACCAGGAAAGACGGCAAAACCGCCGGGTCAATCACCGGGTCATCCTGGTATTTCACCAGCTTGGGAATCAGGTCGTTGAGCATCTGGGCGTTCACCATCAGCTCCCGGTGCTCGCTCTTGAGCCACAGGGAAACCTTTTGGGAATATTTCAGCTCGTTAAAGTCGTGCTCATTCTCGAAACCCACGGAGTAGGTTTTGATGCGCCTTTTCGCCTGCTGGGTCATGGCGGCCACCACGAGGGAAGAATCCATCCCGCCGGATAAAAAGGCGCCCACCGGCACATCCGCCATCATTTGCTCTTTCACACTGGCGAAGAAACGGTTGCGCAGTTCCTCCACCCAAAGGTTCTCATCCGCCTTGCTGTATTTTTTACCCGGAGCGATTTTTGAGGCGTTCGGCAGATTCCAAAAGGGTTTCACCGTCAGCTTGCCCTGCTGGCAAACCAGATAATTTCCCGCGGGCAGTTTACGCACACCCTTTAACAGCGTATCGGGCGTCGGCACATATTGAAGGGTCATCAGGGTGAGGATTTGCTTCACGTCTACTTTTTTCGCCGCGTTCACCGTGGGTACGGCCAGCAGGGCCTTAATCTCCGACCCAAAAATCAAAAAGCCGTCCTGGGTGGTGTAATAAAGCGGCTTCACCCCCACATGGTCCCGGGCGATGATGAGTTTTTGAAAGGTTTGGTCCCACAGGGCGAAAGCGAACATGCCCCGCAGGCGGCTGATAAACTCGTCGCCATATTCCTCATAGGCGTGAACAATGACTTCGGTGTCCGACTGGGTTTGAAAGCGGTGGCCCGCTTTTTCTAATTCGGCCCTGAGTTGTAAATGGTTATAAATCTCGCCGTTAAAAACCGTCCAAACCGTTCCCCGCTCATTGCTAATCGGCTGGGCGCCGTGGGCCACGTCGATAATGGCCAGCCGGGTCATGCACAGGCCTACCGGCCCTTTTTGATAAAAGCCGTCATCATCCGGCCCGCGGTGTTTGATGGATTCCGCCATGGCTTTAAGGACATTCGGTTTTAAAGGATTGCCCATCTTATATTGGACGAAACCCGCGATACCGCACATAAAAACCTTTCATTTCAAAGACTAATGCTTTTTTAACCACCAAGGCACCAAGGGCACCAAGGAAGACAAGAACTTTAGATTAAACATTCTTAAACAATGAGAGTCTTTAGCTTTTCAAATCAAATCTTCGTTTTGCTTTTCTTGGTGCCCTTGGTGCCTTAGTGGTTAAAGATGTTTGAGTTTTCCTATTCGAACTGCTTTTTTCAGTACTTCCTCCAACTGCTTCCCCGCCATTTTCCATTGATAGTGCTTCGCCACAAACTGTTTGCCCTTGATGGCCTTCGCTCGCGCCTTCATGGGTTCTTGTAAAGCCGCGATCACCTCATCGGCGAAACCATTCACGTCGTCCGCCACATTCACTAATTTTTTACCCGCCTCGGGCAGCCAGGCCGTCGCGGCGGTGGTCGCTACCACCGGTATTCCCAGCCCCAGCGACAGGGCCACTTTGTTTTGCATTCCGCCCGCGAAGCGCAAGGGCGCGATGGAGACATTAGCTTGTATCAGGTAAGGCTCCACTTGCGGCACCCAACCCGTTACCAGCACATCGTTGCCATTATCGTACTCCCTTAGAGCCTTCCGGGGGCTGCCGCCCACCGCCACGAAAACCGCCTCCGGCACCGCCCGCTTCACCTGGGGCCAAACGTTCCTCAAAAACCAAAGGGCTCCTTCTTCATTGGGCGCGTAGCCCATATTGCCCACAAAACAAACGACTTTGGCCCTATGGGGATAGTCAGTTTTGGCCTTCTTATATGAGGCGCTTAAGTCCACCCCGTTGGGAATCACGGTAATTTTGTCCGGCTCCAAGCCGTGCTTGATCAAAACATCCGCGTCGGGCTGGGCAATCAGCAAAGCCTGGGCCGCCTTGTCGCTCCAACCCACTTCGTCTTTCCTCAAAAACCAATGGTCCCACCCGGCCGCCAAACGCCGCAGAAGGGGGGCTCCCGATTGTTTTCGAAGCTGGCGGGAATAAGAAACCAGCGAATCCGTTAAGTCGATTACGACGGGCTTTTGGGGATTGTACCGAAACGCGTGCGGCGCCATGCGAAGCCGATGGGCGAAAACCACGTCGATGGCTTGCCCCGCGGGCGCGGCCCAATAGGCCTTTAAGGTATCCCGAAGCTTGGGCGAAAAATAACTGGCCACATTCAGCGAGCCGCCCATTAAAAACCCGCCGATCAGATTCAAAAACAGGTCCCAGTGATTGATGTGTTCTATATAGAGAGACCGGCAAAGGGGCCGCAGCCCTTCCGCCTGATACATATCCTCTTTCACCCGGGTCAGGCAAAACAAATCAATCTGGTGGCCCCGGCTTTTGAGGTATTTTAAAAAGTAATAAAGCCGCAGTTTATCGCCGTCATGGGGAGGGTAAGGCACTAAGGGTGTAAGAACCAAAATGTTCAATGAAAACCACCGTAAAAATATTTTTTAACCACTCCCCCGTAGGGGATTTTTTGATCCCCGATCTTTTTTAGGGGACAAGGCACCAAGGGCACCAAGAACGGCAAAACAAATACTTTGGGTTAACCACTAAGACCTCAGAAAATCTTTTGCGTATTAAATCAAGGACATCTTTTTTGCCTTACTTGGTGCCCTTGGTGTCTTGGTGGTTAAAGATTCTTTTGATCTTTATTCTCTCTCCAAAACCAAACCGACAAGACCACCGTTACCACCACCCAAAAAATGCTGATGTAATAACTTTGCGGCCCGATCACCGCCGCCTGAAAGGCCGGCTGGCTGGCGGTCAGGGGCTGGTGCACCATTCCGCCCAAAATCTTCAGCATCAGGTTTTCGCCTTCCAGCTTGTTATAGCGCATCCAGGGTATCACCGCCAAAGCCCAGTTGATCACCACCCCGCCCGCGAAAGAAACCAAAGTCAAAATTTCCCACAGATTGAATTTCAGTTTGGCGAAAGCGTGGTAAAGCATGAACAGCATCAGGGGCGTCACGCCCACCATGTAGCGGGTGCCCGGGGTCAGCCCCAGGTTTTCGTAGAAGGACATGAAGAGATAATAAAAAATAAAAGTTCCCGTCACCAAATAGCGCAGCGGATTTTTAGAGGACCAAAGCATCAACCCGCCCGCCAGGGTCATGCCAAAAATAGCGAAGTAAAACCAAAGGCCGCATTCCTGGTCCAGCACCAGTCCAAAGAACCCGATCCAAAAATGGCTCAGGCGAAAGAGCGAGGTGAAGGATTCATTGTGCGCGCCCAGCGGCGTCCAAACCCCGTAAATGGCGTGAAAATATAAAACCAACAAAGCCGTGGGTATGGCGAAACCCGCGGCCAACTGTTTCACTTCTTCCCAACGGCCCTTTTGATGGTTCCAAAGTTCCACCGCCAAAAAGACCAGCACCGGAATCACCAGCAGCACATTGCGGTTGTGCATCCATAAAAAGACACCCAGGGTCAGCCCCAGTCCAAACCAGCGTTTTTGCAAAAGCAGATAAAGCGTCAAGGCAATCAAACAGGCCGTGGGGGTTTCCGGAAAAATTAAACCGGCGAAAAGTAAAAAAGGGCTGGAAAAAAGCCCCACTGTTCCGATCGCCTGCAAAGCCCTGCCATAAGCGCCCGTGAGCTCCAAAACCCGAAGGGATAAATAAAGCGCCAAAGCCGTCAACAAAGCCATCGTCAAAACCGCGCCCATACGGCCTAAAAGAAAGAACCCCGGCAACACCAATAACACCGGCCCCAGGGGATGGTGGCTGTAACGCTTGCCGTCCACCACATGTTCCAGCCCCTGCGGCTGTAAATCACCCCGGTGGTAAAAATCCAGGTATTCCTTATTTTGATAGCCCGGCGTCAAATCCAAATTGCCGTGGCGTATCAGGCTTTGGGCCATCAATAAATAGTGGGGTTCATCCCCGCTCAGGTCGCACTGGGTGGTCCAAAGCGAAATGCCGACAAAAAAGAAAATCGCCACGATGCCGAAGGTATAAGACACTGGTTTGCCGTTTTCCCGCACCCGCCACAAAAGCCAGCCGCAAAACTTAAACACATGGGTCACCCACATCAGGCCGAACAAAATCTCAATTTTGCGGAATAAAAAGTTATGGGGATCCGGCAGGTTCAGGCGGATCATCCAGGGCAAAGCGAACCCCAAAAACCAGGGCAGGTGGGTCAACAGCAGCGGCGTCAAGAAATGCTTGCGGCCCTTGCCGTTATCCAGCTTAAAGACCAGCCAGCCTTCCAATAACAGCAGCAAATTAAAAGCGCCCAGCACCAGTTCCGCCAATCCGGTGGAAAAGGGGAAATTCAAGAATAACAGCTGCCCGGCGGACACGAAGAAATACTCCATCGCGCTCAGCAGGGCCAGGTACAAAAAGACATTGAAAGGCGTGAGCTGGTTAAAATTGGTTTTCAATCACATCTCCAATAAAAATAGGCAAATCTATTTAGCCACAGATGCAGGGGATTAGGCTTTAAAACTCTAACAATAATCATCTGTAACCACGAACTTGCTTCACATTTTCTTTTTCGTCAAAGATTCTAATCCCCTGTATCCCCTGCATCTGTGGCTAAAACAGCCTTGTCCGCGGTTTTAAACGTCTTTCAATAACAGGCTTTCATAAACGGCTAATGTTTCCCGGGCGGTTTTTTCCCAGGTGAACAGTTTAACCCTTTTCAAACCCCGCTGAACCAACTGCCGGCGTAAAGCGGGTTTTTCCATCACCTTTTTCACCGCCTCCCCGATGGCCTGGGGGTCCTCAGGGTCCACCAGCAAAGCCGCCTTGCCCGCCACTTCGGGCAATGACGTGGTGTTGGAGGTGATCACCGGAATGCCGCAGGAAAAAGCTTCCAGCACCGGCAGCCCAAACCCTTCCAGACGGGAAGGATAAAGCAAAAGGTCGGCCTCGTGATAGGTCTGCACTAATTTTTCCGCCGCGATGTTGCCCGCCCACTTCACATAAGGCTCCAGGCCCAGCTCCAGCGCCTGCCGTTCATAGGGCGTGCAGGCCAATTCTTCTTTGTCCATGCCGATGATCCGCATTTGAAAAGATTTCTTCCGCAGGGCCAGCAGCTTGGCCGCTTTGAGAATATTCGTCAGATTTTTCCGGTCGTCCGCCGCCCCATGCGCCAAAATCTTGAAGAGTCCGGATGGCTTACGCTTGGTCTTCTTATATAAGCGCTGATCCACCGCTTCCAGGGTGACCGTCACCTTGTCCGCCGGTATACCCGTCTCTTTCACGATCCGCTCTTTGGAATAAGTCGAAACCGTGATGACCTTCTTGGCGAACCAGGCGCTTTTGGGAATCGCCCACTTTTTATAGCCATAAACCAGCTTTTGCCGGAAGGTTGGCTTGAGCCGTACTGATTTCAAAGACCGTTTATACATCGCGTCGTGCAGGGTGAGTACCAGGGGAATGTCGGTAAAGAGCGAACAGGAGTTATCCACATAGTGAAGCAGTTGAACCCCCTGCGCCTTGGCGGCCCTGGGCAAAAGCACCTGCTCGTAATAAGCCGCGTTGGAAAAAGGAACTTCCACCAAACGAAACCGGGGGTTGGACAATTGATTTTTTAAATGATCGGGCGCGTTGAAGAGAACATACTCGTTGAGCTTGTCGATTTTCGAGAGGGCGAGAATCAGATTGGCCGTGTAAGTGCCCACCCCCCGGCGGTAGGCCAGGCGGGCGTCAATGCCGATGCGCTTAGATTCTTTTTTATTTTCGGCAGTCACCAAAGCGCCTTTCTTGGTGCCCTTGGTGCCTTGGTGGTTCAATCTTACTTATTCCCTTTTTTAGCACGGTCCGCCAAAAGAACAGGAATGCCGTCTTCAACCGGGTAAATGTTTTTGCATTCCGTGCATTGAAGATTATTTTCTTTTTCGCGCAGCGCGGATCCGCAGGCGGGACAAATCAAGATGTTCAATAATTCAGGGTTTAGTGCCATAGTTCCTATTTTCTAAGATTAATTTTTCTTGGTATAAGCTTTCAAAATGATTCCCCCGCCCATGCCGGGGAGTAAGACTTTGCCGATCGCGTCTGTCAGGCTTAAAAGACCTCGGTTGAGGGGTTCACCCAGCCAACCCAGAGCGATTTCTAAAAACTGTGGAAATTTCAGGTAATTATAGGTTTCGACCGAGACCCTGTCAAACGAGGCCTCCCGCGCCAATTTTCTCAGATCGTCAGGCCCAAAAAAGAAAAGATGGTCGGTTTGTTTGGCCTTATGGGCGTTGTTGATGCCCGGCAAAAGCCGTTTGAAGTAAGACTTGTCGTTGGTGATCGTCACCACTAACACCCCGCCCGGCTTGAGCAGCCGCTTGGCCTCGTTAAAAACGAGGGAAGGATCATAACAATGGTCGAGGGCTTCTTTCATTAAGACACCCTGAGCGACCATGTCTTGAAGCGGCATGGCCTCAGCCGTGGCATGAACAAAGCCCAACCCTAAAGTAGGGATATCCCTTTGCTTGAGCTGTTCCGGGGAAGGTTCTAACCCCAGGTATTTCCAGGGTTCGCTAGCGCCCCAGCTTTTTTTGAGAAAAAGAGCGAATTCCCCCCTGCCCGCCCCCGCGTCAACAAGCAGCGGCGTGCCGGAAACCTTACTGAAATTTTCCTGAAGGATCGCCTTAACCTTTTCGTCCAGCTGCCGGTAACGAAGTTTCATCAAAGGCGTGAGCGACTTCAAAAAGTCGTCATCATCCCAGTGAGATTGAAGCGATTTCCATTTTTGGTAGTTGGGGTTCATTAAGGACTTTGCTTCTTTTCCATAAACGACTTCCAATCCGCGTCAATTGGTAAACCTAAAGATTCAAAATCGGAATCACCCGTCAAAATGTCGGGTATTTGGTTTGCACGGCACAGCACAACCGATTCACAATCGAAATAGCTTAATTTTGGAATGGAACGGAAATTGGTTTTTAAAAGTTCAAGCGATTCGCTAATTTGTACGGGGGTTGCCGTTAAAACATGGAGCGGGCCCGCTGGGTCCAACACCGTGCAGAAACGCTCAAAAAAATTAAACGCATACTCTGGCATCAATCTTTTTTGTGGGGCTTTAATTAAATGTTTAGAAAAAAGGATTGAGTTTGTTGTTTCAGCAATGACTGAGCCGGAGGTATAAAACTCATCGCCTTGGTAGGAATACCGATCAAAAAATTCTATTGCCTGCGCGTGAAAAAACTCGGTCTGAACAATGAGGGTCAACCAAAACGAGGTGTCAATGAAGCGGCGTTTCATCCACCCACTGCCAAGCGGGTGTGATTATCCGCAATATTGCGGCGCATCCGTAAAGAACCCAACACAGGCGCGAATGATTTGGCAAGTGGATTGGATTCAATAATTTCACGGCTTACCTGATCCACAATGGGAATAAGGGCCAAGGTCGCCCCCATCTTTTGAACACAAATAGCCAAATTCAAACCCATTTGGAAACTTATTTTCGAGGTTGTATGTATCCAAGACCCATACGGGACTTCTCTGGTCGTCTCAGCTAAAACACGAGTGGGAAATTGAGCCACATAATCAGTTTGCGATTTTTCATAATACCGCAATACAAAATCTTGAATCTTTGTTTTATCCAATCCATCAAACATTGCCTTACATTTTGGGCGAAACAAATTTTCGTCATCTGGTTTCAAATAATCTCTTTCCAGCATTTGCAACACAGCTTTTTCAGTGTCTTCAATCAAAGGATATTTAAGTGAAAGAACCATAAAGCGAACAAAATATTCTTTAAAGGCTGGTTTTGCCTTTCCTGGAAAATTGAACTCTGTCGTTTTCATTAAAAACTTACGCAATTCATGTGAAGTCAAAGTGTCCGTAGACGAGAATTTATGTAACGGCTCCGGATCCACGCCCCAAGCCGTGGCAGCTTGTTCAATAGGAATGGAATCAGGAAATTTAAATGTTTTAAGAGACATGAACTCTTCCTCAACAAAAGGATTGCATAAGTATAGAACAAAAATACGACTCAAAAACATAACATACAAGCATTCAGACTTTCCACCAAAAGCAGGGTTTTTACGCAAACCAAACACAACAAAGTGGTCTTAGCCCTTTATTTTCATTATGGATTACTTGCCGCTTTCAAACCCGCCTTATATTTATCCGTGTACTTTTTCGAGGCAAAAACCAATTCACCTTTATAAAAACGAATGATGTCTAAATCTCCAAAATTAGGGCGATATTTGACGACTATTTCCTTTTCCCCATCACCCATAATGTCTTCGACTCCAATTTCTCTAGAGCCATCACCTATATTCATGGTTGATTTGCCGTTAATGGTTAAAGTCTGAAAAGTTTTTCCATCCCACTCGTAAATTCTCGGACGTGCCCCCGTCGAAGCACCACCATAGTTGCACAACATACAGATCGGTACTTTAGGATTGTTACCCAGGTAGTAAATTCCTGAAGAATATATATGAGATTCTACTGGTTCAGCTTGCCACACGATGTAAGGGGCGTTATCCCCCTTGGCCATTAAAGTAGCATTGGCAATTTCATGATTGTCCACCGAGGTGTAATAACTAACTAACACCGTTTGAGATAACCTCGGAAGTTTCACTTCCTGAACTTGAACCATATCAACGGGGTTGGGTAAAAGCTTTTGATAATCGAATTCCAACGTTTTGGAAGAAGTGTTGTCAGCATCCATCATTTCATTAAATTCCTTCATCTGTTTAAAAGCTTTGAATTGGGGATCCGCTTTGATCTTGGCTTTGAAAGAAGGATCTAAAGTAACAACCTTTTTAATTTCATTTATCGCTTCTTCTTGCTGTCCCAATGCCCAAAAAGCCAAAGCCGAATTGTAATGAGACATGATGTTATTGGGATTAATACCCAGTGATTGATTCAAAGACAAAATAGATTTTTGCGCTTCCCCTTCCCGCAAATAGGAATATCCCATCAGCCCGTAGGCCGCATCATTTTTTGGATCTAAATCGATCGCCTTTTGATACTCCGCAATGGCTTGCGCGTATTGATGACGCAAATATAAATTTTTACCGTTTTGAATATAAGAGCTGGCATCGTCCGTTTTATCTGAAGTTGGATTATCGACCCATTCATAAAAGCAATTATCCGAATGTCCGCTAGTTAACGTGTAATCCTTATTGGTTTCGATGTTGTAGACATGAATTTGACGGTCAACATAGGCCATCCCATTGCCATCCTCCCAAATAACCCACTTCCCCTCTTTCGAAAAATTCAAATCGACGCCTGCTCCAAGATGGGTAAAGACTTTGGTTTCGGGATCAAATTGGAAGTAATCATTGTTTCTGCCGGTATCCGCGCCCCCGCTGACATAAAAATAGAATAAATCCTTTCCCGGATTCCATCCTACCAAGCACCACCAACTCGACTCCACCTCTCCACCATCAAAACCCGGAATGTTGATGGTTTCACTTTCAGCAGAAATGCTTTTCTTATATTCAAAACTCATTTTTCTGGAACCATCATTAATTAAAATTTCCCACTTGCCATCGAACGAGGCAAATGTTTTTTGGTCGTTAGACGTTGAGGACCCCCCCTTCGCTTTTTTAATCCTCAACGCCATTTTTTCATTCCACCACCGTTCATAAGAAACAGGAACTTCGTTCGATTGACTAATGGAACCGTCACCTTTAACTAAAAAAAGTTCGAAACGGCTTTCTCCTTTTTTCTGATAAACCCTTCGCCATATTTGAAAATCGGGGAATTTTGGCAAATCGGCAGTTATATTTCCCGCAATCGCCTGTACAACTTTGCCGGTTTCGGATGGTGTTGTGTCTGTTTGAGAATCAGCTTCATTAGCTGAATAAGAAAATAAAGGAACCATCAATAAAGACAGACAAAGAAATATAAGTTTTGATTTTTTCATAGAAGCCTCACAAAATCTTCAAATCCAAAATAAAGGAGTTTGGCCACATTTTACACTTTGCCGACAGCTTTATATTTTCAGCAAGCCAAAACAGATAGGGTAACCTATCCCTTTCGCTGCCATTACATAGCATCATCGACTTCTTTTTACTATTGAGGCGCATCCAATTATACTGACTAACGTTATGAGTGTTTTGGCAGGCGTCCGTTCTATTAAATCCACTTATAGGAATGTCATATGGAACAAACACCCGATCTTCAGCCGGTAGTCAAAAACCATTCGCTGCGAAATAAAATTCTCCTGGGCCTCGCCGGCATCCTTTTACTGACTTTCCTCGTTTTCTTCGGCCTGAGCTTCATCGACCAGGACGAATTAAACGGCTTTCGCGCCAATTTGGAAAATGGCGACCTTGGAAAAACCTCCGTGTCCCATAACTTTCTCAATCGTTTACAGATTTCCCTCCACCGCCCGGCCGCCAATCGGTTCCGGGATAAGGTGGACCAGTTCGACGGATCGCTGGAACCCCTGGCCGCCGAATACCCCAGCGCGGTTTCCTACCTGGCTTACGACTCCCACTCTTCCGATATCGAGGCGGCGGTGGCCCGCTATTATTTCTTGAGCGGAAAAGCTTCAGCCGCCGAGAGCCTTTCCCTGAACGCCGTCGTGAGTGATCCCTACAATTTTCGCGCCCGCCGCATCGCCGTTTTGTGCCAGGCCTTTTCGCCTGAACGCCGCGAGCGTTTCACCGCCGCCAGCTGGGACTTGATCAGCAAGAACGAGCAAGTGATCAACTATTACACCGAAGCGAAGTTCTGGCAGAAGATGCTTTATTACGGCTGGTATCTTTTCGAGCGCGTCACCCAGAAATTCATTTTCACCTACGCCAACGACAACTTTCTTTCCCTATTCAACTTCCTCAATCAAAAACGGCTGGAGTATTTGAAAAAAGAAGAGGATTGGATCAAGCACCAATACGCCTTTTCCCTTTTCTTAACCGACCCCATGCGCTGGGAAAACGACGCCAACGACGGTTTGACCGGCTCTTTCAGCGACGCCGAAAGTTTGGAAGAGCGCTATGTGGTGGCCACCTGGAAAAAGAACACGCCTTATGCCCAGTTAACCTATCAGCAGATCACCCACCAGAAAAATTTAGACCCGGTTATCTCTAAAAGGATAGCGGCCTTTAAAGCCGCCTACGATGCCGCCCAGGGTTACGATCAGCAGATTTCCGCCTTGAAAGTTTACGAGCCCACCCATCCCGAAAACGACGCCTGGTTCCAGAGCGAAGAACTCGCGCTGAAATTACCCCAGGACTTCAACCCCTCCAACCCCGACGCCGAAGGCGCCGACAACTCCCTGGACTGGTTAAAGAAGGTCGCCGACGGCGACGAAAGCCTGCCGCCCGGCGAGACCAAGGACGACTATGAGTATCCCCAATTCGCGCAATCCCATGACCTTTTGGACGACAACCTCGTCAAAACCCAAACCCTTCCGGTTTGTCCCTTGGTGATGCCCCTCAAAAACGAACAGGGCCGCTACACGCCTCTGGGAGGTTTTATCAGCGCCGCCGCTGTCACCCGCGCTTGTTTCGCCGAAAAAATGCTTCTGGGCCCCTGGTCGCCCTTTAGCACCTATAAGGGCTGGATGATGCTGGAGAACACCCACAAAGACCTGCCCCATTTGAAGGATGAACTTCTGGCCGAGACGGGAGCGCAATCTTATTCCGAAGGCACTTTGATCCCTCATCAAAATGGCTGGACCGTCAGCTTAACCTTTAAGAAAGAATCCAAAACCTCTTCTTATTCAAAGACCTTCAAAAAAGGAGAATTGCATCTGATTCCCAATTGGATCGCCGATCGCGTCCACGCCTGGTTGGGCACCAAACTGACTAAAACGCAGAAAAAGGCCCTCAAATTCCCGCTGTTCAGTGATGACGATTCCCTTCAACAAAGCCTGATCTTGGAAAATTTCGACTTCGAGCAGAAAGGTCATTACCTGCCCGGTTGGGACGGCCTTTACCAAAAAAATCTTCAATCCCCTTTTGTGCTTTACCGCTATGCCGACCGCAAAAAGATAGAAGAGGACGTCACGGACTTAAAACCCCTGCGGGATTTGTATAAAAAGGATCCCAAAAATGAGACAACCGCCTTCTTTTTAAGTTACGCCGAAAGGGATGCTTGGATGTACGGCAAAGCCTTTACCATCCAAACCCAATTATTGGCTGAGGACCAAACCAATCCGCTGCATTACTCGGATATGGCTGATTTGCTGGAGCCCTTGAACGAATACGAGAACGTCCGCCATTTATACGAGGAAATGGCCGCCCGCTTTCCCAACAATCCCCAGGTGCTTTACGCCGTGGGTGATTTTTTTAAGAATTACGCCTGGGTGGCCCGCGGCAGCGGTTGGGGTTACAGCGTCTCGCCCTGGAACGGTTTTTTGTACACTAAACGCCTGGAGACCGCCCGGGGCTATCTGGAAAAAGCCGCGGCCCTCAATCCGCAGGATTGCCGCATCTATGACGATCTATTAATCGTGGGCAAAGGTCAAAGCTGGAAGAAAGCGGAATTGGACAAGGTGTTCAACCAGTCCGTTTCCATCAACCCCGATTATTACCCTTCCTTCAGCAGCCGCATGGACGCCGCCAAAACCAAATGGGGCGGCGCGGACGACGACAAAGACGCCATGGAGTTCGCCAAAAAATGGTCCAAGATCCATCCGCTTTTGCTCGTCGATGAGATCAAGGAACATACCCAAGGCGACATGACGGACCAAACCAACAAAAGCTATTACCGCCATTTAGGCACGCCCGAAATCTGGGGCCAGTTGAATACCGCCTATCAAAACTATTTCAAATTGGTCAACATGGACAACTACGATACCTGGATATCCTATGCCTATGACTGCGCTTATACCGATCGGGTGAAGGACTTTCTGGCCTTCTTAAGGGCGCAAGCCGAAACCGATCCGATCTTGGACCACTTCAAACCCTATCTCGTTCAAACAGTTTATGAATATCGCGCCGAGGAAATCGGCTGGGAACACCAGGGCCAGCTTTACCTTAATACCATGGAGGTTTGGCACGACTATTACGATGCTTTTAAGCAAATTTGCCGCCAGGACCCCGCCAATTACGGCTATCTCAATCATTGCGCCGCGGGCTTTACCGGATGGGGCCGTTTCAAGCTGGCCCGCCAAACCTTCAAACTCATTGGCAGCCATTGGGTCCCCTCGGTTTGGACCCGGCAAAAGTTTGAGCAATACAAACGGGTCGCCGAGGGCAAAGAAAAACCGACCTGGCATATGTGCCTCTCGCCCGAGCAATTACGCAGCGAGAAATAACCCGCCTCAAAACACAACAAAGGGGTAGGGCTCTTTTCTACGTTCGTTGGTCACGTTCTTTCAACGAGACCCTTGGAACAAGTACCCCACCGTGAGGGGAAAATAAGAAAAGCTGCCTTGAGCGGTGACCACTTCATCCCATTGAACCTGAACATAAATTTTGCTGCCCGGGTCAAAGGGGCTGACAAATGACAAACCGCCGCCCACACTGCCCACCGGGTTAAAGGCCCTCTCCACATTGGAATAAATCCAGTAATTATCCGTG